>Ga0209634_1000488_pt1 | contig 30819 bp, 28 predicted proteins | sample LinPmetageLP40_FD_184043 | JGI IMG/M metagenome (GOLD analysis project Ga0209634, IMG submission 184043) | Marine viral communities from the Pacific Ocean - LP-40 (SPAdes) (version 2) | ecosystem: Environmental > Aquatic > Marine > Oceanic | place: Pacific Ocean | collected 2010-08-26 | reverse complement strand
GACTGCACCTATTAAAGCCTTTTGTTGTTCAGCTTTATTCTTAGCATTCTGTCCTATTAAAGACATAACTCCACCTAGTACGGTAGAGAAAAGCATTGTTATAAGTTCTAGTGGTAGTCCAAACATTACTGAGGTATCCCTGATCCAGCAGTGGCATTTACTAATTCATCTGATACTTCAGATAGCGTATCTATTATTCCTGAGTAATACAACTCTTTAGCTACACGGTTATCCATTGCTTCATCTTTGACTTTTTTAATAGTTCCGTCTGGTTGCGTTACATCTCTTGTTCTTCTCATCTCTGTGGCAAAAGCTTTAGGATCTTCTGCAATAGCTGCGTCTAAAACTCTATCCCAATCATCTCCTGCCAAAGTACCACCTACGTTAAAGGCTAACGAAGATAATGCATTTTGATATTTAAAGTCTAACTGATCCCAAGAAGAACCTTTTGTTTCTAACTTACTATCCCAACCGTTTTGAACAGTACGTGCTAGGTTTGTTTCTACTTCAAAGTCTTTTTTAAGTATTTCTCTTTTCTGTACTTCAGTCAAAGGTATGTATGTACCATCTTCATTTTTAAACTTTATACCGTGAATCATACCAGAATCTTTTTCAGATTGTTTTAGCTTATGACCATACCCAACATCTAGATTATCTGCTTTTGCACCTACATCATTACTTTGCACAGGTGTATCACCATGATCACTTTCACCATATGTACCTATGTCATCATAAAACTTATTTGTTAAGTCTTTCTTTGCAGCAGTTATTGCATCCACAGGTTGAGCAGTTGGTGACATTATACCCTTACGCTCGAAACTTTCTTCTTGTGCGCTCATAGGATCAGTAGGTATCAAGTCTTGTTGAGTCTGTGGGTTATTCAATTCAGATGTATCTTCTGGTGCAAACTCTCTTTGATCTTCTGACACACCTGACTGAGAATACTTTGCGTCTGGATCTATGCTATCAACAAAGTCTTTTACTTTTTGCATATCTTTAGACTCAGGTATAATAAGAGTTTCGTCTGTGTATATTCTATCCTTATCTTTTATACCATTAACCTTAACAAGATCTGCTACAGTAATACCTTCTCGTAGAGCAATAGATGATAGCGTGTCATTCTTTTTTATCTTATACTGTTTAGAGTCTGGAGCTATGACTTCTTTTAGAAATCTTTCAATAGCACTTTTAGTTTTGTTTATATCTAAGTTCTTGTTAGCACTAGCTGCTGGAACCTCATCGTAACGACTACCTGCCTCTGTTGAGTATTGGTAGTAACCTTTATCTTTACTCCTATCAAGCATTGTATCAATATCTCCTGCTACTTCTGCAGAAGATCTCATAGGGTTAGGGTTCTCAATACCAATTGGTATAACGCTTCTTAAAAATCTATCAGCACTATATACAGCAACTGGGTCTGGGTCTGTTGGTTCATCATTTTGAGATGTTCCACCAGCAAAGTTAAATGATGACTTTACTTTTTTCATTAGTGTATTTACAAAAGTATCCTCTGATGATGAGTCATCATTATCGTTACCCGTATTTGGATTAGAACCTAAACCTGGACCTTTATATCCTGGATCATCTATAGAACCACCACCTACTGGGTCATAGCCTCCAGTATTTTTAACAGGTGGCTTTGGTTTAGAAGGAGTTATGTCACTAAAATACGAACCTCCTCTTCCAGTGTTTCTAGATGATTTACTCTTATTCTGAGAGCTAGTTGAGGCCGTTCCTGCTGCTCTACTATAAGCTGCTTGTTGAGCTTTAAATGTTTGTCTAGGATCGTATGTCATTCTATTTATATCCTCATTAATCGAAATACTTCAAAAATACTTTATCGACTGCTGCTGCTCCTATAGTAGCTAGGAACTTAGAGCCAGCTTTGGATAAGAAGCTACCTCCTTCAGCAGCTTTATTAGCAGTAATATTAGCTATCATAACGTTTGAATCTCTTTCCGCTGCGTTATCTGCTGACTTCCAAGCCCAAGCTAACATGTCACGTTCACGCTGTACTACTGAATTGTATGCAGCCATAGTTAAGTTATTAGCGGCAAGGGCAGCATCACGATTAGATTGATTTATAGCAGCGTTACTTGCTGTAGTTACAGACTGCGCCCACTGAGCGTTTGCCTGTGCAACAACTAAGTGGTTCTTAGCATTAAACTCATCACGTGCATTACCTTGTTGAGCATTAAATCTAGACTGTGCATTAGACTCACCTGCATTGAAACGATCCATAGCACTCTTTTGTTCTACGTTAAAGCGAGAAACATCTGTGCTAAGATTAGCCATAAACTGATCTGTTTGCATTTGAGAAGTAGCATTAAACTGTCTGGATGCATTCTCTGCAGAAGTATCACTTAGTATAGCCGAAACTCTTTGTTGTGCTTTAAACAAGGATGTCTGCTGATCGTTGTCTAAGTTAGCCATATCCATTTCTAAGAAAGATTGAGCATTTACAACTTCAGCTTGTTGTCTACTATTTAGATTAGTCATGTCCATCTGCGACATTGCTGCAGCATCTGATAATACTTTGGCACTTCTAGCATCTAGGTTAGCTAGGTTAACTGTGTTAGTCATACGAGCATTCTCTAGGGCAACTTGCTGTTCAGCAGTAAAGTTTAAGTTTGCTACTTCAGAAATCCTAGCTGCATTCCTTACTTTAGTTTGGAAGTTCTGATCAAACTCCATACCTAAAAACTTAGCTCGTTGCTCTGCTTTAGCCATAGCCATCTGTTGCTTATTAGCTGCATCCATCTGAGCTATAGGTAATGCTGCTTCCATAGCCGCCTGTACTGTAGCCATACCTGCTATAGATGATGCCCCTAATCCACGTGCAGCCATATTTGCTGTAGCTGTTCTCATAGCTCCTGCAGCCCAAGAAGGTGTATTACCTCCTTGAAAGTCTTTCATCAAGTCAGATAATTCATCTCTTACTGTAGCTGCTTCTGATTTATCTAGTGTAGCTTCTGCTTGGTTCATGTCTACAGCAGATCCAGAAACTAACTGATTAGGTGTAGCCTGTAGTGCAGAAGGTGCTTGTACCTGTGCTGCTTGAGCCTGTGCTTGCTGTAGCTGTAATGCTGCTAATTGAGTAGGATCTCCTTGTGCAGCTTGTACTTGTGCTTGTTGGCTAACCTGTCCTTGTGCGCCCTGTACTCCTGACAAAGCTTGTGTTATACTCGGAGCAGCACCTGCAGCTTGCATCTGTTGTGCTGTTAATGTAGTAGGTTGTGCTACCGTACCAACAGGACCAGCCTGTGAAGTACCTGCTTGGTTTACTGCACCTGCCTGACCTGTGTTGGTTGCTATATTTGTGCCTGTACCTGTACTAGCTACAACACCAGCTTTGGTTGCTACCTTAGTAGGGTCTGATGTTATTGCACCAGTCATCTTACTACCAGCAGATGTTTTCTTAGTAGAATCTACTACTACGCCGTTAGTTGCACCGTTACCTGGATTTTGCGGGCTACCTGGAGGGTAAGGGTTAGGTCTGTTTATCAACGTGTTGGATCCTGACGCTCTGTCATCACCTGGAGAAACAGAAAAATCATAAGTAGGATTATTTGCAAGATGCGATGGTCTTGGCTTTGGTTTGGACCCACCAATATCTCTGCCAAAAATATCTTTACCAGCAGCAGCCCTGATAGGCTTGCCCTCAACCATCTGTCTAGCTGCCATAGTGTACTTACCCATCTGTGTTGCTGCTGCAGGGTTAGCTGCTAAGAATAAGTTAATAGATTTTGTATCTGTTGGACCGTCATAACCCAGCGCTGGGAGTATCTTCTTTTCAAATGTTTCAGGCTTAAACCCTGCAAATCTTTTAGCCATATTATTATTTCCCTATTTGCATCCAAAGTGATGCGGCAATGAATGTTATTACTGCTACAGTTGACATCTTGACCATAGTTGACCACACACCTTTACGTGTATCACGCCATGCCTCTAGTAGGTTACGCATTTCTGTTATGTCTTTACGAGCATCATCATCGTGCAAGCCTACCTCACGTAATGCCATCTTAGCACCACGCTTTGCTGCACGATCTAGCATAGCTTCTAGTTCTTCTGGAGTAATATTAGACATATGTTTTTACTGGGTGTTTTGTAAAAAGTTGCCACTTGGTATAAGCAGCAACTCTTGGGTAGAATTATTCTTCTACGATTTCAGCTTCTTCTACTTCGCTTTCTACAGACGCTGCAAGCATATTAACAAATGCATCACGTCCTACTCTTAGCTGATCCATGTTAAATGCAGAGCTTGCTAGTTTACGATTTAGATCTGTAAGATGGTTGAACATTTTTTTCTGTTCATCAGTTAATTCTTCAACGAAGTATTCTTTGTCGTTGATAGTGATGGGGGTTTTTTCGTTTTTACCCATTACGTATCTCCTTTTCTAGAGTTTAAAGTTATGCACTTATGTGCTTGGTTAATATAACAGACTTATTTAAAATCTGCAATAGCTTTATCTACAGCAGTCATAGATTCTGAAGTCCAATAAGTCTGGGCTTTCATCAGTTCTAAATGCTCTACGTTACGTTTTTTTGTATCGGTCCAATCATCTGCAGTCATGTCCGAAGGTTTCCCTGCGTTTAGCAGAGCAACAGAGTGACCCATTGCTGTGTAGTGTGCTGCGATTTCGTCAGCGGTTGGTGTATCAGTCATTTGTTTATCCTTCTAATGTTGTAATACGTGCTTCTAAAGCATCGTTCTTTGCTGATAGCTCTTGTACTGCTTTGATTAAATGCCAAGTAAGGTTATCAGTGTTTAATGAAAGTACGCCTGTATCTTGTTCTGTAACACATTTGGGTAGTACAGTTTGTATCTCTTGAGCTATCGCTCCAACTTGTACGCCAGAATTATCAATAATATCAGTTTCTACTAATCCATCAGATTCTATTTCTGATAAATCATCTTTAGTTTTGTACTCAAAGTTTCTAACTTTTATTTTATTAAGTTCAGTAAGGCCAACAGTACTATCTGTAATGTTCTTTTTTAATCTTTGGTCTGAAGTTTGCGACCAAGAGGCAGAGTTGTTACCTTGATAGACACCACTTGTAGGAATTATGAAACCAGTATTATTTCCTTTAGATGTTCCACTATGTCCTACAACTACAGTTCCTGTTGCATCGGAAGCGTGTACACCAGTATATGCACCAAGCAAAGTGTTGCCACCGCCTGTTCTAAGAGAGTTAGCGCCATTATCCTGATATGCTGATGCGTAACCAATACAGGTATTTTGTGCATTTGAATTATAACCTGCTACGTGGCCTATATATACTCCACCTGTTCCAGTAGTATGTGAAGCACCTGCGCTACTACCTACACCAATATTTGCAGTACCTGTGGTAACCCCCCCTAGAGCGGCGCTACCCAAAGCACAGTTACTGGAAGCTGTGGTAAGAGCATCCAAAGCAGCTTCTCCAACGGCAGTGTTATAAGTACCTGTTGTACAAGAGGTCATTGTAGTGTCGCCAAACGCTGAATTGTGTGTTCCAGTAGTGTTGGCAAACCCTGCACGATAACGACCAACAAATGTATTAGCTGTACCCGTTGTGTTGTTGTAGCCAGCCTGATAACCAATTGCTAACAAGTTACCTGTCGTATTAGCTCTTCCTGCCTGATAACCTATATGTGTTTGATAAGAACCACTTGTAGTACTATAACCTGCTTGATACCCAACTGCTACGTTGGCGGCTGCGGTGGTGTTGGAGAACAGTGCGCTTTGCCCCAGAGCAACATTGTAATTACCTGTCGTATTAGCGTATAAAGCCGTTTCACCAACGCCAACTAGACCGACCCCTGTTGTATTTGTATGAACAGAGTAATAACCAAGCGCTGTATTACCAGTAGCAGTTGTATTATTTGCTAGTGAGAACCCCCCATAAGATGAGTTATTAGCACCTGTCGTATTGTCGTAAAGAGACTGATACCCAACCGCTGTATTGTTGTTTGCGGTAGTATTAGAACGTAAAGCATTATCACCAATTGCCACGTTGTTTCCGCCAGTGCTATTATTAACAAATGCTTGAAAACCCGTCGCTACGTTATTCGAGCCGCTTGTGGTGGTGTATGCAGCCCCTGTTCCGACTGCTACATTATTACCAGTAGTATTATTTATTAAAGCTCCACTACCTACACCCACGCTATAGCTGCCAGTATTATTTAAACCTGCTTTGTAACCAATAAAAGTTACTTCAGCACCAGTAACATTAGCCTTACCTGCCTCAAAACCAAAAGCAGTGTTACTGGATGCGGTGGTGTTTGCCTTTAATGCGTCATACCCAACCGCTGTGTTATCACTAGCTGTTGATGCTGCTAATGCATTAGTTCCAACGGCTACGTTATTATTTCCTGCATCAGCACTTAAAGAGCCATGACCAACGGCAACATTACTTACTCCATCAACACAATCATCACCAGCTAATGCACCTAAAAAAGTATTGCCTGTTCCTGTGGTCATTACTCCACCAGCAAAATACCCAAGAGCTACATTATTACTAGCAGTAGAACTAGTAAAGTTTTGTGCAGTTAAAGCGCCAAATCCTATAGCTGTGGTATGTTTGCCTCTAGTGTCAGCACCTAATGCAGCATAAGTGCCATCTCCACCAATAGCCACGTTAGCAACACCGTCTGTATTGGCGTCACCAACTTCAGCACCTATGTAGGTATTACCTGTGCCTGTTGTAACTGACAATCCAGCTTGATAACCTATAGCAGTGTTATAAGCATTTGTAGCTGAAGTAAAGTTTTGAGTGCCTAAAGCTGCTCTACCAACAGCTACGGACTTACTTCCTAAAGTATCTGTTCCTAAAGCTCCCTGTCCAACAGCAATGTTGTCATCGGCATCAGTAAGAGCATCACCTGCTAGGCCACCTATAAGAGTATTTCTAAGCCCAGTAGTCATTGCTGCACCTGCTTCATTACCCACAGCTACATTATAACTTTCAAGATTACTGCCTACATTAAGGGTTGCTAACGCATTATAACCAATAGCAACTGCTGATCTACCTGTTGTTTCTGTGCTTAAAGCTCCTGTGCCTAAAGCTGTATGACGTATTCCTGCTGTAACAGCATCTCCTGCAAAAGCACCCATTATAGTGTTATTAACACCTGTATTAATAGATAAACCTGCATCTACACCTACAGCGGTATTGTAACCCTGCGCTCCTGCATTTAGATCTTTTAATGCCCTATAACCTATAGCTGTATTGTTACCATTACCGTCTTCTGTAGACAGTGCTTCATAACCTATGGCTACATTGTTAGCTCCTGCTGTAATAGCATCACCTGCAAAAGCACCCATTATAGTATTCTTAACACCTGTAGTAACGGATAACCCTGCGTCTACACCTACAGCAGTATTATAACCCTCTGCGCCAGCATTTTGTTCCTTTAGCGCCCTGTAGCCTATAGCTGTGTTATTACCATGACCATCTTCACTTCTTAGTGCCTGATATCCTATAGCTACGTTGTTACTACCTGCAACAAGTGCATCTCCTGCAAAAGCACCCATAATAACATTATCTGTACCAGTAGTTATTTCAGTACCTGCTTGGTATCCCACTGCAGTGTTGTCATCTGAAGTAGTAGCAGCGTCTAAAGCAAAGCTACCTATTGCAGTATTTCTAAGACCTGTACTAACAGATAAACCTGCATCTACTCCAACAGCAGTATTGTAACCCTCTGCACCAGCATCTAAATCTTTTAATGCTCTATAACCTATAGCAGTATTATTGCCGTGACCATCCTCAGTTGAGAGTGCTTCAAAACCTACAGCCGTATTGTTAGTTCCTGCTGCAAGGGCATCCCCTGCTGAAGCACCTACTATAACGTTTTTAACACCTACTGTAACAGCAGCACCTGCGTTATACCCAACTGCCACGTTTAAACCAGACGCACCAGCGTTTTGCATCTTTAATGCACGGTAACCAATAGCAGTACTTTCACCATGTCCATCTTCAGTCATAAGTGATTCAAAGCCTAACGCTACGTTAGCTGTACCCGTAGTTAAAGCTGTACCTGAATAAGCACCTATTACAGTATTGTCTGATGCTGTTGTGATTGCTGTACCTGCATCGTAACCAATGGCTACGTTATCATCTCCATCAGTAGCTGTGTCTAAAGCGTTAGCACCTATGGCAATGTTTCTTTTACCTGTGGTCATTGCTTCGGCTGCTTGATAACCTACCGCTACGTTAAATGAGTCTGCTGCTGCGTTAAGTGTTTTAAGAGCTTGATACCCTATAGCTGTAGCAGTACCATGACCGTCTTCTGTTAACAAAGCCTCAAAGCCTACTGCAACATTACCTGCACCTGCTGTAAGGGCTGCACCTGCAGACGCACCAATAAGTGTATTCTGAACACCTGTTAATACTGCTGTACCAGCTTGATAACCCACAGCAACGTTTAATCCAGATGCACCTGCATTCTGTGCCTTTAGTGCTTGGTATCCGATAGCAACAGTTTCACCATGACCATCCTCTGCTGACAAAGCTTCAAAGCCAATGGCTATGTTCTTACCACCAACAGTCAGTGCATCACCTGCAGATGAACCTATGGCAATGTTATGATCACCCTCTGTGAGGGCAGTTAGTGCAGCATTACCTAAAGCAACGTTGTCTCCACCTGGACTTGTGCTATCTAAACTATCTAATGCAGTTAAACCAAATGCTATGTTTCTAGAACCATCAGGATAATTACCATCTAGTTTAATTGTAGCATCACTAGCACTAGCATCAGTAACATTTAACGCAGTTAAGTTAAGATCTCCTGTTAGATGAATATCTTTAAACTTTAAAGAGCTAGTACCTAAGTCTACGGTATTAGTTGTTTTTGGGCGTATAACTGATGCGGTAATAACTACATCCTGTGATGGGCCAAGCACCGCAATGGGCGCACCCTCTGCAGATGTACCATCGTGTGTGTGTCCTGAAGAGGAGTTGAACGCAGCTTCTATAGCATCGTATTCACCATCAAAGTCTGCAGCGTTGATAACGTTACCATCAGCAATGTTATTACCTGTATCGTTTCTAGTGTAACCTGTTCCCATGTCGTTTTACCTTCTTGTGTTTGTTCCGTATTCTAATGTTATAGCATCTAGTGAAAATGGTGGGTCTGTACTATCAGAGGTGAATTGTAAAGATACAACATACCCTGTTCCTATCATTTGTGATTCAAATAATGTTAGTAGCTTACTACTATATACTGCTGACGATCCAAAAGTAGTTGATCCAAGAAATGCAACTTGACCTGTTTGGTTACTAAAATCTATCTTAGTAGGTTGTACACTATTCTTCTGGTCAAAGTCAAGCTTTAAAGATATGTCAAAAGACACACTACCTCGTGGATCTGTGTATAAGAGCATCTTGTAAAATGTCTTACGAACTCTAGGATCACTTATTGGTAAATAAGGTGTAGCAAAAGAAGTCTCTACCTTACCACCATCAAAGCTACTTCCGTTTTCCATAGAGTATAAGTAGCCATCATCGTTAGAAAAAACTACAGTTTCTCTTCCTAAATAAAACCTACTGTCTGCTACGTGTGCGTTTATTCCTTGGACCTCTGCCCAAGCCATACCTTCTCCACCCTGCCCTGAGAACTGTGTACCCAGTATACCTTTGGAGCTTCGATTAGTTAAGTTAGTTTTATATCCTAATATTCTGTATTGTGATTTTTTACGAATAACTACACTTGTAAAAGAAGTGTGTGATGAAATAAAGGATGTAGCCTCTTCTTGTATAGCTTTAGATACAACAGATAAACCAAAATCTCCCAATCTTTCTGTAGCACTTAAAAGCCTCAGACCATCAGGAGCAAGAAACATTACATCTCCACCAATCTCCTGCATAGTATCTTCATCTATACAACCTATGTCAATTGTAATTGGTTGTAACTGAAAGTCAGATACAGTGTTACCTACTAATCTTTGAATACTAGATTCAGTAAATATTATAAGTTGTTCTCTAAATACAATAAGACCTGTAACTTCATTGCCTACATTTATTGTACCTGCACCGTTTGCTGCTGTAAAGTCATTGTCTGTGTAAGGTGCAGTAAAAGCTATGTTAGAACCTTTAGCAAATAGTAACTGGTTCTTAAAGCTAACAACAAACTTTGCTCCTACTACATCATTTGGAGCATCATTAAGATCTGTAAAAGATGTTCTATCATATAGAGCAGGAGTATTAACTCCGTCTACTATAGCTATTTTTTCAGTACCACTATAGTTATATCTAGAAAACCTAGTTTTACTAGCACTTTCTCTTGACGTACTTAAAAAAGTTATTACAGCATTATCTGCAGGAGAACTAGCTAATGCAGGTGCTATTGTAAGGGTTGAGCCACCTGAAGAAACTGAAGGAGTAGAAGTTATAGCATATATTTTATCTGTAGTTATACTAAATGTTAACGCTACATCATTTGCTACTGATTGTGCTGCTGATAATACTAGATTATTTTGGTCTGATAGACTAGCTACAGTCACTCCATCTGGGATACCGTCACCAGATACAGTCATACCTGCCACGATAGTTCCAACATTACCATCTACAACAAGTGCAGTTGTACTAGATGTGGCTCCATTTACTACTGCTGTTGGTCCTGCAGCAGCTATCTTAAAAACATCACCTATTTGAGGGGTACTTGTAAGACCATCTATTGCAAGGCTTGTACCTGTTTGTGACCCACCATTTACCAGTACACTTGTTCCGTAAGAAGGTACGTTTATTAATGTATAACCATTTCCTGATGTTCTAAAAAGACTTTGATTTTTTGCAACTACTACTTGGTCTACAAATACACCTACGCCTAATGTTAGATGTTTATTTGTAGTGCTTATAAACTCTACTGTTTGTCCATTAGAAGGAGTGCCAAGAAGACTAGAAGTTAAAGTTAAAGCAGCAGATTTATTTGTACTATTAAAGCTAACACCACCAGTTGCAATAGTATAAACTTTAAAGAATGTTAAGTCAACATCATCTGTTAGTGTTTGTGCAGAGGACAATACAATGTTATTCTGATTTGTAACTGAGGCTATGGTTACTGTTCCAGAAATACCAGTGCCTGTAACTTCCATACCTGCAGCAAGAGTTCCAACGTTTGTATCTAATACAAGTGCAGTAGTATTACTACTAGCACCATTCACAGCGGCTGTAGCATGTATTATTTTTAATGTATCTCCTGCTACTGGAGCTTTACGTATATTAGCTATATTTAAAGTTGTACCACTTTGACCTGCGCCTGTAACAACAGGAGCGCCATACGGAGGTATGATACTGTCATCGTATTTAGAGTATCCCTCTATTCTACGATAACCACCTTCTACTGATGGCTCAAAGTTTTTTAGCACTCTTGCAGAACCTGGCATGTTAATACCTTGTTGCAAAGGACTCATATTACTTAAAAGACCACCACGAAACTCTATAGGGTATGTTTCACGAGTTGTTGGCATATATTAAAGCGCTCTCACAGAAGTTGTACTAATGTTTCTAACAGTGGATCTTATGTAGTCATAACGATTTATGTACAAACTTCTCATTTGTTTTATCTCTTGCTCATACCTACTCTGCATCATATTAGACTCTTGAGACTCGCCTCTAAACATATAAGCAAAATACATAGCGCCATTCACAATTACATATCTAAACTGTTCTGGTACACTAGGTACATCCGTATCATTAATCAGGTCTACAGGAAGTCTATAGTATTCATAAACTAACTCGTATGCTTTATCTGGTGGATTAATAATACCAAACTCTTGGCCTGGTGTTCTAAATACACGACTAGGTAAACCTTTTACACTTGTTGATGTATCATACTCTAAGTCAACATACTTGTCTAGGTATTCGTTATAATCAAGTTCTGTTAGTTTTACTGTTGGATTATTAAGTGTATCATTTTGTTTTATTCTAAATGTCTTAAAGTTTATAGTCTTTGCATCTGCAGGATAAGCATATCTAATAATACCTGCTGTTAATGTTTCTGTCTCTTCAATATGATTGAAAGGCCACTCAAACTCATGCTGATTTATATATCGTACAGATGCGTTTACAGCATCTTTAATCATAGAATACTCACCTTTAGCAGTAAGGAAGTTTGCACTAGTTCCTGCGCCGCCTACAAGCTCTACTTCGTTAAGTCTACGATTTACGTCATTTACCAGACCAATAAAATCATAAGCCATATTAGCGTTCCTTCAATCGTAATCTAATACTTCTTTCAGCAGTGCTTCCTGTAGTGTCTGTCACCTGACAAAAGAAAGTATACTCTACATTATTTTGACCGCCACCTACATTTATAGTTGCAACAGTAGTAGTATTTGTTTGAGCAACATTTTGTAGGTCATCAGTAGTAGCATTGCTGGAAGCTGCTGTTAAAGTTTGACCTGCTGCTATTTCTGTTTTTGTATTAAATAAAGTAGATTTAACAAACCACTTAACACTGTTTATTGTTGCAGTATCAAGAAACCTTGACCAATCTACACTATAATCTAATGTTTCATCTGGGTCTTTACTAGGCCAACGAAAACTCATTTATTAATCCTCATTTGCGTAAACAACACGATCTCTTGATGTAGGTTTACGGTTCATATATACCATTCTAAGTTCTGCTGCTACTAGTGCTGTTCTTGCGCCAGACACAGGACCGTTTATTATACTTACTGCTACTGCAGTTAAACCAGTTGTAGCAAAAACACTTAATAAACTTTCATCTGCATTGGCAGATAATGTACCAATAGAACCTGTGGATGTTACACCAGTTATTACTTTAGTAGGCATTATGCTGCTCTTGGTGGTATGATTGCTGCTCTTCTACGACTATAAAGATGTGCAACTGCTGTGTAGTCGAACTGTACTGCTGTTATGCTTGGTTCAGTTACTATACCTGTTATGGCAACTGAAGTCAAACCTGCACTTGTGCTAAGTGATACTCCTGCAGGGTTTATAGTACATGTAGCAAAAACGCTACTAAGTGCTTCTGTAGGATTCTCTTCTAGCTCATTTACTTCGCCAGTAGCAGATACACCTGTTAGTGTTAAAGATGAGTCTGCGTGTGGTACAATAGTACCTAATGCGCCTGTGGCTGAAACACTCAGTAAGTTCTCATCTACTTGTGCTTCTATTGTTCCTATTGCACCAGTAGCAGATACACTGCCTAGTCTTTCAGATATATCAATCTCAAAGCCACCAGCAGATACTGCTTCTATAGAACCTGTTAGTGCGCTCTGTGTTACAGGAATACGATTTACACTTTTTACCGTCATTCCTGAAGCGTTTAGTGTAAATGTACCAACAACACCAGTAATATTTGGTGCTAGATTAACCTGTACTGAGCTAACAGCGCCACTTGCAGAAACACTTAGTAGAGCTTCACTTGTCTTAGGCTCTACTGTTCCTAATGCACTTGTTCCAGCTACTCCTGTTAGAGTAAATGAAACATCTCGAAGTCCAAAAGAAGAACCTGCGTATACACCTGTTCCATATAGTGCTGAACCTGCTACAATAGCCATAGGTTACCTCTTAGGCGATACGTATTACTGCAGTACTTGCACCTGCTGCTGGAAACTCAATAGTTAAATCACCTGCTGTAGCACTAACTGTACCACCAAAGTCAATCACACAAATAGCTTTGTTAGAAGCTGAAGAGTTATATATAATACAACCTGCTGCTGAAGTTGTTACGTTAGCAAATACTTCATCTGCAAAGTCTACATGAGCAGTTGTACCAGATACTGCAATAGCAGCACTGTCTAAGTTATTACCACCTGCTGAATAGTTAGTGCCAGAGGCTTCATCGGAAGCACCTGTAACATTTGAATAGTTTGTTGTTGCTGCGCCGTATGTACCAGACATACCGCTTTTAATTAGTGCAAGCTTTAAAGTATGGGTATCCATATCGTGAACTGCACCAAGAAGCTCAGACTTAAAACTTGTACACATTGCCGTTGTTATAGCCATGTCAATATCCTCAAAGATTTAAATGTACGAAGAGGCCAGCATTAAGCCAGCCTCTAAGTTTAACTTGATTAAGCAACGTTGTAAATAGCTGACACCAATCCTTGTGGGCGTAGAATCTTACGTCCATAGAGGTGCATACCACGTACAATGTCTGCAAATGAGTCGGGATCTCTATAGTTCTCAACTTTATTCATTTGCTCTGCAGTTGCTACAGCTTCTTCTTGACCACCTAAGATCACACCGTAGTGTGTATCTTGCGCTAGTGCGCCAGCATGAGTTGGTCCATTGCCTTTAGCAGGTAGGTTGTTTGAAACGTACATTTTGAAACCATGTATGTTTCCTGCAACCAATCCATTTTGTAGACCTGCTCCACCGAAGTCTGCATTGAGAAGACGTGAATCTTCATCTTTTAGCAGTTCCATGAATACTGGATCAACAATAATGTAGCGTCCACGTGAATCAACATTTGCTGTATCCATTTGACGTGCCATACGTGCGATGACTGTTAATGGTGATACAGTAATTGCTGAGATTGAAGTTGCGCCAGGCAAACGTGTTGCTAATGGAATAGAGTCACCAGTAGCATATGCTGTAGATGCAGCATCGGCTGAACCTAATGCACCCATATCAGTAGCGTCCAACTGGTTAGTCTTTAAAAACTCACCATTTATTTCGCTAGACGTTGGGTGCTGTGCAGAACCAGATACAGATGTGGTTAACGCACCTGCTGCTGAGTAACCTGACATGTAAGATAGAACGTCAGCGTCAATAGCGTCTGCCATTTTATATGCTGCTCTGTCTGCAGCTAGGCTTACGAAATCAACGTGTGAGAACTGCTCTTCGATGTCATCCATTTTAAAAGCAAAGTAGTTAGCTTTGTCAACAGTTAACGAGAAGTCAGTGTCATCTAGTTTCTCAACAGTTATACCTGTATGACGCTGTAGAGCGTTTACAGTTACGTCTGGTTCTTTTTGGATGCGTACAACATCCCCTTGATTTGCAATGTCACCGAAGTATGAATTGTTGGTGATTGCGCTTATAACAGACGACTTTCGCAATGCGATCTGCGCCTGTTTGGAGAACATGATTGGGCTAAAGTTAGCGTCAAAGCCTCCACTTGCTGATGTAATAGCCATAGTTAAATCTCCTTATAGATATGGCGTTGAATTAACACTACATACCCACGATGAAGAGGCTCTTAGTTTTAGGGTGGTCAACTCTGCTTTGAAACTGCGCTGTCTCTCTGCGTTGGGCCTATACTTTGAGGTAGTTCTTTTGTGTGGCTAGTGCTTGATTAAGCATACACACTTTAATTGTTGTGTATATGCTATAGTTTTATCTATGATAAACAGTTTGTCAACTATTTTCTTGATATATCATAAATAAATCTTCTATTACGTTGAGCATCTAGGATTTCTTCTTGACGCTTCTCGTATTCTTTAATTGACATTGCAGCTACTTCTGATTCACGTATGTACTTAGAAGCATCATCTGTGTCAGGTATACTACTGCCTTTTGTCTTTACAGAAGCTGCTGCTGCTTTATCTGAAGAGTTATTCTTTTTAACTTTAGTAGTTATGCCTTTGTCTGTTTTATAAAGATCAATTACACGTGATACAGACTTTGCATCATCCACGTTTTCATACAAAGCATCTTGTACCCACTTAGGTTGTTCTTCTGCCCAGCTATGAAATACATCATCTGAACGTATTTGCTCAAAGTCAGGATGCATAGTAGACAATTCAGCTTCTGCCTTTTCTCGTTTAGCAGTTACACGTAACTCTTCAAACTCAGCCATACGTGCTTCAAGATCTTTAGCTGTAGCTTTGGACTTCTTGTCAGCAATAGCTTCAACGATACCTGCTACGTCAGGATACTGTTTAGACCAAGCTTCAAGCTCTTCTTCAGACTTAGGAAGTACAAGCTCATTGTTTGCTGCTTTATTTACCTGCGCTTGTAATGCTTCTAGTCTTGCATTGAACTCTTCTTCTTTTTTCTGTGAGTGTCTACGCAGATCACCGTAACGCTTCTTAAAGTTTTTTTCTTCAGCGCCTAGCTCAGTGTCATCTTCTTGTGCTTCTGCTTTGGGTTTTTCTTTTTGTTTGGTATCACCTTCTGCCTGTACTGTTTTAGCTTCAGGCTTTTCGCCACTGGGTTTATCTTCAGTACTTTCCTCATCTGTAATACCTAGTGCTTCTTTCTTTAAAGCTAAAAGCTCTTCTTCATCTTTCTTGATACGCTCTTCAGTGGATATGTATCCACCTCTACCCATTAATACTCTTGGTATTTCAGGTTTTACCATTGGGTTTGGTTTCGCTGTTTCGCTTGTAGCCATTTGTTTTTTCCTTATGTTGGGGTCAGCCGAAGCTGAGTGGCCTTATAGTTATTTGGATTTATTTTTTCTTTTTAGCTTTCCTCATCATGCCGCCTTTGTTTTTACCGCCGCCTCCTGAACGTCTACCACTACTTTTAGTAGGTCTTCCTGGTTCAGAATATATACCACCTGGTGCTGTGTATGATGGTGGTGGTGGGGGTGGAGCAAATGTTGGCCCATCATCATCGTCATCATTATTGTTACTGGTTGTTGGTCTTCCCGGTTCTGCATATGGATCAGTTGCAGGTTGAGTATAAGTTGGTGCAGGAGATGTTTTAGTAGGCGTTATTGTTGGACCGCCATCATCGTCATCATCTTCTGTACCCGGAGCTTTATACCCACTAAAGGCGTTTGCAGCAGCTTCTTCAGATATTTTATTTACTTGAGACATTATATCTGGTCCATAGCCTTGTGCTGTCTCTGGTGATTTTGTCTCAGGAGTGTAAGCTTCTGTTATACCTTGATCAGGGGCCATTGTTGGATCAGATACATCACCTTCTACTACTTTAGGAGACTTTAACTCAGGACCAGTGTAATCTCCTGTTATCTTGCCTAATAAAACTTTAACTAAACCAGGTTCTTCTCTGTTAGCAATATCAAGTAAGTTTTCATAACGCATCTTATCAACATTTGAAGTTGTATCTGATTCAAGTCTACGCTTTATCTCGTTTTTAGTTTGCCTTGTTGTGTTCCACATAGCAACTTTTATTGCACCGCCTACAATTGGATTTAAATAAGACATACCACCAGCTATTATATTATTTTTCATGCCTTTCTGATCGTCTACCATTTGAGTTAGTTCTTCCATAGTTAACTCTTTAAAGTTAACAGGTGTAGGTGTTGGCGCAGATGAACCATCATTATCATCATCTCCCATGTCAGAACCACCGCTAGCCTCTTCACCAGGATCTACAGCAATAGGCTCACTACCTACAGGGTAATAACCATCAGGTATTTCTTGTAGAGGTACGCCATCTAAGAACATAATAATTATTACATGACCTGCAGCGTTTTCATATTCACGAGCTTCCATAACACCTGTATCACCCAAGCCTATCTCTTCACCAAAGCCTCCAGTTGTACCTTCTTGTACTACGTCTGGGTCTACTACATCACCACCTTCATCAAAACCTAGTTTCTCAAATATCTCGTCTAACCCTGAGTTTTTAGCTAGTTTAGTAAGAAAAGGATCTTGACCTTCTCGTAAATCTGTAACTGTGTATTTACTCTTATCTACTACAGGTTTTTTTGCTTTATAACGTTCTTTTTTAGTTTCTTCATCGTCTGCAAAGTTATTTCCAAAGTTTATTTGTTCTAATATGGTTCCTTTAGATCTTTCATCGTCAGACGTTGGGGGTTTTTCTGTTAGAGTCACTCTACGATTGTCAGGTTTGTTATCCTCGTTGTCAAAGAAGTAACCCGAAAGCGCCCTGTATAATGCCTCTGCTTTTGTCTTTGGTTGGTTCTCTCTATCCTTAACTCTTTTAGAGATATTTTCAGGAGAATAATAATCAGAAGATTTAGCTTTAGATGAAGTAGGTTTAGAACTAGATGAGCTTGAGTTATTATCATCATTATTAAACTGAGCCATTATCTGTGCATGTGTTTTTCTTGGCCCACTACGTTTAGGAGCTTTTATATTTCTATTCTTTCCTACATCTTTATAGTCAGCCATAGAAGTACCGCCTCTATTCATTTCAACAGGAGCGCCATCATCCATTACTTCTAAGTCAGCCATCTCTAAACCTAGACCAGTCTCATCTTCCATGTCCATAGGTTCTCCACCTATGCGTCCATCTTCTGCCATCTGAGAGTAGCCCATCTTAGCTGCCTGACGTATGTCTTCAAAAAACTTTACACCAAAGAACCTAACTACATCAGCAGGTATAACCATTTCACCTTCGCTTAGTTGCGCTGGTATGTCATCTCTTACGTTTTCTGCTGTAGAACCTAAAGGTATCTCATTGCCCGACACAGGATCTACACCTATTGTATTGTCAGGTACATCTCCAAAGTTCATCATCATTTGTTCTTCTAGTGCCATGCCGCCCTCACTGTAACCTTGATACATTATGTCTAACTTAGCATTCTTTGCTAATACCAGTGGCCCTATCTGTATGACCTCTGTTGCTTCTCTTACAGGTACGTGTTTGTTCACACCTGTTCTTACGTAAAACCCACCCTGTCTTCGTGGATCAAAACCTACCTGTGTCCACTCAGGATCGTCAAGTAACTCTGCCGCTTCAGCACGTATTGCATCTGCGTCTAAATCTTTTACAGTACCTGATACAGTTGCGTATCCTGTTTTATTATCTACACCAGTTCCTATTTTTTCACTTTGTTTTTGTGACGCAATAAATCTAACAGGTTTATCATCACCACCAAAGTGTACAGCTTTTGCATAAGATGTAACACCTTTACCATCTGCTGTTTTTACTGCAGGTGATGTACCAGCAACAATCCAAGTATCGTGTGATAAGTATGCAGGTATATCTAATCTACTATTGAATTGATCACCTACTTTTAAAGAAGAAGTATTTGCACCTAACTTGGATGCAGCCTTATCATTTAAAACAAAAACACCTTTTTCTCTTTTGCCACTATCAAGTGCAAAGACTAAAGCCTTATCACTAGGTTCTCTAGGTAGTTGATTATATTCACCTACAGGCTTTAATCTATCTATATTGTATAAATGTTCATTCCTGTCTATTTTGTTTTCTAATAAAAGCCTAGTAGATTTCTGAAGCTCAAGAGCCTCTAGAGATTTTTTATCATCAAGGTCAATGCCACGTTCTTTTACAACTTTCTTTGCATTTTGTTGCCACGTAGTTGCATCCTCTGCTTCATCTAATGCAACCATCTTTGCATCAAAATCTACATCACCTTTTGTTGCTCTTGGTGGTTTTGAAGTATTAGCTGCTTTCTTATATTTATTATAAGACTTACGTATAGCGTCTTCTGCTACAGCCCATTCTGCTAGATCTCTATCTAGTCCGTTATCAAGTATATAATTAAAAGTTTCATTATCTGGTAACTTTTCAAAGGCTCCAGATATTTTGTCATCGTAAAGCATATCGTCCATTATACCTGGACCCATCTTATTTAGTAGACCTTGTTGATTTGATATACTTTCTGCTGCTTCTTCTACTGTATCAAACCTAACAGTAGCTTCTACAGCATCTTTATAGTCATCAAGACTTACAATACCTTTATCTGATGTTTTTAACTTGTTTTTTAATGCTTCTGCTATTGCAGGTATTCTTGCATCAATAGCATCCTGTACTTTCTTTTCTGCTGCTTCTACAGCTTTTGCACCGCCACCCGATATCAAATAACTTTTTCGTGCATTAGATATTGCATCAACTTGATAGTCTGTAAGATCTAACCTATTCCAATCAAAATCATCTCTGTACATTTCATTTAGTTCAAAAGGTTTTATTTCTTTGGGTTTTATCCTGATGTTACCGCCTTTTATTAAGCTTTTAGTAACTGGACCCATTGCAGGTATAGCCGCACCAAGTACATCTCCTGCTGCAATAAGACCTATCTTACCATAGCTTGGATCTTCTTCACCTAACTCTTCAGCTATATCAACAGCAGATCCAACAGGGGTCATGTCTACTGCTACATCTGCAGCTTTAACACTAATAGGTTTTTTCTTTCGATAGTCACCTGTCAGGGGAGAGGTAAGCATATCTAGAAAACTTTTTTGTTCTTCATCCACTGTTTACTGTCTCCCTCAATAGCTTTAGCTTTCTTAGTACGTCTATCGCACCCTGCTGTCTGTGCATAACATGCGGTTCATTGGCAGTTTCTAACGCACGTTGTCTTATGTTTATTATTTCATCTATGTGTTTTTGAAACTGCTCGTAACACTCTTTGTCATTAACCAACTGCTTGAGGTGCATTACCTGTAAATCCTTGCTCTTCTGGTAGTGGTGCTGTGCCTACTCCTACCTGTGATCCTCCACCTCCTGAAGTATCAGCTACACCTTGTACACCCTGACCCTCTGGTCCTGTTGGTGCTGGTGCTGGTGCTTGAAATGCTTTTAATATCTCTGCTTGTATAGCTGCGTCTTGCATAGAGTTAGTAACTTTATCTGGATCAAGATCCATGCTCTTAGCAATCTCACGTATAATATAATCCATCTTAGCAAAAGGTGCAAGTACTGGATTCTGTGCAACCTGTAAGAACTGCATCAATCGTTGGCTACGTACTTCATTAGCCATCAAGCTTTCTGTACCTGATGCCTGTACTTCCAAGTCTCCACGAATATCTTCATCAAAGTCAAACTGCATGTTGAATGCAAAGAATGCTTTACCTAGTGGTCTAATTAAATAGTCATCAACATTCTTAACAACGGTACGGATACTACCGTTAGCAGCAGACATAAGCATAGAGATTCCAGAAGCAGTACGCCCAACTCCTTGAACTCCTGTTTGACCATGTGCAAAAGATGGGAACCCTGTAGACTCATCAGCTAATACCCTCGCTTTATCAAATAGTTGCATATTCTCTTGTGCTACATTTGGAAACTTAGTACCAAAGATACCTTGTCCTGGAGCGCCACCCTGTCTTCTGAATATCTTTCCAGGATAAACAGACATATCTTGACCTGGAACTAAGTTAGTCTCATCTACCTCTATGATAAGATTACCTGACAGTGCAGCATTATCAATAGCCATACGCATAAAGCCATTCATCAATGTCTGTGTGTCATCCATGTTCTCAGCAATACCAACGCCAAAGAAGGAGTATGGGTTATGCTCATATGGTACAGCGTAGTATGGAATACGTGTAGGCTTGAATGGGTTTAGTACAAATCTTAGTATCTCACCATTAGCTACCCATATATTACAATTAACTTCATCTAAGTCTTTTAGTTCACTGGGAATATTTACACCGTGTTCTTTTAGTATTTCTATATCTACATAGCCCCAAAACTCTAATACTTCCCAACGCTCAGAGTTTGGCTGAGTGTCATCGTCTTCCATAGTCATTTCCCAGTACTTCTGTGTATAGTCTGGTCCTGCGTCTATAGCTTTTTGTACGGAATCTTCCATAAAGTATGGGCGACTTTTTAATGCTCTTAGTTGTGTTCTTGACATCTTATGTCTTTCAACAACGTATTCTGCATCCTGCATAGAGTGTGCTTCTGGGTCAGGATAGAAATCCCAAATACTTACATGACTACACTCTGGTACAGTCTTAACAATAGGATCGTATTCACCATCGTCACCCCAGTTAGGATATTCTTTATCTACAGCAAATGGACCTTTCATTACACCTGTACCTAGAAGTGCCATCTCAAATGCCATACTTCTTAGATGTGTACTAGCTCCGCTTTCCTGTAGCTGATCATGGATCTTCTTCTCCATCTTTTTAGCTGCAATCGTAGCAGGATGAAAAGTAACTGTAGTTCCTGTAGTACCATCACCTTCTACTATCTTTTCAGATACAGATGATAGTTTATCTTCTAGTGGTCCTAGTCTTGCTTGTAAATCTTTTAACGTTTCTCCCGGTCTTAGTTCTGTAACACCATCAAGTAAATATGGAGAAGCAGCTTCATCTCTTGTTATACCTGATAGTGATTCTCCTGCTTGCTCTGCATTTGGGTCTACATTTATATGTACAGATTCGGCTACACCATCTGGTAGTATAGAAGGATTTACTGTTAGTGGGAAGTTGTTATTACCAAACAAGACATCTACTATTTGTCCATAGGCAGCTAGTGTTTTAGTCTTTGTAACTTTAACAAACACACGAGACTTTTCTGAGTCTGTGAACTTTACATCAGACCCATACAAACCACGGTAGTTACGGTAAGCTCTTAACCATCTACTTTCATCAGCATATCTAGCGTCTTCTGCTCTTTTGTATCTATCTTTTATAAATGAAACTACACTAGATTTTTCTTTAAAAATACTGTCTAGGCTGTCTTCTGCAGCTACAACATCATCTGTCTCAAACATTTCTTCAGCCATTAGCTGTTGTCCTTTCTTCTCCAAGGTCCGTTATTAAAAGCCGCTTGCTCTTGGCAATTAGGACAAGTGGTCCACATATTAGTATTGTAAGTTATCTCGCACTTAGGGCAAGACTCTACTACTTCAGTATCCGAATGTTGAATCACTGGCTTGAAATCCTGATCGTTGTTTTTCTGGATTGTAATCCCATATGCTACTTCTTGGTCTTGTCATTATACCATAACGTAATGCATCATACAAGTGGTCTTCTGCTTTTGTGTCTACATCTTCTGGATTTCTTTTATCCAGTGGTATGCCCGGTAATTGTGCTATTGTATTAGTACAGTTATCCATAAATGCTAACATAGGTTTTTCAGTAAACTCATCTACCTTCAAACGCCTATGTATTTCGTTTTTTCCAGCGATACGTGAGCCACGTGAACGATCAGAAGGACGCCAACGGCAACCCTTCATATTCATTTGTTCAGCTAGTGATGGCCCAGTATCGCCACGGTTGTGCCACAAAGAACTATCAAGCACACCATATCTCATTCCACCGTCTTTTGCTTCTACTTCTAATATCATATCAGCTAGATCAGAAGCTGTTACTTTAGATACATACATTTCTCTGTATACTATAAGCTGTTCATCAGGAGCCACAGTAAACCAAAGAACCCCAGTGTAAGAACCATACCCATAATCACACGCTCTAAAACGTACCCAGTTGTCAGGAATCTCAAAGTGTTCGATAACGTGGGTAGTTCTGTCGAACTCAGGAAATGCTGCTCCCTCGTTGATATCCCAGTTTCCTTCGAGGAGTTGCTTCCTCTGATGCTCTGGTAATGATAGGAGCATGGCCTCATAGTCACCCTCTTCAGCGAGGTATGGGTTATCGAAGAGAGATGCAGGAATAAACCTACGCTTGAATAGAGGCTGACCTTCCTTGCTGTGTCCTTTAGGAAATGTAATTGTTTTACTTGATTCAATGTCTGTGGCCCAAAAGTCTTTACCTGCAGGTGCAGGATCTATAAACATCTTCTTCACCCAAGCATGTCCTGCACCACCGGGGTTTGTTGTAGCTCTCATATATAAACCTAGTTCTTTACCGTATGCACTTCGAAGACGTGATCTCATATAATCCCAAGCGTAAGGTGTAGGCCATTGAGTAAGTTCATCAAATCCAATCCAGTTAAAAGCTTGTCCTTGGTAACGTGTGACATCGGTATCCTTATCCAGATAAGACATCCATAATCGTCCACCTTTAGGAGATGTCCACTGTGACTTACGTTCTGACCATTTGATTCCTGGTACTGCACGTGGGTATAACTCCTGTGACTTCTGTATTAGTTCCCTTAGTTCTTCAGTTGTGTGTCGTACAAGGAGTCCAGAGAAGTGTGGATTGTTTAGGCCGTGTAATGGATCTGCTAACATAGCATACGATTTACCACCACCTGCTGCCCCACCATATAGGACTTCTCTTTCCGAAGAACTCAAGAAGGATGTCTGTGGCCCTGCATTGGGTCTGAATACGACTTCTTGCGCTTCTTCAACGTCATAGTCAGTTGCTACTACCTGCGCTGGGATAGGATCTTGCTGGGGGGCTTCTATCTCCGCTGGCTTCTGAGTATGCACCGACTCCTTGTGTTTCGAGTTTTTCGATTTCCGCAAGCGTTTCTTGGAGCCACTTGGCAAGCTTACGTTTAGTGATAGATGCTTTTCTACGTCTTTGCTCAACTTCTATTCTCTTCTTTAGACCCATGTGTGATATGTAGCGGTCTGCTTCTTTACTCAACCATTGTGCTACTGCTCTGTAACTATACTGCTTGAGGTGTCGTTTTGCAAGCTCTAAAGCTTCTAACTCATGTTCTATAGGTACAAGTATTTTATCATTGTCGGGATCTAGTTCATAACCAAAAGGTATCTTCTTAGTAATCCTGACAATCTTGTGCCATTGTTTGTTGTGTGTCTTAGGCGGTTTGGGTAATTGCCAAAAGCCTAACTCTCTTTGTGGTATTATTCGTTCTGACCTTCTTTTGGTGGTAGGTAGAAGATGCCACCACCGCTAGTAACATCTACTTTATCTACCTTACCAAGTCCTGCTCTATCAAGCAAGTCTTTTGCTGCTACCATCTTTTCTTTTATGCCTAGCTCTGTTGGATCATACAACGCACCAACCATAGCCATAGCAGCTTTAGGTGCAGTACGTGCAAAAAATGTACGAGTCTTCTCACCAATCTCATCTTTTAAAGATTCAACAATCGTTGCAGTGTTGCTGTTATCACCGTAACCTGCCAGTTTTTTAGCAGCGATAACATCACCATTAGCTTCGTCAAATAATACATCTAAGAATCTTTGTTGTTTATCTGTTAGATTCCTCGCCATATATAGCATTCCTTATTTGTGATCTACCAATTCCTAGATCGTTTAGTTGTCTATCATCCAACATGTGTAGCATTCTAAACTCTGCACGTTTTTGTTGTCTGATTACGTGGTTATTCCACATTTTTATTAATAAGTTTTTCATAGCACTATCTCCTTTGTTTGTGTGCGGAGATAGTTATACCTAAAAGTAAGTCAGGTAGTAGTACCTATTATTGCATATCCGTTATGCCGTTTTAAAATATTCTTCACCAGAAAGAGTTATGTGAAAGTCAGATGAACTTTCTTCAAAAGCTACAATCTTATCACCAGCTTTCAAAGCAATACAGCCACCTTCTAATACTTTTTCATTAGTACTGGCAGCTAAACTAACCTCATCAACAATACTGTGATAGGTAGTAGTAGCTGCTTCATACCATTGAATACTATACTTCTTTGCGCTAGTGGCTCCGTTAGAAACAATCAAATACTTTATTAGTGATGCATAGTTTGGAGGACATGTATATACTACATCTCCACTAGCACCACCTGATGTAGCTGATAAGTTTTTAGCTTTCGTGAAGTATTTAGCTGACATTTATTATCTCTTGCCGCCTTTAGCGCCACCTTTAGAACCACCTTTTTTCTTCATCTTTAAAGGTTTCATTGGTCCTGCTAAAAAGCCACCTCTTGACATTTTCTTCATAGTAGCACCGCCTTTAGCCATGCCCTTCTTCTTCATAGACATGCCACCGCCATACATCTTACCGACACCATCAGCAGCATAGAATGGAACTTTCTTTCCACCCTTATTAACCATTTTTAATCCACCAGAAGCATAACCTTTTTTCTTCATGCCACCTTTAGCGTAACCTTTTTTCTTCATCATTTGTCTTCTTCCCTTCTGATAAACTCTACTGTATCATCACTATATAGATTGTTAAAAACTCGTTGCGTATCCCATACATAGTCTACGTTTTCTTTAGAGTTAAATATATGTTGATTCGGTCTAAAGTCTGGCGCACCTTGTCCAGTTTCAAACCAAGCTGGGTGAGTTACTCTCACTCTGTTATTGGGCAACGCAACCATGTTACCAGTATATTCTCCTGCATCTAGTAGTTCTAATACATGAGACTGTTTATGCTGCGCTGGGTCATCAGCGACTTCGTTATCTGTATAGTCTACCGTAAAGTAATACTTTGCTGGGTAGAACTCGCCATCTACTTTAGCTATCCACGGAGCAGGACTTGCTCGTTCTAGCTTGTATACGGAATGTGTATGTGACATACAATCCCAAGGCTGTGCTAAATATGGTGGTAACTCGTTAGGCCATTGCTCTAATGATACGTCAGCTACTAGTGCAGTCAAAGGCATTCTTGCCCACATAGCACCACCATGTATATTTTCTGAGTCATCAAAATCTGATTCACATCCTGTGAAGATTACTTGAAAGCTCAGTGTTCTGTTTGGCATTGTAGTAACGCCTATTACCATAGCGTGTAGAAAGTCGCCATGATATTCTTCTAAGTTCTTAGTATATTCTCTACGTACCCATGCTTTGAAGTACGGTATACTGCTTGTGAGGAATGGCATATATTACCCTTTTCATTTTTTTCTTTTCCTCCCCGATGCAGTTACAGACCACTTAACTTTCTTTGGCCCTGTCTTCTTTGCAGCTTCTGCTTTACTAATTCTACCTGCTACCTTTGCAGGTCTACAAGCTGGGTATGGTCTACTACTGTCTTTGACACTAGAACGTCCACACTCCTTGCCTGTCTTTACGTCACGCCAATCTTCCTTAAACCACTGATTAAGTCCACCCTCACCGTAAGATCTACGACTTTGTAGTACGTGCTTTGACTTGTGCAACTGAGCCTCCCTTACTGTACGTGCCTCCACGTTTTTTGTAGGTCTTAACTAACCAAGCACTCCCATATGCGCTGGGCCACTTAAACTTCTTCTTAGCTTCTGACTTTACTCTAGAGTACAAAGCTGCATTCTTAGGTTTGCTTGCCATTATGTCCTCTTAGATTTTGTACCAGCACACTTCCACTTCTTACGAGATAGACGTAGTGGGCTGTTAGGATTGGCTGCTGCCTTTGGGTGTTTCTTCATTTGACCAGCGCTTCTTGCACAGTACGAATCACCCTTGGCTGTACCTGCACGTATACGTTTGCCACCATCCTTGGCTTTACCAGCCTGACCATAGCTTACCTTTACCTTACGCCCTGTCTTAGGGTTAGTAGTTGTCTTGGCAAACATTTTGCCTTTTGCTGGTTTAGCCATCGCAGTCACATCTTTTACCACATATAAGATTACGTAGTTTTCTAAAGGGGGTTTTCAACCATGCTATCATACGCTTTCCAAATGTCGTCAATCTCTGTTTGAATAACATCTAACTTATCTCCTATAGTATCCGTTATTGTGGTAGCTTTGTCAACCTGTGATCTTAGGTCTAGTAACGTCTTTTGCTGTTGTAGTATCTGCTGCATGTTTGTAGTTAGCTGTGCTAGTTTAGTATTTAGTCCACGTACATCATTATCTATCACAGCTTGTTCTACAGTTTGTACTCTACTGTTTAGTTCAGAGTTTAGTTCTACTATTTGCTGAGTTAGTTCCTCTGATAGTTCTACTACTTGCTCGTTTAGTTTATCTGTTTTGTTTTGTATTTCATTTGCTATTGCTGTTTTAGCTGTAGTTAGCTGGTTTGCCGCAAATGTTTTATTCGCTGTTCTATCTCTTGCAGTGTCCGTCTCTAACTTAGTCAAGCTTTTTTGTAGTTCTGAGATTTGCTTTGCGTTGGTTCCTGTTTTGCTTAGTGCGCTATCTACGCCACCCTCTACACCGTAGAACCTATTTAGTGTGTCATACCCAAAGTATACTCCACCTGATACAGCAGATAGTACTGGAAGTGCTACAGCTACCATCCAACCTTTAATGTTGTAGCCACCTATGCTAAACCCTACGTCCATCCTCTTTACGTTCCTTCTTCTCTAGGTAACGCCTCTTCTTCATTCTTTGTATTGGTCTTTTCTTTTTAGGTAACTTCTTTTTCTTTACTATTGCATTGTTCCATACTGTTCTACGTATTCACCAGCAGTAAATAGCTCGGAGGCAGATACCATATCTTCTGTTAGGTATCCTTGCCATCCAGAGCCAAAGCCATCATCATCCCAGTTAATTACAAACTCATCTATATTCTGTGTGTATGTGATGGCTGTATAGTTACCAACTACAAAGTTATTTACTGTAGCATAACTGTCTATGCTTGCTGTTAGATCTGCGTTGTTAGCAGCAGCCATGAAAGCACCAGCTTGTTGTGCGTAGTTCTCTACCTGTGCTACAGCTTGGTTGTACGCATCTACTTCTGCTTGGTCTATGCTGTACTCATCTGTACCCATCATACCTTGCAATGCAGTCTGCTCTGGTGATGTGTCTGCTGTAGCAGCAGTCTCCATAACACCAGTAGCTGTTAGTATTTCCCCAGCAGCATCTGCTAGTAAGTCTATCGCTGCATCCAAGTCATTCATGGAAGCTTGGTATTCTTGTGTGAACAACTGCTGTGATGTAGTAGCTGTTTCGTAGTCATGGTTTATTACAAGAGAGTGTGCTTCTAGATAATCGTCTAACTCATCCTGCGTAATAAGTCCGTCATTAAATGTATCGTCTTCTATGACACCGCCTAGTGCTGCATAACCCACAGCACCTACTGTCATTGTACCTGCGTCTGTTACCCTGTTCTTGATAGCTCCCAGTGAAGCAATCAATGCGTCAAGCTTTTCCTGTCCTGTCAGTGTTAAATCAATGGTTAAGACTGTTGACTGTGGGGGAGGTGGGTTTACCACTGGACTTGTTGCGTTTGCTACTCCTGAACTGATCACTAAGACTGAGCTTAGTAGTAGTATCTTCAACGAACTTTTCATTGTATTCCTCCCCTACCCTTAATAAGGCATCCCAAAACTCTTTGTCCAACTCATACCCTACAACAAATAAAGAAGGGTTCTCTCTGTATTTCATTATAGCGTTTCTGCCCATCAACAACTTACCAGTAAGTGCATCGTTTATCGGACACGGAGTATTTGCTAACATCATACTCCTAAACACTGTAGGGTCTTGGCACATAACCGATATAGCCGAAACCTGTAATCCTAGCCCACCAACCTGTTGAGGTATCCCCAGCAATCTAGCATTCTTCCTGCGATTGCAATTAGGGTCTTGCTGCATCTCACCTTGACTTAGGCCAATTATATTTAACTGAAGCCCTCTAGTCTTTGGGATTAAGCAAGAGTCGTTACCTCCCCCACCCATTACTGTTGGAGCTATGCTAGACATTACCGGGCTACTCCCCGGAGATGAACCTGCTCCGTTATAGTTTATAGTTTCTGCATTATTGTTAGAATCTACAGTGGAGTCTTCGTAGTTATTAGAGAAGTCTCCCTCAATGTCGTTGCCGTTGTCCGTAGTAGTAGTGTTATTGTTAGTTACACCATCATCTATCGGCACTTGCTCTTGGGCATTCACTGGATGGCAAAAGCTTACCAATAATATTATCACTACACATAAGCTTTGTAGCAGCTTCCGTATGTCCAATGAGTGCGAGTGTTTGAGCATTTTGGTTTCTCTGACATACAGTATCTCCCACCCTGCATGATGCTGTATATGTTATGGTTTGACAAGCGGATAACAACATTAATATACATAGTTGTACGGATAGTTGTTTCTTTGTCAACACTTTTTTTATCCAACCCCAGGTCTTTCTCTTCCTGGGTCTAATACTTCATGTCTTTGCAGGAATCCTTCTAGATACATAGCTCTCTCTACGTGGTCCAGTGTGTACCTCTGTCCTAGCTTAGCTTCTAGGGCTTCACGAACGTAGAATACATCCGACTTAGGTATGTGTACACGTCTAAGGCGTTTACTATCACCGTCTGCTATTGCATCGTAGAACTCTTCAATGACATCTTCAGAAGAGTACAAGCTTATCTTTTGTTTATACATATTATTGCCTGGAAAAAGTGGTATGTGTAGCAACCTACGTGTTAGGAGGAGGAGACATGAGGAGGAGTGACACCTAAGATACCACACATACCATAGTATAACACTTATTATTTGTTATTTTATATTGTGTTACTATAAATAAGTATACAGGAGGACAGTATAACTGTCAAGTTAAACTTACCTATGTCCAAACTCTTTTATATAGTTAAACTATTTATATATATTTACTTTTTATTAGTTAAAACATTAAATGTTAAACTAACCTGCTCCTGCTACGCAGTTATACTCAGAAATAAGACTGTGTCAAGAGGGTATTTGTATACATGCGACAGTTTGTCACCCCTTCAAAAAACCACTTCTGTGTAGATATACATATACATACTACCCTAGACCCCCCAGTGGCCCTCGCCTACCCTCTTTTTTTGATGCTGTATCTTGTTTTTGCAATACTTTTCTTTGTAAGTTACTGTTTTTACTACATAAAGTAACTGATATATCGTCAATCTATAGGTAAAAAAGCGTATTTTGTAGGACATTTTAAGGTTTGTGATCACAAAACAATAAAGGATGCACAATACACCCCTCTATTTGTGATCACAAAAACACCATACCCACACCACCCCGTATGACACATTATATATATACATAAGAGAACGAATCATGAACGAATCACCCACAACAAAACAAAACAGGAACAACACAAAAAGGTTTCGTTTAAAAACAGTCACTTATAAAATAGTTACATAAAAGCCTTGCAATAAATATTTCAACATGCCAACTTTATTACATCGAAAGCGAAAAGAGACAGACAGCAAGCAACGTAGTTCTTCAAAGTGTCTCAGATTCCTTAAGACAGCTACGGTGGAAAGCCCTAGTAAATACTAACTAAATAAATACTTGACTACAAAACTAAAGACTGAAAGACTGAATACAGAAATACTAAACTAAATATTAAACGTTATTTGACAATGGCTACTTAGCCCCTCGGATGTTTTACAAGTTGATGCATCTGACTATAGACAAAAACAACTTCTTATCTGGTTACGACCTCGACAAAGTTTAGGACTAGATTTGCACCAATACTCGACTGAAAGTATATATGCGATAATTGCTTTCAGGTGGCTTCAGCTAATGGCTAGGGGTCTTCACGTTGGAAAGGGTGGCGC
>Ga0209634_1000486_pt1 | contig 30881 bp, 35 predicted proteins | sample LinPmetageLP40_FD_184043 | JGI IMG/M metagenome (GOLD analysis project Ga0209634, IMG submission 184043) | Marine viral communities from the Pacific Ocean - LP-40 (SPAdes) (version 2) | ecosystem: Environmental > Aquatic > Marine > Oceanic | place: Pacific Ocean | collected 2010-08-26 | reverse complement strand
TAAATTCGGTCGGTTTCACGACGCTTTTTTCCTTAAGTCCTAAAGATACGTTTTTGCAGTATTAATATCTTAAGTAATAATAGTTGAGCGAAGCGAAATATACGACCTTAAAGAATTTTACATTCTTAAGGTTTCTAAATTTAAACGTAGTTTAAAATTTAAGAAAGTATATTTCGCTTCGCTCAACTATTATTACTTAAGATATTAATACTGCAAAAACGTATCTTTAGGACTTAAGGAAAAAAGCGTCGTGAAACCGACCGAATTTAACAAAATATCTTTGAATAAAAAAATATTTAAATCTAATTATAATTTTAACACATACTCTTCAATCAATAATTTGAAGACTTACTCACCAAACCAATCAACACTCCCCATACTATTAGAAATTTTATCCCACAATTCCATTTCCTTTTTATACATATCACATAACTCAATATATTGCTGCTCATTCAAATGGTTCGTATCATTCATATCACATTCCATTTCTTCTTCTAATGCTTCAATAATATCAGTTGACGCACTACACAATCTTGTATACATTATTTTAGAAAATTCCTTATTTTGAACACCAATCAAATTTTTAATTAACATTAACATAGTTTTACTATATTCAATTCTTGCATTCATTTCATTATCTCTTGCTTTCATATATTTCTCAGTATCTACTAATTGATTTTCTTCAGGGTGTAATTTTTTAGCGAGGATTAAAAATAATTTTCCTTCGTCAAAACCTTCCAACACTTTCTTATTAGAAGCAATATGTCTCGTGTGTTTTTCAATTTCAATCTCCCAATCAGCACGTTGCGGTCTAACCATAGTGTATTTGTAATATGCATATAAAGTTATGAAAGAATTCAATTTTATTTTTTGTGCCAAAATGGAAGACTTACAACCACCCCACTTTACACCTACTGCTGCAGAGGGGTCTGTAGAAAACTTGGTCTAAAAGTAAGGTAGTTTAATGTCTTTCATTTTGGCATAGAATATAAAATTGATTTAAAGAATTATTTTTTATGTAGATTATAAAATGACCAGCACAGCAGAACGAGCGTATATGACTAATAACAATCTTGATATTAGGGTGGGTGAGTTGGCATATGCTAAACCTACATTTATACTTAATTGTAATTATGTGCTGGAAGTTGCACTTGGTCTTACTGAAGAAGAGCGTGAAAAATTTGAAGAAATGTTTGATATGAAAGAATTATTTAGTGATATAAATTACAATCTATTTAGTGGTGGTGGTTGTCAAGAATATGAATGGACTTATAAATCAAATGGTGATTTGATAATTGATAATAGTGTAATTATTGAATGTGTATTGAATACTTTCTATGATAATGATTATGTTGGTGTTGATTGTGAAACTGGTAAAGCAGACGATAAAATGAAATTTGTGTATAGTCTTGTAGATAGTATTGATAAAGTTTGTATGGAAGTGGATTTGCTTAGTGATATATTTGATAATTGGAACGGCATATATGCAGGTGAGGTTTAAGTGTAAATGTTAAATTAGCAGGAATATTAGTTTTATAAATATATTTTTTTTTTGAAAAATAGTTTGGAAAAAGCGGTCGGTTTCACGACGCTTTTTTATTTGTATAATTATATGAATTATAAAGAGTTATATTTTCAACAAAAAAAACTTAATAAATTTGCTTGGGGTCAATATTATCAAATTAGAAATCAGTTATATTCTATTCAATTGGAAATTTACAACAAAGTAAAAAACATAGTAATGTGTCCTGTGTGTTTGTGCATTATTAAAAAAGAAAATTTAGATACAACACCTTGTGGTTGTAATTATTGTAAATTATGTTTGAAAGAGTTAAAAGAAAACTCAACTGATAAATATGTTGAATGTCTTAAGTGTGATAAAACAATATATTGTAAAAATGATTTAAAATTATTTTAGGCACTTTATTTATAAAATGAATAATCTTGGATTTGGTAGTATATTTAATTATAATAAAACTGATAAACCAGCATTATGGAAAGATACATATTGGGGTGGTGGTGGTGGTTGCACGTCTTCACATAGAGCAGCAACTGATATAATTAGAAATAGAAATGAATTTGCTAATGAATTTAATGAAGGTAATGCATTCAAATATTATTACACTCATACAAGACTTGAAAAATTACATAATAAGGTTGAATTAAGACCTGATTATATGAATGGGGAACGAAAACCAAGTTATGGTCAATTAACTGACCACAGCGAATATTATATCAATAGAAAAATGAGGATTAAAATAATAGTATTTAGTCCATATCATATTGACGACGAACATAGGAAACTTGCTGAAAATAATGGATTTGTTGAATATAAAAAATTATATATGCCTTGTGCTTTAACATTTATTAAAGTTATTCCTTTTTAGTGCAAGACCGAGTTTTTGGTTTTTTTTCATAAGTATCGTCTTCTGTTAATTTCATTTTATGATTTTCAATTTCTTTTTTTATCTCTTGTTTTATTTTATTGTTTTGTTTAAACTCTTCCCTACTCAAAACACTATCTAATACTTCAAACACTCTATCACCATACAAATTCAAGTAGTGTTTAATACGTTGGCATTTAGAGCAATACCGACTGGTATAACAATACTCATTTGAAAAATTGCATAACTGGCAGGAAAACATTTTCTATAATATTAACAAATAAAAAAAATATATTTTTTAATCTAAATAACTTTTTCTAAATACTTTTACAACTCAGGATATTCCTCCATTCCTTTTTCACCACATTCACCACAATATGATATATTACCTAACATAATATTTTCGTCGTCTTCCCTAATCTTTTTACCACAACCTTCAACTGGATTTTCTTTATCAAATTCACGACCTGTTTCACCACAAGTATCCAAGTCTTCCAAGTCTTCGTCGTCTTCGTCCTCGTCCGTGCTGCAATCACTACAATTTCTATTACCCTGTCCAAATGGATTATTCAAATAGAAGTTTTTAACGATTTTATTACAATCCTCACACTTCTTATCAAAATCATTAAGAACTTCGTATTCGTCTCGGCAATCACAATCTATTCCGTCACCATTATTACTAACGATAACACCACAACTTGAGCAATTGTCTCCTTCCTCAGTATCTTCAGTATCTTCGTCTGTATCACAATTTGGGCATAATTCAATACTCTCGTCTTTTGACCAATATGTTTCCTCACCACATTCACACTCCCTACACCCATCGGCATTTAGGTCAGGTTTATAAGCAGGTCGTTTTTCTGCCATTTCCTCATAGCGTTTTGAATGGTCAAAAATAACATATTTTTCAACGTGTGCTTGTGCGATAGTAGCAGAACTCATAGTGTATATGTAATAAGCATATAAAGTTTTGAGCGAATTCAATTTTATATTTTGTGCCAAAATGGCAGACTTTATTGTGCCTCACTTTCCCCTTGTATTTTTCTTGCAGAGGTGTCTGTAGGTATGGTCTAAAGTGGGGTGGTTGTAAGTCTGGCATTTTGGCAAGAAACCTAAAATTGACTTTGAAAACTACCTCATATTGATTAGTATATTGAGTATGACCAACTCCCAATCTAAGAATTTGACTAATAACTTGACTGCCAATCGGTGCAGTATTTGCTTGGATAACACCAAGACCATACGAGATTGTCATTTATCAGCAATAGGAAAAACTGGTATAGTTAAAGCGTGTTCGCCGTGTAGAAGAGAAATGACTAAACGTTATACTGAAATAAAATTAGGATACACAGAACCACACGCTGGTCAAACATATCAGGATACATATGTAGTAGATATTCGTTGTGAAGCATTTGGTATTAAATCACAACAAATTACTAACACTATTGAAAAATCACAGGAATTAGTTGAAGAGTTAAAAAAGGTCTGGGCAACAAACCAATATTACAGCGGTCAAGGTAAATTTTCAAATGAACTTTTTAGTATCAAAATCCTCTGTATAAGTGGTAGTGATAAATCGGTTAATGTTGTATCAACGTGGGAAAAATATATTAAGGTGCAGAACAAGGAGTAAATAAATTGTATATGAAAGTGGGGATATATTATGTTTTTTATTTTGGCAACAAATATAAAATTGAATTTAAAAAATATAAGTTTAAAAAAGAATATAAAAAGAAGAACATTATATACATAAAATGAATATTATAGATTTTTGCGAAAAAAACAAAATTATGTGGCGACCTTTGAAATTAGAAATTACTATGAAAAATGGTAAGAAAAAAAAAGATATAAAAACTATGGGGGGTGTAATGCCTGACGTAAATGATTTTAAAAATGCAGAGTGGGTTGCTAATACACTACCAAAATTGCAGAAATTTATTAAAGGATTATCAGTTGCTGAAAAAACACAATATCATATTGCTATTGATACAAGTAAGATTTATCATTTGGACGTTGATTGGTTAGAAACTAAAAAGTATTCAAAAGAAGCAACTGAACTAATTGACGATTTGATTGAAAAATGCCCATATTATAAATCAACAACTAAAAAACTTGGAAAACATATTCTATTTAAATTAGACGAAAAAATGACGCTAAACAGAAAGGAATTTCCAAAAGACGAATATGCTGATTTAGAATTATTATGTGGTAATTGGGGTTGGTCGCCAGTTAGTAATGTAGTTATTAATAGTGAGTTGGATATTCCAACTATTTCACTAACTAATTTACCAATAAATAATAATAAGAAAACTTTTAAAGTCAAAAGTCAATCTAAATCTAAAAAAGTGAATATTGGTGCTTCACCAGAAGTTGATAAAAACAGCAAATTATTTAAATATGCAGATATGATAGATATTAAGTATTTAGACGATTATAATGATTGGTGGAAAATCATTATGGCGTTGAAAACAGAAAATGAAAAAAATCTTGCTGAATATATATCACGAAAATCAAGGAAATTTGAAAGAAATGTATTTCTTCATAAATGGGATAGTTATACTTGTGATTATATAACTATTCGCTCAATTAACTATTATGCTAAAATATCAAATCCTGTTAAATACAGAGAATTACAATTAAGTCTAATTCAAGAGTTTGAATATGAATTTATGGATAGTGACGATACACTTGCTAAAATTTTTTTAGATAATAAGGAGCAAGATATTATATATAAAAATGGTGAAATTTATTTATATATAGGTAATCCTGAAGGAACTAAAGGTTCTTGGTTTCACGACGAAAAACTTGAAAGAACTAAAAAAATTATGAGCGACGAATTATCTGCATTTTGGAATTGTTATCATAAATTACTTATTCAAAAATGCAAAGACGCTAATGAAGAAGATAAAGAGGAGATTACTGCTAATAAAAAATTTATTTATAAATTAATCAAATCGTTGAAAAATTGTGCTAAAATCAATTCAATTACAGAAAAACTAAAACAACTATTATCAGTTAGAGATTTTACTGAAATAGAATTTGATAAAAACGGCAAATTATTTCCATTCAATAATGCTTGTTATGATTTATCAATTCATTCTTGGGTTGGAACACGACGAGATAATTATATATTAAATACTTGTGGATATAATTGGGAAAATCCAACTGACGAACAACTAAAAACAATTGATAATCTATTTATTGAAATATTTCCAAATCCTCATATTAGGAAAGAATACTTACATTATTTAGCAACTGGTTTATTTGGTGAAGCAGTTGAAAAATTCATTATTGCTAATGGTGGTGGTGGTAATGGTAAAGGCGTTATAAATGATTTAATGATTGCAACTGGTGGTAATTTTGCTTATATTGCTAATAATGCTGTGCTTTTATCACCTGTTGCTGCTGGTGGAAATCCTGCTATTGCAAATATGAGTGGTAAAAGATTTATCAATTATAGAGAACCAGACGAAACTAAACATTTAATCATTTCAACTATAAAAGAATTGACTGGCGGTGGTGCTATTGCTGCAAGAAAATTATATAGTAATGAAGATAGTGTTGAATTAGTTGGAACTCATATTCTTGAAACAAATAAAAAACCACCTATGAAAGGTGATTTGGGTGATAGTGTATTACGGCGATTAAAGGATATTCCTTTTGAAGCAACTTATACAACAAACAAAGACTTACTCAAAAATAAAACTCATTTAAAAAATATTTTCAAAGCAAATCCTTATTATAAAACCAAAGAATTTCAATTTACTCATAAATATGCATTATTTCAATATCTAATTGATTATATTAAAACTTGGGAAGATAATAGTGAATTATCAGTTGTTGAAAAATTATATGAATGCGACGAAGTTGTTCAAAGAACTAAAAACTATATTGAAGATAATGACCCAATATACACAATATTAAAAGAACATTTCGTTCTTGATAATAATGATAAAAATGCATTTATTAGACTTGCTAATCAATTTATGCCTTTGTTTAAGGATAGTGAATTCTATAAAACATTATCTAAATATGAACAAAATAAACAATATAGTGAAAAGAATGTATTAGAACATATTGCAGCAAGTTCTACTACTAAAATATATTTTCATAGTAGATATTCACCAACTATTAATAATGTAAAAAAGAATTATCATAAAGTATTAAGATTTTGGAGATTTAAAACAGACGCTGAAAGAGAAGCAGATTTAGAGAGTGAGGACGAATTAGAATTTATTTGAAAAATAGTTTCAAAAAACAGGGCGGTTTCACGACGCTTTTTATACATATCTTTTTTTTTAAACTATTTAAGTATATAATGACTTAAATAATTAATGAATAGAGACCACGCTTCTTTTCCCAAAGGACGACGAACTGGTATTGCTAATAAAAACACATATCATTTTTTTGTTTATTTTATAAATAATGGTGTTGCAAGTCAAGGTAAATATTTTAGAACTTCTAAAGAAATTAGAGAAATATATGGTATACCAAAAGCGTCAGTATATCATATCATAAATAAAACACAATCACCAAATTCTAAATGGAATTCGTGGAATATTACACGTGGTAAATGGAATGTATATGAAACGAGGTTAATTAATTATCAAAATAATGTTTGCTAATATATATGAGAGATTATACACCAGTTGAATTACCTGAGCAACCATTTCAAGAAATTGAAGAGGAACAAAACTTTAGTCCAGTTGAAGAAGAAGAGATTGTTGAACCTAAAAAAAAAAGAAAACTATCACAAAAACAATTAGACGCTCTTGCAAAGGGTAGAGCAAGAGTTGCTGAAAATAGAGCGAAAAAACGAGAACAACTCCAATCAAAGAAAAAAGTGCAACCAGTAAAACAAAAGGAGGCGGAGAAGGTAGTAGAGAAGAAGGTTAAATTTGTTGAAGAAAAATATACTAAACGAACTATTAAAGGAAAAAAAGAAAAGGAAATATATGAGAAATTAAAAGCACAGGAAGCACAACAAATTAGAGATTATAAAAAGATAGAAAAATTTATTGAGTTAAGAGAAAAGTTTTTAGGTGATTGTGATACGATTGAAGACTTTGAAGAACTATCAGCACATTTAGATACTATAACTGAAGACGATATTTTAAATGACGAGTTGTTGATAAAAAAGTTAAATAAAATGTTAGTTAATTATAAATGAATACAATAACTAAATACAATCCTAAAAATTTCAAGATATTACCATTAAAGTCATTAGATAAAAATGAAGTGGGTGAAGTGGATTTTGATATATTACCAAATGTTCCATTTTTAGCATATGTAATAGGTGCTGTTAAATCAGGTAAAAGTTTATTTATGGCAAATCTTTTTTTTAATCCTAATTTTCCATATAAAGAAATATTTGACGTGAAAATACTTATATCAAATACTGCATATAATGATAAAATTATGAAACCAATATTAGAACAATTTGATTTCGTATTTACAGATTATACTGACGCATTATTAGAAGAAATAATTCAAATGGTTGAAGACGACGATAGTAATTCAAAATATTTATTAGTATTAGAAGATATTATAGGTAATGTTAATGTTAAAAGGGCAGGGGGTGCTGTTGACGCATTAACTGGATTAACTACTAAATATCGTCATATTGGTAATGAAGACCAAGAGGGAAAAATTAGTATATGTATTATTTCACAATATTTTAAATATTTAAATGCAATCCAAAGAATTAACGCCTCTGCTTATTTTCTAATGGGTAATTCGCCAGAAATAGAATTAAAAAAAATGTCGCAAGAATTATCAGTATTTGGTGGAAGTGAAAAAGAATTTATTAATATTTATAAACAGAGTAAACAAGAACCATTTGATTTTTGTTTTTTAAATATACAGGATTTAACAGCAAGGCGTAATTTTGAAGAAAAAGCACTTTGGGATACTTCTAAAAAATCTAATGAAAGTGAAAAAAGCGACGCTGAACTAAGCGAAGACGAACCTATAGAAAATAATGATAGTGAAAAATAAAATAATATACTATAATATAAATGTCTTATTTTAGCGAATTACAAGGTTATATGAATAATTTACAAGAAGGTCAAAATCACGAACAACAAATAAATGCTGAAGCAGTTGACGAAAAAACTAAAACGATTGAAGATAAATTTAACGCTATTACCCAACAGGCAGAAGGGTGGGGTGGTGCTATTGCTCAAGGTGGAATTATTTGGAAACACGGACGAAAGGTAATGCAAAAAATTGCTGACCGAAAAAGTGGTGCAGGTGATAGTGCTGGTGCTAATGAAGGAAGTGCAGCAGCAAGTGAAAATCCAGCAACCCCTGCAGCAGCGGCAACAGAACACGTTGCTAATCAATCTGTAAATGCTGCACCAGCAGAAGATTTTACTCAAGCAGAACAAGCAGCACGAGCAGCAGTATCAGCAGGTAAAGCACCAGTAGCAAGTGGAGCAGGTGATAGTGCTGGTGCTGGTGGAGCAGCAGAAGAAGCAACTGCTACTCTGCAACAAACTGGTGGAGGAATAAGAATTGCTGGTCAAGCAGCATTAGACCCTTCAGCACGAACTCAATTTGAACCAAGTGCAAGAACTTTTGGAACAACAGAACAAAGCACCGCTGGGGAATTTGGTCAAGCAACAGAAACTAATATAGCACAGAATTTAAGGTCAGTTCAAACTTTTGGTGGAAGATTAGTAGGTAATGGTGGTAATACAAGTGGTAGTGCAGCAAGTGGGGAACAAGCGAGTTCTTCATTAGCAGAAAATGCTGCTGGTGGCGGAAGTGAAGCAGCAAATAGTGGTGGTTCTTCAATAGGTGATTTTTTGAGTGGTGTTAATAAATTAGTTCAAGGAACTAAAACAGCAGCAAGTCAATTAAGCGGTGCTGGTGGTGACGCAGTTGGTGATATAACTACAACTTTAACAGGTGCTGGTGGTGGTGGTGCAGGTGCAAGTGAGGCAATTGCTGGAGGATTGGCAGCAATAGGAGGTGCTGACGCTATTCCAATTGTTGGTGGTATAATTGGTATTGGAACTATGATTGGTGGTTTAATACACGAATTACATAAATCACACGAAGAAGCACAAGAACAAAGAGCAACTGACGACGGCGGAACTACAGCACGAACTGGTATTGATACTTCTTCAGCAGTTGCTGGTGGTAGTGGTAGTGCTGTTGGTAGTTATATTGCTTAAATGAGTGCAAGTCTTCAAATGGGCAGATTTACTATACCACGCCATAGATTTATTACAATCAGCACAAAACCATAATTCGCCTTTTCTACTATGATAATATTTTTTTAATCGTTCTTTCTCTTTTTCGTGATTTTTATAATAATAAACCTTTTGTTTTAATTTTAGTTCTTTACCCTTTAATTTATATTTCTTTGTTTGATATTCTTTATCAGTTTGAAGAGGTGTTGTTTTATTAATAATAAAATATTCAGGGTCGCTATGATTATCTAAAAAAAATCTTTCCCTTTTTTTCAAATCCCCTCTACTGATATTTCGGTGGAGTTCTATAGTTTCAAATATTTTTTCACCAACTATATAAGCACTCATACACCTATTACTATTTTTATTATGTGCAGATTTCCTTTTATCTAAATTTTTACAACTTCCATAATAAACTTTATCGTCAGTTTTGGAATAACATTTATATATATATCCTGTAGGCAAAATTTCTTCTAAATATTTATTCATTTAGAATTATACAATAAAAAAAAATTAGATTTTAAACCTATACTTATCGTTAAGAGTGAAAATCCATATAAAAGGGTTCTTTCTTTTTTTTCTTAATTTCTTGCTCTTCATTAAATTTCTTAAGGTTTTTAATATGTATTTTAGATTTAATATGGTTATGAATATGACCTCTACTAATTTCACGCTTACATATATCACACATTACTTTTTCTTTTAACCATTCAGTATATCTACTCATATTATTTATTAAGAATATTATTCTTTAAATCAATTTGGTGATTATCCTGAATAAAGTAATACACTTTCTAAAGACGCAGAAATTAAATTAGTTCCAACAACACCTTCCATATTAGTTACATTACCAAAAATAACGTGGTTTGCTGGAACAGATAAATTTAATGGAACAATCAAATGACTACTATCGTCAGTCAAAGGTATTTTAGTTACTAATAGTTTTTTACCAGTATTAAGATTTTGTGTAAAGAGTTCTAATAAAAAGGCACTATGCATAGTAGTAGTCAAATGAATACTTGAAACTAATAATTTATTTCTATCACTTACACCAAAACTTAAACTATGACTTTGACCAAATGTTGGAGGAAGTATAGCATATATATTTGATAATGCTCCAGTTTCCATAACTTTAATTTGACCAGCATTACAATTACCACTTCCAAAGGTAGTTATTTCAACACTATTAACTACAGCAAATAAATTAGTTCCTGTTGAAGCAGTAGTTACATTTGTTGTTCCATTTAAGGTATATACTGATTTACGTGGTTTATATTTATTACTATCACTTGTATCACAAAATAATCCGTCAATTGTTATAGTTCTTGCTCCAGTTCCACTTGAATTTGTATCGGCAGTTGAAGAAGATACAATTGTTAAGGCAGTATTAGTATTGAATTTATAGTTAATATCATTTTGAGTTGCTCCTAATGTATTTGTTCCAGCAGCAGACGTATCGTCAATTCCTTTAATATTTAAATTACTTAAGTTAGAACTTCTACTATCAATTTGTGCATATATAGGTTGAGTTTGTGAAAATATAGTCATTTATATTAATATAAGATATTTTAATTATTAAAAATAAAATATATTAATAATATATAAAATGTCTGTTGCTGAAAATTCTAAATTTATATCTCTCGTTGCCGATAATGGAACTGAATTCGTTGCTGAACAAAAAGCAATTTTTACTATACACCCTGATATTGGTTTTGTAAAAGGAAAGGATAGTTATATTTCTTTTGATTTACTCAATAATGATAGTAATGGTCGTGTTAATATTTTACCAGCAACCGCTGGTGCTGGTGCTGTTATAGACCGATTAGACGTTTTTAGTTTAGCAAATGGTCAATTACTTGAAAGTCTTACTAACTATAATTTATGGTGTAGTCTTGAAAATCAGTATTTAGAGGAAGACGACCAACATAGTGAAATTAAATATGGAACTGCTCCTAAATGTCGTGCTTATGATATTTCTCAAAATAAATCAACGAAGGTAAATACACTTGACGCTGTTGGTCACCACACTAATCCACGCTCTACATTTGACGAAAATTCTATGAATTTATCAACTATTTCAAGTGGTGCTGGAACTGGCGGTGCTAATACTGAAACAAATGTAGATACTGAAATGTGTGCTAAAAAATTCACTTCAAGGAAATATTGCATTCCAATTAAAAGTGGTATTTTTTCCCATTTTGGAGTAAGTGAAAAATTAACACCTATATTACTATTTGGTGGATTAAGACTTGAAATTACATTTGCTGCAAATGAAAGAGTTATGACGAGGGCAAGTGTTGGAACTTCTTCTGCTGCTATAGTAAAAGCAACTGAATTTGGTAATGGTATTCCAGTTAATCGTGTTCAGGCAATTGGTGCTAATACAGGTGTAAATAATGGATTACAAGATAGCACATTAAAATCTATTACAATAACTGCTGATTGTGCTGACCCAGCAACTCTTGGTATTGTTAAAGGTGCTAATATGACGATACGGCGTGAAGCAGCAGGTGCTGAACAAAATTTTGTTGTTTCTCACGTGCATAGGCAATCTACTAATGCTGGTGTAGCAACTAATAAAGTTACTTTAATTACTACAGCAAATTTAACTGATACTGGTGCTGGTGGTGGCGAAGTGATATATTTCCAATCTTCTACTCGTGCATACAAATTAAAGAATGTTGAATTAAAAGTTCTTCAGGTAATTCCACCTCAAAAAATGTTAAAAGGTATTATTAAAGAAAGTCAATATGATTTTATTTCTTGGGATTGCTTTTTAGATAATTTACCAAAAGAAAGCACTACTCACCAAAGTGATATTAATAGTGTTGCTTCTGCTGCTAAATGTATTTTCACCCATTACATTAACGTAAGTCGTGAAAATGTAGGTCACGACCCTAATTATTATGCAGGAAACCCACCACATAATACATTCTTAAATTCTATCCAGTATTTTATCAATAATAAATTATATCCATTAAAACCATATAATCCTGACGCTAAACAGGATAAAGTCGTTAATATGAATGAAGTGGTTAAAAGTTTCCAAACTATTGGTAAACAAGTTAAGAGATTAGGTGATTGCAGAGGTGGTAATATTAGTGATTACACAAACACTTACTTACACGCAAGAGAATTAGCACGAGGTGAGCAATTCGTGTTTAATTTGAAAGACGCTGAACCACAAATTCGTCTTGAATTTGCTAAAGGTAGAGATAGTGTTCCAGAAGGAACTGGTGGTGTTGCTATGGGTAATGGGCGAATTATTCATTTTGTTTTTTCAGTAAAAACAATAATGATAAATAAAGATAATCTTCAATTACTTTTGTAAAATAAAAAAGTTTTTTTGAAATAAAAATATATTAATAATATATAAAATGCCAGTTGAGAAAAATTATTTCAGTATATCCCCATTAAATGATAATCCACTTCAAAGTAGTGGTTCAAATGGAGTTTCAGGAGGTTTTAGTTTCAAAGAAAGTAATCCTATAGTAAAATTTTCATTACCAGCAATTGAAAAATTACTTGAAACAGGGTCTTTAGTTCTTTCAGGTCAATTTTTTATTAAACAAAGTGATACTAATGAAGGTTTTGCACGTGAAAGTGTTTTTGCTAATTTAAATAATAGTAATGGAACTTCTGTTGTAAAAGAAACAATTACTAATATTCCTAATCACGGCGGTGTTCATAATGTTATTGATAAAGTAGTTGTTCAAACAAAAAAAACAAATACCGAACTAATTAACGTTCATAATTATCCTGCATATTCCTCACTTCGTGAAGCATATACCAATTGTGACGAAGATTATCTTTGGGGTGTAGCACCAAATCGGTCTTTAGGTATGGGAATTCACGCTGATAAAATGAACCGACGAATGAATATAATTGCTGATAGAACTGAACAGCAATTAGTTACTAATAATAACAGAGAGGTAGGTGTTCCATTTAGTATTAAATTGGACGTTGATTTATTTCAGTCTAATAACATTCATTTAGGTCAAGCATATACTAATGGTCTTATGATTACATTACACCTTGCTCCTGATAGTTCAGTTATATTCCAGCGTTTTAGAGATAAAGCAACAAGTGGTGGAGGTGTTGCAGCAAGTGATTTAACTAATAGTATGTATGTATTAAGAAATCTTAAACTTGAGGGACGATATTTAGTTCCAACACCTCAAGAATTAAAAGCATACCCACCAGTTCTTGCTTTAAATTCACAACTCAACTTACTAAATGATATTCACGCTGACGAAGATAATATTTCTTACACACCGCAACTTAATTCAGTTAAGGCAATTTGCAATTTATATTTAGATAAAGACCAAACTAATAATTTATCATACCAGCAAACTAATTTTAGATTACCTGTTGGAATGGAGCGAATTGAACACAAAAAGGATAATTTGAGATTTCCTTTTACCTACCCACTCAAAGCACAACCTAACTTTGAGAGTAATGTAGAATTAGGTGAAGGTTCTATCAATCCACAGCAAATTGTTAAAAAAGAATGTATTATGGGTGACGTTGAATTAAGAAAACATTTTGAACGTGCATTACTTGGTGGTATGGAAAGCAAACGTTCTTCGGCAACAATTAACCGAACTAAACAAAATCTTGCTGAAGACTATAATGATAGAGCAACTGGATTATATTCAGGTGGTAAAACTACAGCATTTCCTACTACCGACGGAGTTGGAAGTCAAATGTTTCCAGAATTACTTGGTCTTGGAGTAGATTATACATATGGTGTTGGTAATTCTATAGGATATGTTAATCGTGATTATTCACAAAGTCTTAAATCAGGTGTTAATGAAGGGTCAAGTCTTCTACCTAATGATAGACGAAACAAGAGTGAATTGGTGCAAACCTTTGTTAAATATAATGCTCAACTCAATCTTCAAAATCTTGTTAAGACTATGTAAAAAGCGTCGTGAAACTGACCGCTTTTTTGAAACTATATTTGAAAAAAAAAAAAATACTATATTTATGTGGGAATTTTTTGATAAAATAAAATGCAAAATGAATATATGCTGTCGTTCCAAGTGTTCTTATCAAGAACCTGACGAAAAAACTGAAGAAAAAATTCATTATGATTATTATTCACAAAAACCCAAACGATTTCTTAAAACAACTCGGTCTTTATAGGTTTTTTTGATATAACTTTTTTTAAAAGTTAATATTATGGACTTAAAGATTTATAAAATCAATAACGGATATAAAATTGGTAAAAAAGACGGAACACGATTAGGTGAGGAATATGAGAGGCGGTATTATATTACCAAAAGACCTATGAGGCGTGACCCTGCAAAAAAACTATTAATGAAACTTCAACTTGAAACTCGTGGCATTAGAATGAATGTTAAGAGTAAAAAAAAAAAGTTAGTGGACGGATATATGAGGGTAATAGAAAACCCTTCTAAAAAAAAAAAAATATTTATTGATATTGTTCCAAATGAATTCAAAGAGTTTCTAATTTATTTATAATTTTCTTTTCATATATTATATGACGAGTATTAATTTAGTATCACCAGTTGGAAATGGGCATACATATTCAGTTAGATTTAAAGAACCTATAGAAATAGAACCTAATTCAAGTGTATATTTGAATTTTGCTAAATTTAAGCGAGACGCAAATATATTTTTTCAAAAAGACCAATCAATCACATTTACATTAAATAGTGTATTACCTACATTTGACCCAGATATTACTACTGCAGATAATAGAACATTAGAAAGTTCAGTTATAGATATACCAGCAGTAAATCCAGCAACAGGTAAAACTGGTTATACACCAAAAGAATTAGAAAATCTAATTGTTAGTAAATTTGCAGCATTAAAAACAAAAGCAAATGGAGAAATATCACAATTTTCAGCATATGATTTTGTTTATAATTCAATTAAAACAAATGAAATATCTTTAGGATTATACAAAGAATTACAAGCAATTCAAACACCAACACGTGCTACTGGTAATGTGAGGGACGCTGGTGCTGGTGGTGCTGGTGAATATTATGTTAAGAGTTCAGCAACTGCTCAAGACCCTATGTATGATAGTTATTGTATTACAGACGAATTTCTTGATTTTGCATATGAGAGTGATATTTATGGTAGTGATAATTTAAGTTCACCTGTAAAAAATGTGTATAGGTTTAGAATGAATAAGAGTATTACAGAGCAACAAGGTAATGTATCAGTTGGTCTTCATTCAAGCACTTTAATGGGTAAAGAATGGGGATATTCTAATATAGACGCAAATCAAATTTGGACGAGTGGTTCTACTGCTACAAAAACAAATCCAAGTGGAGTTGAAAAATTCAATCCAGCAATTTATACAGAACGTGCTAATAATGCTATATCAGCAGACGAAGCAGACGGAAGTGTTCTTGGAAAGGGTATTTTAGGTTCTTATTTAACGTGTGAACTAACTGGAGCATTAGCAGGAAAGCGAAAATTAAGGATATATGTGTTGAAATCACATAGCGGTTCTTCAAGGTTTATAAGTTCACTAACAAGTTTAGGTGCTGACGACGCACAAGCGAATTATATGCATAAAACTTTTGAAGTTGATATGAGAGTATTAGCAGGAAATGCTGACTATGATACTACGAATATAGAGATTGCTGTTCAAATATATGTAGATAATAACCCACATATTAAACCTGAAAATCAAGACGTAGGGGTAAGAGTATATAATTTAACACAAAGTGGTCTAATGAATGAAGATACTTTGCTATTTACAAAGAGTATTTTTACACTTGGTGCATTATCTAATACAACTATTTCAGGAAGTGCTGCTGTTCAAAAACAAAAATTATTACACCAAATACCTTTCAATATTATATGTGCAGCAACTCACCAAAATGAAGGTGTTATGGATTTAAAAATGAATTCATTACCAAATCTTCCAAGAGTAGTAGGTAATCCATATACAATTATTAAAAAATATCAAATGACTATGAGTAATGAATTATCAAATTATGTAGGTGAAACCACAACAGAACAATTAAATCCTAATCAAAGTGAAGAGATTGTAGATAAAATAACAAATACTCAAGCAGAAGATTATAGTAATGATAGTTATTCTATATTTTTAAAGAACTTACCAATTAGAGCATTTAAGAATATACAGAGTAATCCACTAACTGATAGTGGTAATGTTCAATCGGCAGGATATACACAACCTATTATATATGACGTTCCAACACCTTATGAAAATAGTAGAGTGCATAATGCTGGTAATGGAGTTGCTACTATTGTTGGAACTTTCCAACCAAGTATAGTTAAGACCCTAAAATTAGATAATAATAAAATGGTATTAAATAATTTAGACGTAGAAATTAGAGATATTGAAACAAATGAAATAGTAGACGGATTAACTGGGTCAGTAATTAATTTTACGATTGAGAAATAGTTTGGAAAAAGCGGTCGGTTTCACGACGCTTTTTATTTTTATTTATATATTTTGCCATACTTTTTTTAAAAGTATATTATATGTTAAGAAAAACTAATCCAAAAAAAAAGAGAGTGAATACACTTCAAGAACAAATGAAAATTAAAAAATTTAATCCTATAGAATTAAAGGCGTGGAATTCTATATATCCAGATATAAATTACCACGTGAAAAAAGTTAATTCAAATAAAATATTTGACGGAAAAGTGCAAGAAGACCCTAAACCAAAAGCACCACCAAAAAAAGAGTTTGATATAGTTAAAGAACAAAAATATAAACCGCATAAAAAACCGAAACCGAAAAATCCAAAAGTATTCAAAGAAAAAAATAAAATGAAAAAATAAAATATATTATTAATATATAAAATGTCTATTGCTGAATTACTTGATTACGGATTGAAAGAAGTGCCACAACAAGCAGAAATACGAACTGAAACTATTGAAACTAATAATGCTACTACTGATAGTTCAAGAGTATTTAAATATACTATAAGAAATGTTGGTTTTCTTGAAGGAACGTCTATGCTTACATTTAAGTTAAAAAAACTTACTGGAACGGACGGAAACTTTAGGTTAAATCTTTGGAATGGTGCATTATCTTGTATTAAAAATGCTGTTTTACGAATTGGTGATTATGAAGTTCAAAATGTTCAAGACGTTGATAAAATTTCAACTCTTTTCAATATGAACCAATCAGTCCTTCAACGAAGAAATGTTTTAGGTCATTATTTAGGTAATTCATTAGAATTATTAGTTGCTGACCAAGCAGACCCTGAACGAGACGCTTCCACCGACGCTACTGGTTTAGGTCAAATTCAATACGACGCTGTTAATTCAGGTGTTTCATTTGGTAAAGTTGCCGACGGCGGAGCAGGAACTACTATTGCTGCAGGTGTTTCAGGTAATATTCCAGTAGCAGCACCAAATTCACTTTCTATTGTAGCAGCAGACGCAAAGAATGAAAAATATGGAATTCCCCTTTCTATGATATTCCCTTGCCTTAAAGGTCGTAGTTTACCACTATTCTTATTTACTGACTACAATATTCAGTTAGAATTTGAAATGAATTTCCCTGATAAATATGCATATGATTTAAGTCAAGACGCTGCTGAAACACAAGCAGGTGCTGATTATATGGCGGAAATTGGTTCAGTTGGATTTAGTAATGTTCAATTAGTTATTGATTATATGCTTCCACCGAGTAGTGTTATTAACAACTATATGGCACAAACTGAAAAACAAGGTGGTTATAGATTTGAATTTCCTGAAGTAGCAGTTGTTAAAAAGAAATTAAATTCAGTTCCACGCTCTAAAGAATTGCAGGAGGTTGAACATAGATTAGGTCAAACTGGTAAAGAAATACACCATATTGTTATGACTAAACAATTCGTAGACGCTAAAAATAAGAGTGGTAGTGTAATTACAGCAAATGGAGTTACTACTGCAGGTGGTGCTTCCATAACAAGTATCAATTGTGAAAATATTGCATTTGGTGCAGTTGTTCCAATTCAAGCAGGTGTTTTAACAACTGCAGCATTATCAGTTGTAGCAGTTGACGTTGCTGGTCAAAAAGTAACATTATCAGCAGGAACAAATATGGCAGCAAATGCTGGTGGTGCAGATATTCAATTTATTAATCCACCAGCACAAGGACTTGGTCGTAAAATTCTTCAATCACAGAGTATTGACGGAATTGACGAAGAAGAATATAATTGTGAGGTAAATGGATTAGATATTTTCCCACAATTTGTATATAATAATGCTTCCCAGTATAATCAAATGAGTTTAGTATTAGACGGCGATTTAATTGTGCCGAGAACTATGTATTATACAGACCCAAATGCTCAACACCAAAGACTTGCACCATTAGACGACGGATTAACCAGTAATTATAAACCACTTGGTGTTGATTTACGAAATGGTAATGGTGGTATTGTTGGTGGTGGAACTACTATAATGAGTGGTTCACCACTTATATGGAAATACAAACGAAAACCACGAATGAATGGAAGTGGCGACGGAACTGACGCAACAGCAAATGCTAAAGGTCACGCAATTGATTATAGACGAGAAATGGACGTTAGTTATTACATTACTCATAGTCGTGTTGTTATTGTTAAAAAACTTGCTAAAGGAACTTCGGTAATGGTTTCTTCATAATTTTCTTACCTTATTATATGGTTTATAATTTTATATTTTGTTATACTTTTTTAAAAAGTATATATAAAGCAGTTTTAATTTGGCAAATAATAATGTTTTAATATAGTATAAAATGGAGAGCAAAGCATACTATATTGATATAAATAGATTTTCTGCTCAAGATAGTGAAAGCAGTCAAACTAATATATGGGATTATAAATTAAATGATACTTTAGTTGCACCTGCTGGTTCAGCAATTTCAATACACCAAGCATTTATTAATCAAAAAGGTATTACTGGTCAAAGTATTGAAATAGAAGAAGATATAAATGAAACAATCCAATATTATGTTTATTTAACAGAAGATATACACCCAATTCCTGTTGCTCAAACTCCTCTTCAAACTCACGGATATTCACCATATGGTAGAAATTCACATAAAGTAAATTCAGTTAATTTATTAAATAATACAGATACAGGTAGAGATAGTTTATTTAATGTAGATTTGAATGTTGCATTTAGAGATTTATATCACCCAACATTTGTAGGTGGTTGTGGTTGCCCATTAATTTTATCTACTAAACCAGCATTAGACGGAGATACTCTTCAATCAGTAACATTTTGTGATTATACCGCAACTGAAGCAGATTTTGCTACTAATCAATCAGTTGCCCTAACAAATGGTTCAGCAACTATCACCGCTTCAAATCCTACTGAATTTCCTACCAAATTTAAAATTGGAACTGGAGTTGCAGGAACTGGTATTTCAGGAGGAACTACAATTATAGCAATTGCTGCTAATCGTCAAAGTGCAACATTATCAGCAAATTTTACTGGCACAACTGGCACAATTACCAACATAGCATATTCTAATACTGGAACTAACGTAATTACATTTAAAGGTGATATTCCTACAGGTTTATCAGTTGGTAGTAGAATTGTAGAATTTAGTGGTGATATTCCATTAAATACTGCAATTAAAGCAATAAATGCTGATAGCGTAACTATGAAAAATTTAGCAACTGGTGCTGACGTATTACCAACAGGCACAAGTAGCACCGCAACAATAAGTTTTTACACAGACCCAAGTTATTATGTTCAACCAGTTCCAACACAGGCATTTATTACTATAACTAAAGGTGTATATGGTATTGAACAATTAGTTAATATTATAAATAGGCAATTAACAAATCAATATAAAACAGGAACTGAAATACCTATTTCTAATGTTGAGAGTGCAATCGCAAATAAAGAATATGACGGATTGATTAATACAAACAATTCAGGATTTACTCGTATTGTTACACCTATTCAATATCGTCAATCACCTAACCAAGTTAAAGTTGCTGACGTTGACCCAGCAGTTGCTTCAGCAAATTTACCAACTCATACATTTATTCCAGCATTAGACTATGCTAAAAATTTAGATACTTTTCACTCAATATTTGAACCAACTAAAATTAATTTTACAAATAGAGTTAATCCAACACACGCTGATAAAGGGTATATAGCATATTTACAAGATAATAATACTACGTGTTATAATACAACTAATAATACTATAGAAGACCCAAGTGCTAAAGGATATGATAGTTATACACCTGAAAAATATGCTGCTGATTATCGTATTGGTGCAAGAGGTTTAACTATTGGTAGTCCTGAAATAAATATTCAATATGATACTGACCTATCAGGATTTTCATTAAATAACCTTCACGCTAATTACCGAATACCAACACACGATTTAATGGGTAATGAAAATGAACAAGCAGGGCAAATTGCTGTTGGATTAAAACGAGTTGCTGATATATTAGACGCTGCACCATATACTCAAGCACAAAGTATTTTTGGAGGAGTATCAGGTGCGAAGGAAGTTGATTGTGACGTTATAAGTGGTTCTAATGTTGTTAGTGGGGTGCTAAAACGAGGAACTGCTGATAGTGCTTTAGAATTTTTATCAGTAGGTGCTTCTATAACAGGAACTGGTATTCCTGCTAATACATTTATAACTCAAATAGAAGCAACTAATGAATATAATCAAGAACAAGCATATGATTTTAGAATGAGTAATAATGCAACTGAAACTGGTAAAAAGACTGACGTAACAATTACACCCAATCCAATATCATTTGGTAATCAAACTGCATTTAAAAATAGTTGGGAGCGACCTGTGAGTAGAACTGGAGGGTGTATTATATATAATTTTGCTAAACAAACTGCTATTAAATTTGGTAATAATTCAAGTGTGGTAAATGACGTATCATTTAGGTCACACGCTTCATTTGAAGAATTTTTTACTGATAAAAATTTAGCAAAAAAAATATGGAAAACTAAAACATTATGGGGTAAATTAGGATTTACATATGACCAATTAAATTCAACTGATTATTTTGAAGAGATTGTTCAATACAATCACCCAGTAAATCAAAAATTAAGAGGAATAACAACCGATACTAAATTAGACGTTTCTGTTATACCAACTATTTCTACATTAACAAATCCAAGTGATTTTAAACCTTCCCCAGTAATATCTGCTGCTACAAAGAATATAACAAACCCACAAAATTTTAATAACTTTGATTTTAATACACCAAGAACTCAAAAAACTACTCGTGAATACGCTGACGATAGCAAAGATACTACACCATATTCAGGTGATAATTTTGGTTCGTATGCTGGTAGTAGATATGACCTTGCAACTATGGTAAATGTTGTAGCAAAACCAACACCTATTACTGCTGAACAATTACCAACATTAAGTCAATTTGGTTATTATTTAATAACAAGTGATTTAGTTCCAACCTATAAAGATATTGTATCAAAAGGAGACCCACTTGGATTATTAGGTGTGGTTGCAAAGAGTAATTTATCTAATCAAGATTTTATTCCTAAAACTGAAAGTGATATTATTCAAGTATTAAATCAAGATACACTTATAAATAATATTAGAGTTAAGATATTAAATCCTGATTTAAGTAATCCACTATTAAATGATAATTCTTCAGTTATATTAAAAGTTGCTGTGCCAATTGACCCACCAAATAAATCTACTGAAGGTAAAGCAAAAACTGCTAAAAATAAAAAGAAGGAAAAAAAAATATAATCTATTAGTATAAAATGAGTATAAATGGTCAAATTGTTCTTGCCGAAAATTCTGCTGGTAATGGTCTTCAGCGATTAAAATTAGATAGTAGTGGTAGATTAGAATGTAGTGTTAATGAGATAGAAGTGACTGCTTCTACTATTAGTGTTAAAACTGCTGCATTAGAAACTCTTCAAACAGCAGCAAATTCAAAATTAGATACAATTGACGGAGTATTAGATAATGCTGAAGCACATTTAGGAAATATAGATACTGGTATAGACGTATTAGAAGCGTGTGTTGGTTCTAATAAAGTTAATGTAAATATATCAAGTGGTAATATAACTGGATTTGGAACAGCAGCAAATCAATCAACTATTATAGGTCACGTTGACGGAATTGAAACAAGTCTAACAGCAATTACAGGATATGTTGACGGATTAGAAACACTTCAAACTGCAACAAATTCAGCACTTGGAACAATTGACGGAGTATTAGATAATTCATTAGTTAAACAAACTGCTATGGCAACTGATTTAGCAGCATTAGAAGTATTACAAACTGCTACTAATTCAGCACTTGGAACAATTGACGGAGTATTAGATAATTCATTAGTTAAACAAACTGCTATGGCAACTGATTTAGCAGCATTAGAAGTATTACAAACTTCTACTAATACAGCACTCGCAACAATTGACGGAGTATTAGATAATGCTGAAGCACATTTAGGAAATATAGATACTGGTATAGACGTATTAGAAGCGTGTGTTGGTTCTAATAAAGTTAATGTAAATATATCAAGTGGTAATATATCAGGGTTTTCAACAGCAAGTAATCAATCAACTATTATAGGTCATTTAGACGGAGTTGAAGGAAAATTAGATACTCTTGAAACAACACTTACCGCAATTGAAACAGACCAAGCGGCAATTGAAGTATTACTTACAGCAGCAAATGTAGACCACGCCGCTAATGAAGCATTACTTATAACAATTGACGAAGATACTAATAATATAGCAACAAGCACCGCAGCGTGTGCTACTGATTTAGCAGCATTAGAAGTATTACAAACTGCTACTAATTCAAAATTAGATACTATTGACGCAGTTATAGATAATGCTGAAGCACATTTAGGAAATATTGAAACAAGTGTTCAGGCATTAGACGATATTGCATTAGCAGAAGACGCAGCACATAGTAGTGGGCAAAAAGGTGTTATGTTATTAGGTGTAAGACAAAGTTCACAAGCAGATTTTGCAGCAGACGGAGATTATACACCTTTATCAATTGACGACGACGGAAAATTACGAGTTGCAGCGTCAGCAGCAAGTGGTGGTTCTACTGAAGCAAAACAAGACGACGTAATAGGTCATATAAACGGAGTTGAAGGTAAATTAGACCATTTAAGTGATAATTTAGATACTCTTGAAACAACACTTACTGCAATTGAAACAGACCAAGCAGCAATTGAAGTATTACTTACAGCAGCAAATGTAGACCACGCAGCAAATGAAGCATTACTTATAACTATTGACGAAGATACTAATAATATAGCAACAAGCACCGCTGCTTGTGCTACTGATTTAGCAGCATTAGAAGTATTACAAACTGCTACTAATTCAAAATTAGATACTCTTGAAACAACACTTACTGCAATTGAAACAGATATAGCAGCAAATGAAGTATTACTCACCGCAGCAAATGTAGACCACGCAGCAAATGAAGTTCTTTTAACAGGTATTGACCAAAAATTAGGAGATATTGAAACAGCAGTTCAAGCAGTTCAAGGAACTATGGACGTAACTACAATAATGAATGCTTCAATTAGTAATTCCTCAACTGGGACTTCCAGTCATTTCACGAAACCACGTGAGGTTTCACATTTCGCTTTTGCTGTTGTTGCAAGTGATAATGGTTCTTATAATGCTTTTATTGAAGGGTCAGTAGATAATACCACATTTTTTTCTTTGAATGGAGGACAAAGTTTTAATGCTTCAGGTAATGCTCAAAATTTTCAAGAAGTAGGGGGAAGTCAAGTTTCTTCTTCATTTAAATTTTACCGAATTGTAATTGCTAATACTCATAGTGGAAGTCAAACATTTGTGGTTAAAGTTTGTGCATAAAAAAGCGTCGTGAAACCGCCCTGTTTTTTGAAACTATTTTTGAAATTATTTTTATTTTCTATGTATATATTAAAATGCCGCATATGTATAATCATACTGATAATAATCGTGTATCTATGAAACCAACTAAAAAAGGAATGAAAAAAACAGAAACCCATATAATGCCTAATGGTGATATTCATACAGGAAAAACACACACTAAAAATTCTAAGTTAGTTAAAAAAGGAAAAAAACCAAAACCTAATTATAAAAAAAATACAACTAAAAATGTTGCATACTAATATATGGTTGATAAAAAAGAATATTTACAAAATCTTAAAATGGTTGATTTAAGGCAAATTGCTAAAATTAATAATGTTATAGGTATTAGTCAATATAGAAAAAATCAGTTAGTTGATTTAATGGTTGATTGTGATTTAGGTAAATTAGAAGAACAATTTGACGTTCCAACAAAACCAATTGAGCAAGAAATATTTGAATATTCTATGAAAGCAGCAGCAGCAGAAGTTGCTTGTTGCCACGGAAGCGACGACCCATTATGTAAAGAATGTGAAGAACCTATCATTTTACACCTTCCAATTAAACCTGAGAAATCAGCGAGTTGGGAAAAAGCATACAATAAAGGATTACAGATATTGCAGAAGAAATAATTATATCTTTCATTTTGGCAACAAAAATAAAATTGATTTGAAAAAACAGCAATACCAAAAAAATAATATTATGATATATCATAAAATGCCCAAGTTGAACGTAGTCCCAGCGAAACCCAAAAAAATGCCAGAGAAACCCAAAAAAAAGAAATATAAATTTCGTGTAAAACCAAAAAAAGAATTCAAAGAAAGTAAAAGAAATCCAGCACCACTTCCAGTTACACAAAAGCAAGGAGGAGGTAAAAAAATAATAAAATCAAATGCTACTGGTTTTGTTAAAAGCAGAGGCACAGCAAATTTTGTTATGGGGGGAAGCGATAGACAAACTGGAATGGTTCAAAGAAGAGGTTACAGAGACGCAAGGTCAGGTTATGGAACACCAGCACATTATTACGAATTTTCCAACTCAGGGACTGGTTTCCAAATGGGACGCAACAACGAACGTTCATTAGTTCCAGTATCCAAGCATATTATGGAATTTAAAGATTTCTAATTATTTTATATTTACTATTATTAATGCCAACACCCATTAATAAAGCGTTATATGCTAAAGCAAGAGCAAAATATGCTTCTATGAAACATAGTGCTTATAAAAGTTCGTTAGTCGTAAAAGAGTATAAATCTAAGGGAGGTAAATATTCAGGTGCAAAACCAAAAACTACAGGACTTACACGTTGGCACAAAGAAGATTGGAAAACTCAAGACGGAAAAAAAACATATGAAGGTAAAAAGGGTAAAATATTTAGACCAACCAAAAGAATAACAAAAGATACACCTACAACTATGAGTGAATTATCACCAGCACGTAAAAAGGCAGCAATTGCTAAGAAAAAGAAAAAGGGAAGAGTTACAAAATACTAAAATAAAATATATTATTAATTTATATAATGGTTGAAAAAAAAAAGAAAAAAATTAAATTTAATGTTGTTGATAAATTAAAAAAGAAAGACGAAAAAAAATTACCACTTGCTGCATTAAAACATAATGCTAAACTTAAGAAAGCAAAGAAAGCAAAATTAGTTCCAGTTAGAGAAGCACCAGCAGTTCCAAAGAAACCAAAGAAAGCAAAAGAGGCAAAAGGTGTAATTAAATCAAAAGCAGAGAAAAAGGCAAGAATTATAAAAAAAGTTAGAGAATTAGGTAAGGCACAGATTGCTAAAAAGAAAGAGAAAAAAAAGGATTTCACAGCAAAACCAAAACCAAAAAAAACTGCTGGAGAAAGTCTTACTGGATTGACAGCGGCACAAATGAATGCTATGACCCCATTAGAATTATTTGGAAAATTACCTGTGAGAGTTGCAAGTGGTGTTGTATTAAATCCTAAACGAACTGGAGTTAAAGTAGCACAAGAAAGCGTTGGAAAGCATATATCACAATCTGCTGGTCGGCATTCAAGAGTATATTACAAAGGCACGGATACAGACCCCTCATTACAAGATTTTGAAATTAGAGAGGCATTACATAGTGGAATATTTTATGGAATTGGAGGAACTACTGACCCAAACTTACCAAGCGACAACACACATTACGATAAAAAAAAGGAAGAAATGAGGAAATTTGGTATAATTACGGCAAAAAGAAAAAATTTACGAGACGATTTTTTTAATGATTATTATAGAGAGAATATACAGGGTGTTGGAACAAAAGGAGTTGGGAAAAAAGAAGCAGTAATTAAGTCTGTTGTTGATAATTATTTTAAAACATACAGAGTTAAAAAAGAAGTAGCAGCAACTCGTAGAGCAGAAATGACTAAATTTTTTAGTAATAATTTAAACCAAGCATTAAAGTCTGGAACTATGGGACAGAGTTGGGTTGATATGGAATATAATAAAATACGGAAGAAATATCCAAAAGCAAAAATACAAAGAACTAATCAATTTAATCCTAAAGGAGACTATAAAATGAATTTTGTGGTGAATGGAAGGGTGCTTACTGACGACGAAATGAAAGAATTTGAATAATTCAGTAATATTTTCTTAAAAGATAATATATGAATAAAATTATTAAAATGATAATTAGAGTATTAAAAGCATTATTGCCAAAATCCAAAAATAAAATAAAACATAATACTATAGAATGAGTAGTATTTATAAAGAATATTTAGAGAAAAATCCTGACGCAATTGATACAGATATAGGTAAATTTTTTAAAGCGGAACTTAAAAAAGAACAAGAGGCAGAAACTGCATTAGGTGTTGAAGCAACACTTATTGGACAAGCAATATATTCAGGTGGTGATTTTGAAAAAGCAGTTAAGAGATATAGAAAAAAAACTGATAATGTTGATATTGACCCAATTAACAAGTGGGCAATTGGTAGAATTAGACAAGACGTTAAAAGAGAAGCAGAATTAGCAGAGGAATATGATATAGACCCAACTGACCACGATGCAAGTCAATATGGTAATCAAAAAAGAATATTAGTATGGAAGGTAATGCATTATACTGCTGAAAATAGAAGAGTTGTAAAAAGACCAATATATGTTCAATTGGTTAGACCTGCTGATAAAGACGACGGATATAGATTTGATATTAGAACTAAAGATTTAGAGGGAGTATTTGAAGACGGAGCAACACTTTCATATGGAACACGAGAGCGATTTAGTGATTGGTGGTATGGTGGTGGTGTTAATACAATTATACCTGAAAAAGTGGGTAAATATCTATATGAAAACTTGCAAGGAAAAGGCAAATATTTACCTACTGGTAATCCTATGGGCAGACCTAAAGGTGAAAAAAAACCACGAGCGAGTAGAGCGAAACCAGGTGCTGTAATGGGCAGACCAAAGAAAAAACGAAATCCAGTTGGAAGACCTAAGAAAGCACCACCACCAACAGAGATTGACGGATTAAAAGTATTAACTAAAGAAAACAAAGGAATATCAGTTGGTGTTAAAAAGAAGTTTTATCCAGTTAAAGAAGTTAAGGCAAAAAAACAATTAACTCAAAAACAACTTGACGCATTAGCGAATGCACGTGCTGCTAAAAAGAAAAAAAATACATTTCCAGTATCTACTCCAGCACCAGCAAAACCAGCACCAGCAAAACCAGTAAAAAAGGTTGATATGAAAAAAATAGTTAGATTTACTAAAGGTTATTTAAAAGGTTATCCTTTTAAAGGTATTAAAAATAATAGATTTAATTCTTATAAAGAAGCACTTGCATTTGTTAGAAAATTACCAGCGTCAAGGAAACCAGACGTTGGTGGTGTTACTAAAGTAATTATTAAAGGTAAAACTTTTTATGAATTACGACGAGGTCGTGTTTTAACTAAAACTACAACAGGTGAAACCAGTCATATATTTAAATAATTACCAATTGATTTTTCTACTCCAGTAGTTTGCTGAGTTTTTATCATTAGCAGTTAATTTACCTGCTTTATTTCTAATTCCACCACTACGTGCTAAATAATTTTTACGACGTGCTGGGTCTTTGTGTTGGGTAAAGTCTTTCATATTGCTATCACCAAAATGTATAAGTCTTTTTGCTCCATTTTTCATTACATAGACCATTCCTTTTTTTCCTTGCTTCGTGCTTTTAACTGGTTTATACAAAGGTTTTTTTGTTTTAAAATCACTCATTATATATTATACAAATATTTTAAAATGCAATAAATAATAAAAAAAATATATAAATCAGGGGGATTATAATTCATTATATAATATTGGAATATATTAATGGTTGAACCTTTACCGCCAATTGAAATTCCAGTTAATCCTAATGAAGGAATGTTGTTAGAATTATCTAATCAAATGAAAGATTTAGTTGAAGAGAAAGACGAACAATATAAAAAACTTGCTGAAGAATATATGGATAGTAAAAAACTAATTTGTAAGTGTTATGGTATGATTAGAATTATTCAAGAAGAACTTGATAGAAAAGACGAATTACTTGGAAGCGACGCATATATTATAGATTGGTTAATTGCAGAAATGAGGGGTAATATTAGTGATTATATGTTTATGAAAGAAGAAAAAAGAATGGGTGTATATGGATATTAAAAAGCGTCGTGAAACCGACCGCTTTTTCCAAACTATTTTTGAAATAAAAAAATATACAATCTATCTAATAATTTTTTTTGTTAAATTTTTTAATGTTCGGTTACATATCCTTGTGTTTCAAGAGTTTGCCAGAGATTATCAATAGAGGTTTTCCAGTCATAGTCGTTAATCATTCCACTAACCATTCGTGGAAACATACTCATATCCAATTTGATTTTGCTTTCAATCAGTATTTTGATATCTTCAGGCACAGATTGGAGGAAGTTTTCGCCCACTCCAAAGCAGATTTCGTAAGTCGCAAAATAATCAATATATTGCTGCTCAAGTGCTTCAATCTGTTGCTTTCGCTCACGCAGAACTTGCACACGCTGACGGATAGTAAGTTGACCGAAGTTCTTGTTGCTGTTGGAGGAAACCATTTTGTAAGTTGATAAGTTTGTGTTGAGTGTATGAGTTGGTTTTCAAAATCAATTTTGTTTTTGTTGCCAAAATGGAAGAGTTTTACGCCTTGGTTGTTGTGTGGGTGTGGGGGTGTATGATTATGTTGAGTGATATGAGTTGGTCTTCAAAATCAATTTTGTTTTTGTTGCCAAAATGGAAGACTTACAACCACCCCACTTTTAGACCAAGTTTTCTACAGAGGGTTCTGCAGGAAATCAAGGGAGAAAGTCAGGCACATTAATGTGTTGCATTTTGGCACAAAATATAAAATTGAATTTATCATTCCCTCATATACCTAAATACATACACATACACAACTATGAGTTCATACGCATTCACCAAGCAACATACTCAATTTATTGAGGCGTGGGAGAAGAAGAGATTGGAAGAAGATTACACAAGTGATTTTCTTGAATGCTTTCTTTCAAAGTTTCTACTCACTCAAGGATTTGTTAAAAAGAAATCAACTTACAAAAAAGCAAATCGTGCTAAAGAAACTGGTGCTGAAAAGACAGCAAGACTTGAAGCACAACGAGCATTCGCTCTTAGTATGAATGACGAAAAAGCAGAAGGTTGGGTTAATGTTAATGAAGCAACTGGACAATCTTGCTTTCTTGATTTGAAGTTTATGGAATATGGTGATACACCTTATCCGTATATGTTGAACTGGAATAATGCAATTGAACTCGCAGGTGAGGTTGGTTGTGAAGCAATCTTGAAAACAAAATATGGTTATTCTTTGAGGCAAATTACAATTCCAGTTAATAATCCAGTATCTAAACCTGAAAACTTGTGTGCGTTTGTTGTTAAAGGTGAAGATTATCTTATGCATTCAAGGACTACACTTGCTAAGAATAAACGTGAAGCAAAACAACAGCACGAAATGAATGCTCATATTAAAAAAATGTTTATTACTCAAATTCATAAATCAGTTAAACCTGAACCTGAACCTAAACCTGAACAATCAACACTTGAGGTAGTTGAGGTAGTTGAGGAAGAGAGAAAGGAAGAACCTAAAAAGAAAAAGAGAATGCATATTGTTAAACCAAAAGAAAAATAAGTAAGTCTTCAAATTATTGATTGAAGAGTATGTGTTAAAATTATAATTAGATTTAAATATTTTTTTATTCAAAGATATTTTGTTAAATTCGGTCGGTTTCACGACGCTTTTTTCCTTAAGTCCTAAAGATACGTTTTTGCAGTATTAATATCTTAAGTAATAATAGTTGAGCGAAGCGAAATATACTTTCTTAAATTTTAAACTACGTTTAAATTTAGAAACCTTAAGAATGTAAAATTCTTTAAGGTCGTATATTTCGCTTCGCTCAACTATTATTACTTAAGATATTAATACTGCAAAAACGTATCTTTAGGACTTAAGGAAAAAAGCGTCGTGAAACCGACCGAATTTA
>Ga0209634_1000485_pt1 | contig 30897 bp, 27 predicted proteins | sample LinPmetageLP40_FD_184043 | JGI IMG/M metagenome (GOLD analysis project Ga0209634, IMG submission 184043) | Marine viral communities from the Pacific Ocean - LP-40 (SPAdes) (version 2) | ecosystem: Environmental > Aquatic > Marine > Oceanic | place: Pacific Ocean | collected 2010-08-26 | reverse complement strand
TTCTTGCAGTGCGATGGCGTAGTCAGTCGTATTGGTGGACTTTCGGACACGCCTCTTCATGGCGTATCCGTCGATGTGGTAGACCCCATCAGGGTTTTTCTTTAATGCCAACGGCATGTGGTTTTCCTTTGTGTTAATTTGCAGTTGAGGGTGATGGCGGGGCGAGTGGGGAGAAGGCTGACAACCAGCCTCCTACTACCCAATCGGATTGAATTTTTCCGAGGCGCTTCTTCGTGCTAAAAATCATGGCTCTGAGCAGGGTCGAATTAGCGAGGAATGAGAAATTATATCCCAGCGCTCCACCCTTTCTATGTTTATTATAGTTCATCCTGTTCTTCCTCTCAGATGTATCTGAGTTTAGTTATGGGTTAAACGTTGGTGGATCTGACGGGGGCGTAGAGAGGATAGTATTCATCGTCCTCTGGATTAACATCGACTGCCCATGTCGGTGGAAAGCCGCCGCTTGTCTTCTTGTACTCGCTGGCTGACATGCGACCAAGAATATCAGACGCAGCAAGTGCGACCTGACCTCTCGTTCGAACGCCTAGAGTTTTCATAACTGCGCGAAGATGTTGCTTTACGGTGTTGTCTGTGACGTTCATCAGGTCTGCCATCTCTTTGTTCGACCAACCCGATACACACAGTAACATTGCGGCGTGTTGTTTGGGTGTCATCGAACAAAGCAAAGCTATCTCTGCTGTAGTGGCGTCACCAATTTCGTCAGACTTGGTATCTGGGGGAGCTGATATTCCCCCCGAGTTCTGTGCTATTAAGGCTGTGAGCATGGAAATCATCACATCTTGTTTAGCGTCAAGGCGCGACAAGTCACGCGCTATACTGTCCTTTAACATATTAAATTGATCCTTCTGAGTTGTGATAGTTGAGTTAAAGTTGTCCACTAGATGTATCCAATACGTTACAAGTTGTCAAGTAGGGGTGTGTCAGTTATAACAGTTATACACCTTCACACGTGGAATATTGCATAATAACAATAGCTTACTACTCAAAAAAAAATACTGTCAAGTTTTTTTACTCAACAGTATTCTAGTCAAGGTGACGTGTTGGTGTGGATTTGAGGCAACGTAAACTTTACTTAGGGCATAACAGTTTTCTTTTTTCGTTGTGACCAACGATACCGCGCACCAACTTCTTGTCGTTGTCCATAAGGTAGTCGAGCGTGGCTGTACTGCCGAAATTTAAGTCGTGGGTAACGTCGCAAAAATTACTCGCCTTTATCGTCTCGCTGCACCCACTCGCTAGCGCGATCAGCAAGGGTAGTATCATCCATCTGGTTAATCTCACGTTCTATCTCCACGGCTGCGGCAAAATCTTCTTGTCGCTTTGCTGTTATTTTTTCTTGAAGTTTGGCGCGTCCTCGCTGAGCGCCCATGAAATACACGCCAGCTACTGCAAGGGCGAATGATGCTAACGCATATGCATAGAGTTGAAATCTACTTATTAGTCCGAACATTAAACCTCATTCCTCTCCATGTTGACGCACTTGGACAAAACAACACCGCCTTTTGGTGCAGTGCTTTGTAGATAATAAAGCATATCAATTCTCTGCATCTCACATATCTCTTGCGTTTGATAAATCATCTGATCAGACGCAATCTTATAACTCTCACCAGTAAATAATATGAGCGCTATGATCCACATCAATGCCAGCCAGCCGCCCAAGACTTTAGGCGTTCTCTTAATATATATAGTCCAGCGAGTAGAGTTACGCCTGTAAAGCCAAGGACGATGTATTGCGTGGTGCTGTCTAGCACACTTAGCGTTGTTAATGCAGAGCCAACGGAAGCTACCATAGTAGTGGCGCTCGCTTTTACCGTCTTTGATTGCGTTGGCTTCTTGCGTGGGGCAGTGGGCTGAACGACAGCCTTCACTTGTTTCTTTCCGTCAAGCCAATCACCTACGTCAAAACCAGGACAGGCTTTGTTCGCAAACTCATTGTGGCCGTGAACAGTAACGTGGTCGCCATGAACTTTTTTTATAGCTGAGATCTCATCGCTCAGAGTTTTCATTTGTTCTGGCGTAAAATTTTTCAGAGGCTGGTCGTCAACGCTAGAGCCGAAGCCGCCAACCAATGCGATGCCAATAGTATTTTTATTGTGGCCCTTAACGTGAGCGCCTTGCTTCGTAGACTTGCGGCCTTGAGCTACGTCGCCACCTCTTGAGATGACACGATGGTAACCAATATCTGACCAGCCCTTGTCTAAATGCCACTGACGCACAGCTTCTACCTGATCCGATGCACTTCCGTCAGCCATCCAATCAGGTTGAGTTGCAGTACAGTGGACAATGATGCGGTTGACTTTCATAATTCGAATACCTCTCGTATAGAACGATCTTGAGATTGCTGTGTGAAATCGCTTGGCTTTAATTTAACTGTCTTAGTTTTAACTGTCGTCCCTAAACGAGCGATCATCATCTTTACGTCAATGGCTACATACATAACGATGCCTGTGTAGCCTTTCATTGAGTGAAGCGCGAAAGAGTATTTAGGTAAAGTGTGATGTGACGAATGTAGAATAGGACGCGAACTACTTTTGACTTGCACCTTAAAGAATTTGTCGTGCGGAGTTTTTACCCAAAGATCGTCTTCTGGGAGGTCAACGTGAGTTGTGTAGACACCATAGCCCTCAAGGATGCTAGCAGCCAGCATCTCGCCTTGCCGTCCGATCTGAATATTGTAGATCACTTACGAAGGTATTGTTCTAGGTTGTCGAGCTTCGTGAATATCTGGTGAACTGTCTGGCGCATCTCTTTAGTCTCTCTATCGTTGGCTAGCTTGTAAGAGTTAAGCTCGCTCTTTAGGACAGCGATGTCGGTGTGATGTTTGTTCTGGCGTTGATATATAAAAAAAACGAATGCGGTTACTGGCGCTACGATCCAACGCATGATTTCATTTAGGTACTCCATCAACTGAATATCCCTTTGTTTTCGAACGCCCATCGGATCATCAGGTAAACTAATCCACTGAAGACTGCTGCTGCTAGCGTCCACATCCCACCGTTAATCAACGCCATGCGAGCCGCTTCTTTCTCTTCAGCTTCTCGTTTCTTTCTAATCCGTTCTTGACCGCACCACTTTTGATAGTCAGCCCACATTCCGCTTCGTCCGTAGAGCTGCATCATGGATTTTAATTCGCGCTTCTGTTCGTTTAACTTTTCCAACGCCATAAATTCCTCGACGCTATCGCCGCTCTTTCCGAATGCTTTTCGCCAGATAGATTTTGATTTTGACTTACCCTGCGCCGACAGCGTTTCTTCTGCCGTCATAATTTTACCCAAAGCAGCAGCCATATCGCTGATTTCTTTGCCGTTCTGCGTAAATTTTTTAACGGTGGCGTAGGCTGAATTTGCAGCGGATACCAACGCTAGTGTTTCGGCAAGCATGTCGTACCCTCACTGTGTTACAATGAGCATATACCCAGATAACTAATAGTCGTCCCTACTCTACCGATCCCCCCGAAGGGATCGTCCGATATCCTTCGCTTAGTAGCCATGCTTTGTAATACTTATTGAACTCGTTAAGCCGCATCACAACTAGGCTGTCGCCTGTCTTTTCACGGCTCTTACGTGTGACTACGATAGGTGTCTCTTGAGCTTTCGTTGTCGTGGCGTTGCGTTCAGCTTGGGCGACTGCTTCACGCCAGCTCAGCCGCTCAACTCGCTTAGCTTCAACAAATAATCCAGTTGTTCCAATGAGATCAGCGCCACCTGACAGGCCGACGAAGCCACCGCCAGATAGCGGAGCGCGTCCACATTGCTCATACCCATAGACCTCATCGTTAAGGTAGGCGGCAAGCTCACGTTCGTAAGCATCCCCTTTAGCTTTCTGTCGATTACCCAATCTTTACCCTCGCTAACGATACTTCAGCATAATTTTCTGCGTACTTGTCTCGCTCAGACCATCTTTCAAACTCAGCTCCAAAAGTGTGCGTCAAAAGGTCAGTCATATTAGAAGCGCTCTCTGCCGTTGTAGAGTGCGAACAATTAGAAACGAAATCATCAAACGAACTTCCAGTAACTGCGTTGCATTCGCTGCACATGTATTGGTTTATTGGTCGCGGTGTCGTTGACTTGCAGTTGATGCAAGGTCGCCTCCAAGTTTTTGGTTTTTCTTTGATGTGGTACTTAGCCCCATCGAACTCTTGCAGCCCTAGTCTGACCAACATTCTTTTAAGTGTGTCCACGCATACGCCGATGTTTCGTGACATCTCTGCATATGTAGTTTTTAAATGATTTTCTCGTAAATATTTTTCTTGGTCAGCAGACAAACTTAAAGGATGCCCCATTCATAACCTCATATTTTTTAAAGTTGTGTCTTTTTAATAACACCAGTGTTTAAGTATTGTCAAATACACACTAGACGTTGTGTCAGGGGGTTGACAAAATGAAAATTATTGGTACGCTCGGCAAGCGAAGTAAGCGAGACAGAGCATTCCGCTTCGCGGAAGGCACTGTAGAGACAAGTAGTGAAGTCCGAGCGTACCAACTTCCCAACGCCAGCAGTAACGTTAGGTAAATATATGTACTGACACAACATATAGTTTGACTGAACACACTGATAGTTATATGTTGGGCATGTAGTCCGTCCTCGGTACTACGCTTTTCTCCCTTCAAGACTACAGGGGGGTAATAGATTTCTGTATGTTCTTTCTGTTACCCCCCATTTTTGGCAATGCATGGCAAAGACTAAATCGAAAATAAGCAAGAAAGATATGCCCTGCAATAAGCCGAGGCGTCAGACGAGCGGCGGCAAAAAATTCGTAGTCAAAGCTTGCGCCGATGGGAAAGAAAAAATCATTAGATTTGGTGACGCTAATATGTCCATCAAAAAAGACCAGCCCTCACGCAAGAAAAGTTATTGCGCTCGCAGTGGTGGGATCAAAGGTAAATCAAATAAATTGTCGGCTAACTATTGGAGCCGCCGCGCTTGGGATTGTTAAAGGAGTTTACGTCATGCCGTCCGTGGGTAAAAAGAAATTTGCGTACACGAAAGCTGGTAAAAAGGCTGCTGCTAAAGAAGCCAAGAAAACTGGTAAGCCTATGAAGACGAAAAAGAAAGGCTACTGATGGCGAATAAGGGCTTGTACGCCAACATCCACGCCAAAAGAAAACGTGGTGAGAAGATGAGAAAGAAGGGCGCAAAGGGCGCACCTTCTGATAAGAACTTTCGTGACGCTGCTAAGACCGCTAAGAAGAAGTAGTCTTATGACAGGTATGACAGATATGACATGCACATCTAAGCCTGTAGGTTAGTTACCTTGCAGCTAGCGTTGGACTGTCTAAGCTGCGCCGTCCATTGACTAATTACTTCAATCGGTCTGTTTACAAGTGTTGCTATTTCCTGATCATCTTTTGCAGATTTGCGCTGACCGTCTGCACCGATATGCGACTTCGCTAAATTTAGCGCCCACTGCTTTACGCCCTGCCGTGACATAACCCTGTGAGTTGCTAGCGTTGGATTGGATGCAAAGCCAAGGTAGTGATGTGTCTCATGTGCATCAGTCCAATCACGAACTTTACCATACCTCGCCTCAATTATTACATCGCACCGCTCACCTTCTTGAAGCATAGCTGCGCTGTCGTAATCGTCCCACAACGAGTGTTCAAAGTCTGTGTCACTGATGCCAGCCCTAGTCTCAGCCGTATCTGGATCGCGGAATATCTGTGTAATTTTTATCTGGGTTTCCAGTACAGTAAGCTGGTTAGAGCTGCCAGCCTCGCGGCCTAGCTTGGTTTCGCTGGGCTTGTTTGAGTGATGTACCATGACAACGCTAATGCCAGCGTTACGCAAGTCTAGGCACATCTGATTAATGCGGCTCCACTGGTTGGCGCTGTTCTCTTCCAGCCCCAGCCAAGCAGAACGAATAGTATCAATACAAACTATGTCAGGCTTGGTTTGCTTTACCCAATCAGAAAGTAATACCATGCCGCCGTCAGTCATTAGGTTCATTTGATCTTCAACGTCGAAAGGGGCGAACATCATAAAGTTGCCGCCAGCGTCACCAATACTTCGCCGCGATTTTTCTAAAAACGTCACAATATTTGATCGACTGTTTTCGAAGTCCAAATATAAAACTTTAGCTCGGTTATATATATTCCAAGGCCCAAAACAATTAGAGCCAGCCGCAACATGGTAAAGAGCATGTCGAATAAACATCGACTTGCCATGCCCACTGTACCCATGCACTTGGCAGATGGAACCATCTTTTGGTAGCCAAGGATCAATGACGTACTCTCTTGTCCCAATCTCAGCTTCAAGGCGTTCGATATCTGCCGTTGTAATGGGGGAAATTCTTTTCTTAACTACTGGCTCTGGCACAGGTTTGGGATTTTTCTTTTCTTCCTCACGCTCAACTCGTTCAAGCATCTGGTCAATTTTGGCTTCGTCTAATCGCTCAACAAAAAACTTATCCATGAAATCGTAAGCAAATTCCCTAAGATCATCGCCTCTTAATCCCTGACCAGCTCCCATACCCATAGCCTTGTAAGCCGCATCATCCCTAGCGTTACCACCGCCTGTTTGAAACTTACCTTCTTTGTCCACCTTGATCTTAGTGCGCTCCCATATGTTCAAATCTGCCGTAACATTACTGAGGTTTATTCCATCAAACTTAAAGTCGTCTAAGCTGACAACGTTAGAGGGGCTTTCAACCTCTGGCAGATCACTACCATATGGGTAGTCAGGAAGCTCATCGAAGTCGCAATCCATATGCCACTTGTAGTTCTTGGTTGGCGCACAAATAGCCACACCTTTTTTAGCACGAAGGTCAAGACCGCTTACGTTGGGCCAATCAATACCGTTGGCATTTGCACCAACACGATTTTGTATCTTTCCCACTCCATCAGGATAAGCCCAATAGTAATGCCATCCCTTCTTTGTCTTTGCTGATATCGGTGTTCGATCTAGCCCAAGGTCAATAGCTTTCTGTCTGGCTTTTTCGTTATCACAATCGACCACAATCAGACCAGAAAGCTCACCAGTTATAATACACAAATCCCAATTAGGATTTGTTGACCACCACCTTTCCAGTTCGTTCTGGCTAGGAAGTTGTAGTTCGTCCTCGTACTTACCCCAGCTCACAGAAGGATGCTTACCATTGGCTGGTAAGGCACAAATGCCCTTCTCGTTTAGCTCAAGCGCTGCGTTTAGCATCTCCATTGGTGTTTTCTCCTGTTACATACTGATTTAGGTCGAGTGATTTGTTCACTTCTTTTAACCGCGCAAGATAAGTGGACGATATATATCGTCGTCTTATCCACCCATAGGGGATAGTCCGTGTGATATTAAGCTGACTACTGACTTTAGTAGCACCACCTAAGTCAGACACTAAACGTTGTACGTCAAAGTTCATTTAGTTACCTTTTATTAGTTGACAGGTTGTATCAGATACAATACTACACAACTTAGTCAACTATAAAATTCAATTTCAATGAAGGGAAATAAATGAAAGTCGGCGTACTAAAGACCAACGATATATCTGTATCGGGGGCAACCAAGTCCATCGCTCTAGGGCCACATGGATCAGGTAAGACAAGCCAAGCTCTGAACTATGAGCGAGCATACGGCAAAGGATTAATACTGTCGGGTGAAAGTGGGTTAACATCTGTTGCATCAGCAGCTATTGATTACATTCCGTTCACATCTTTTTCGACACCAAACTCTAAAGGCGCAAGCTTTCAAGAGATTGCTTCTTGGATAAACGCATCAGATGAGTTTTCAAAAGCGAACTACAAATGGATCGCTATCGACAGTGTGACAGAATTATCACAGCAATGTTTTAAGGATGTAGAAGACGAACACGCTCAGAGCGGCAGCTCAAACGGTTTTGAAAAGTGGGCCACATATGAGCGCAAATTCGTAGCCAGCCTAAAGTGGCTGCGCGACATGCCCATCCATGTGTTAATTACGTGCCTTCAAAAGGAAGAGACAAACGACAACGGCGGCATCGACTACTTCCCGATGGTCATTCAATCAAAAGTCGCCAAGTTACTTCCAGCTCTTTACGACAATGTATTTTGCTTGGTTCGAAAGACCGTAACACAGGGCGATAACGTTGCAGTTAAGCGTTTCATTGTGACTGATAACGTCAACGGTCACCAAGCAAAGACACGCGATCCGTACAGGAGATTAAAGCCAATCGAAGATACGGACGACATAACCCAGCTACTGAAAATAATACAAATGTCAGACGCTGAATACCAAAAATTTAGTAAGAAGGGGCCATCGCAATGAGCGATTTCAATGGGTTTGCAAACATCAGTATGAAGGATGTAGCGTTGGATGAAATGCCAGCATTTAAAGATACTCTTGGCGTTGGACGGCACACAGTCGTCATTGAAAATGCTAAGGTGGAAAACGAAAACGGCAAGCACACGTTAGTTCTCAGTTATGAAAACGAGAAGGGCCAGTGTCGCCAGTGGTTGGACATAGTAGACAAAGCACATCCACAATCCGTTGAGATTAATTGGAAGATAATTAAAAAGCTGCTGCTTCTATTGGGGCATGAAGGTGAGGACACGCCTGACGTTAGCTTCTTTAATGGAAAGACGATTGGGATTAACATTAAGAATAAACCTTACAACGGTAAGGATCAATTCAGAGTGAACTATCACTTCGTTCCCAATCAACCAGCAAAAATTGCTGCTTCCACAATGCAAGCACCACAAGCACCACCAGCGATCAATGACCAAATCCCTTTCTAAGGAAGATTGGCAATCAATTTGTCAACAGGTTGTTGAAAATATAGACAATGGCTTTGCCTCACAAAAGAGAGGCGAAGCCAGAAGCTATATCGGAGCAAGCATGGCTGGTACTGAGTGTATCGCCCAGCTTGCCCTTTCTCTTAGGGGCTTCCCTGATGATGAGCCAGAACCCAGAACTAAAAGAATATTTCGTGACGGTCATCGCATCGAAGATGAGGTGGTGCGCGACCTAAAGAAACGAGCTGACCTACTTGTCCATGAGAAGGATGAGTGGTCAGGACGGCAGCATAGGCGCGAGTGGCTTGGCGGTCATGTCGTTTGTAATTCAGATGGGCTTGTCACCTTTGAAGGTGGCGACATACCTGACGACGAACGGACAGCGATCCTAGAGATTAAGTCGATGAAGAATACAATGTTTAATAAGTTTGTTAAGCATGGCGTTCAAAAGTCCCATCCAAAATATTACAGCCAGTGTCAGATGATGATGGCAATGTTTAAAATACCCAAGGCTTTCTTCATTTCGTACTGTAAAAATTCTTCTGCTTACCACGCAGAAATGATTTTCTTCGATCAGGAAGAATGGGACGCAATGTTTGTTCGTATCCAAGCAGCACTGAGCGGTCAGAAAGATAGGTGTGCCACCAAGAGGGACGACTTTAGATGTACTTTTTGCTTTAAACAAAGTGCGTGTTGGGAAGTTCCTGACGTTGAGCCTGAGTGTCGCTTCTGTGAACACAGTTTTGCAAACGAGCAGGGCGGTTTTTCATGTAGCAGAACTGGCGAAGAGCATCTTGGCGCGTGTGACGATTTTAAATTATTTCGCCCAACGCCAAAGGTGTAACATGAGAGATTACTACAATCAGCTTACAGATGTGCAGCAAAAAATTCTTGAAAAAGAATTGGAAGTTGAGAGCATCAAAGAACGGTTAGACGACTTAAAAGAAAAAGTACCTACCGCTAGCGATGGGGTAAAATCAATCTACATCAGCGATCAGCTTAAAGACGCTCTACACAAAGCTGGCGTGAAATATCGCTTTGAAAAGACGCGATTATTAGAAATTAAAAGTAAAGAAGTTTCATTGCTCAACAAGATTAAGCTTTGGGAAAATGATCGTTTAGCTCAGCGAGAAGGTAGAAAGTACGAATGAAGCCGCGTGATAAAGTATTAGACAAAGCGAAAGAATATATCAACGGCGACAGGAATGAAGCTTACGGCGAGTGCGCTGAAAACTTTCAAGACATAGCTGACATAGTTAACGTATTGTTCAGACGTATTTTAAAAGACAACGCCAAAGTAACGCCACTGCATGTCGGTGAGTTTATGATGGCTGTAAAGCTGGCAAGGCTTATGAAGCTGCCAGATAAATTTCAAGAAGGTAACGACGATACCTTTATTGATTTGGCTGGTTACGCAGCCACCACCTTTGAAGCTTATATGAAGACAAAAAGATGAACCCAAGAGATAAAAAATACGCTGCGTGGATAATCAAAGATGACGGAATGCACATCTGGGCAAATGGTGAGCGCGTAGCTTTCATAAGGCCAAACCAATTTAAGCATGTGGTAGACGATATGGTTAAACACATGGCCTACCAAGCTAAGTTACATGAAGACCCTAAAACTTAGAGCTTAGTTTTCCACTACCTTCTCTGCCGCTTGGCGTTCCAGCCAACTTGTCAACTACGTTTTCTCTAACGTAAGGCATAGACCCAAACGGTGGTGCTAATCTGTGGAACAGGGTATCAACCATTTCACGCTCAGCGTAGTTGGTTGATGTACCACCTAGCTTGTCACTTATTATGTTTGATACGCCAGCTCCTACCGTTAGCCCATCGTTGAACAAGCCCATACTAGGCCCAAGGATAACTTCGCCTATCCTAACCTGACCGAACGCACCGTTATCAACGTTGCGCCCAATGTCATACAGCATCTCACCAATCAGACCCAGACCGCCCATGACCATAAAGCCGTCCCAATACCACCCAAGGTATTGGGCTACGTCTTCATCCATATTTTCTGCCCAACTAAACTGCTCTTTGAGCGATCTGTTACGAAGAGCGAACTGTCGGTTGTCTTCTCCACCTCGACCTTGAACGATGTCCTTAACGTTAGCTGACGCAAACCCCATGCTAGGTGCAGCGCCGTACATATACAGCAATGGGGCCACATCCATGTCATTCATTGGGTCATCAAGAAACCTATTCCACGCTCTTCTATGCAGTCGCCACATCATCATTGGAAATGATTTGAGTTGGTACACTATTTTACCAAGCGGTGTCTGACCCCAAACAGGAATGTCGGTTGGATTGGGTGTAAAAATACTCTCGTTCACAAACCTGTTCATTGCCACTGCTAGTGTTTGATACTGGTAGTGTTCGCCATCTAAGGCTGTCTCCACTTGATTGGCGTTGGGTTCGTAAAACTCTTGTAAGCCGTAAGCGTCTAACTGCTTCTTAGCTATGCGACCTTGCCGTGTTCTGGGGCCGTCCATTGCCTGACGCTGCATCATCTTGAAATGTTCGTATGCAATAGCAGCAGATATGTTACGCCACATTTCTGTCCAAGGAGTTAAACCTGTAGCGTTGAAATAGCCATTGGTAAACTTAGTGCTGTCAACACCGAAGGCTTGGGTCATGTATTTGAATGTAATGTTTTCAGTAGCTGCACCAACGTTAGTAATCATCTCACGATAATTCTCATCGTTCTGGGCGTAGTTCTTTACACCTCTTGCCCACGCTTGGAAGTTACCTGATTGGATCAACGGTAACGTGCTATCACCTAGAGAGGATAAGATTGTAAACGGTAGCAAGGTAACAGCGTTAAAACCAGTAAGCCATTTCTGGGTTGTTTGAAGAACACCAGTGTATGCACCCTCTTCTCCGTTGTGCTGTTTGCGTTTAACTAGGTTTAGATATTGTTTAGCGTGTAGCTGGTTCTCTCTACGCACTGGCGTTAGACCGCCTTTAGCTGTCACTATGCCATCAGCAATAGCTTCTGCACGTAGCTTAAAGTTTTTCACTTTGTTTAGCTCAAGAGTGCGTTCTTCTGCATTCATATCTTTTAAGTCTGCTTCTGACCTTCGATGCAGCCTGTTTAGGTACTCAGAAACTTCAGCCTTTGTAGCGCCACCCCTTGCTAACTGGACTACTTCAGCAGCAGCTTTTTCAGCTTCACCTTTTCTTTTAAGTCTGGCTGGTGCAGACATATAAGTATAGTCAAAGTTCACTGTCTGCTCTTGCTTGGCTCTTGGGTCACGAACCTTGCGTGTCACAATATCAACCTTGTCACCTTTAATAATACGAATTAGGTCATCCATGTTATCGTTGTTAGCGTTGAGGCCAATAAAGTAATCGTCAACGGCATGATGCCCAGCGCCGAATGACTTGAATAAGTCCATGTCTCGCTCGGCTGCATCACTATACTTGCTGACGACAATCATTATGTCGTTCTCTAAAAAGTCTTGTAAGTTGTTTGGGTTCGTTGGGTCGTTAAACATACCACCGTTCACTGTGTCCAATCTAATTACACGTTGAAACGTGTGGTCAGCAGACTTACCTTCGGCTGGCTGTCTCTTAATGTTTAAGTCATGCGGCCTCATAACGCCATCGTCAGCCACAATACTGTCAGCCATCTTAAAGGCTTTCGCTCTTGCCTCGACCTCTGTAAGTGGGTTGACGCGATCTGGGCCTAGTGGTCTTTCCGCATCCTCTGCCAAGAAATACAAAGACAACCGCCGCTCAAACTCTTCTCTGTCAGCTTCGATTAAGTCTTTTCTGTAGACTTGAGGAACGTAGTTTCTTGAAATGTTCCCAACTTGCATACCAGCTTGACGCATACGAACCAGCGTATTGTCAAAGTAAGTCCTGAGCATATTAAAGATTTCGACCTCATCTTTAGACTTGAGCTTGGTTACATCGCCCATTCTCGCAGCCGCCAATATTCGACTGTGGCTCTGAGGTTGTGTCGCTCTAGCTTTTGGAACAAATCCAATCGCTCCACCCATTGCACCAGAGGCACTGTCATACATTGTGACCGCACTATCTCTCCACCAGCGAGACACCAAATTACCGCCGTCAGGAAGATCATTCAGCTTTCTAAGTAGCGGTGTACAAATCTTACTTACGGCTACTGCATGGCGCTCGTAGTGGCCCCCACCACCCTTGAGAGGATTGAATACCCTTGAGATAAACGTCATGCCAGCGTTGGCTGTTATTTCTGCATTGTTTTTAGTAGTGAATAGGGTTGCGGCCTTACGCATTTCTTGCGCCTCACCCTCACCTATTTGTTTGCCTCGACGCTTCTTGTCCATTGCGTCTATAAATCGTGGAGATACCCCAACGCTTTCCATTGCAGACATTACTGAGCGTATAAGATTTTCACCCTCATCCTTACCCAGCATAGCGGCATCCACAAACGCCACGTTTGCAGAGTGTGCTTTCTTTTCTAGCCCTACGGTGTGGTTTAAATCTTCCGATCTAAGAGCGTAGTCACGAATGTACCTCATGTCAGACGAATTAAATAAGGTCTTAGCTCCGTTCACTTGGACACTGCTAAAGCCTATGTCTTTCATTATTCTGTGCAGTTTGCTCTTTGATCCAGCCATGTTTACGAGTGTTTCATAGCCGCCTGTTTCACTCTCCATTAAGATTTCGCCAGCTCTTTGAGTGTCTCTGCCTTGATTGTTGCGTAGAATTGCTTGAGCTATCTCAGTGAATAAAGGATTTTTCTGGCTGACTACATCTCCAAACACGGCTGGCTTCGTATCTCTGACGAAAACTGGTATAGTTTCAATTTCCTCACCAATAGAGTGTGTGTCTCTCAGCTCTTTGCGTAAAGACTTTTCAAACTCAAATAGGTTGTTGAGGTGCGACCTAGACTGTGAAGTTTCTTCAGCTCTTACAGACAAGTATGCTATCTCATCGGTTACTAATTCCAGCTCATCAAGCAAATCATTTACAGTCTCGCTAGCGTTGTCGTCATTAAGACCCTGTATGATAGTTGTTCGCATACGTTCAATAAAATTATCTGGCGTAGATTTAATCCTAACGCCACCAGACAATCCACCCAACTTGCTAACGCTAGCATAGTAAACTTGCGGAGTTTCGCTATCAGTAAATCTGCGAGCTGACATAAGCTGAGCTGGGTCAAGGTTATCTAATACGTCATCTACATAGTTTTTAGCATGTTCGGCAGGGACGCTCTCAGTGAAATGAACTGTAGGCGATCCTTTTGGCATGGTAACGTCAGGAGAAACCATCTCCCCATGTAGCGTTATGAAAGGAAAACGCTTGCGAGCATTAGGGTTGGCAATCAAACCCTTCATCACATACCCAAGGCTGGGAGTAATGTTCTGGCGAATGTCATTTATTGCGTCTTCTAGTGCAAATCTTTCTTCGCCTGACACCTGATCCATAATACTCTTAACCGTAGTCGGCTTTGTCTTCATGTCGTTGTCTTGGATAATAATATCAGCGACTAACTTCTTGGGTTCTACACCAAATTTTCTACCAAGCTGGCCCATTAATTCGTAGGTCGCTTCGTCTACTAATTCAGCGTCAAGAAGCAAGTCACTTACAAGACGAACGACAGGAGTTATATCCTCTGCCTTTTCTAAAGTTGTTGCACTTTTTCTAGCTGTATTTCTGTAGTTATTATAGCCTTCTGACGCTGGGTTAGACGGTAGCTCTACGCCTAAATAGGCCAGCCTTGCTGACATAGTTCTAGCGACGTAAGCAATGCGTGGTTTTCGGTGCGTTATTGCCGTCAAGAACGAACGCAACGCAAACGGTGCTTTTGCTGGAACGCCAAGAACTGCTGCATCTCCTTGGTTAAAGTGATGCTCCGCGTCAACTGCCCTCAAAACTGCTGCATCGAACTGAGTTGGATCGTATTTACCAGTAGAAGACTTGCGAGCTTGAAGCTCGCGGATTGCAAGCATAACGTGGTCTGCATTGCCGTCTTGCTTCGCTTTCCACGCCAAGTCCATTATCTGTTTATAGTCAGCGCCTTGTTTAAATAGTCGATTGGTTGTCGCAACGTTAGACGGCGGCAGCTTGTGAGACAAATCTTTTGCGAACTGAGCGACTTCTGTTCTTTGTCGGCTATCACCAAAGCGATCCCAATTCCTCATCAGCGTATCCAAGTCCATAGACCTAAAGTCCATGTATGGCTGACCAGACTTAACGGCAGCAGACGCAGACTTTTTCATGTCTTCGCTCGCTGCTTCCATCATCTGCTGGGTAACTTGAATATTCTTTCTTTGCCTAGCGTTGTTGATAGCATTACGTCTTTCTATACTATGCGGCTTGCGACCTGTTGATCCAACTGGTCTACCCCTACGCATCTTAATACTTGCTGGAACAAATGATGGAATATCGCCACCAGTTACATTCTTGTACTGGCTGTTAAGCGTACCCATAATAACGTCATTAAGATTTGCCAGCATAGGGTCAGTCGCCATAGCCGTGTCGTCGCCTATCATAGACATTTTTGTTTTGCCCCATAGCTTTTCGACAGCGCTTAACGCTTCTGCTGAATACCCACTGGCGTTAGGTGATTGAACGTCACCAGCTCTAGTATCTTCTATGCGTAGCTCATCGTTTATCTGCTTAGCCCAGCGCTTCATAACAACTGCGTATGGCTTGATGGGTGCAAACACACCTGTCCTTGCATCGTTGTATGGCTCTTTCTTTTTTTGAGCAGCAATTTTGCCGTCCCTTTTGTTGAACGCCATACTACGGTAGGTGTTAGCCAGCTTTAGAAGTTCGTCGGCTGCTGATGCTGTATCGCCAGACCTAATCTTACTATCAATACTTCTATGAAGTATCTGCAACTGGTCAAACCTTGTTTGTATAAACCTACTAAAGTCGTCAGTTGGCTCTACAGGATTAGAGTGAGCTGCGCGAGCTGCATCGTTTTTATCTTTTATCAGTCGGTCAAAGAATTTGGTTAAGTCAGTGTCTTCGTAATCAGGGTCTATTAGCTTTTTCCAAAGCTTTTTAACCATGCCTTTTACTTTTTCCATGAGGCTAGTGTCTACGACCAAAGCGCCTTGCTGGTTCATCATGTAAGCTACAAACTGATTAGCAAAGTATTCTTGAGGCGTAGTCTTTGACACTATGCCAACGCCACTTACTGATGGTGTACGAGTACCCTCTACATTCTTTACAAAATTACCATCGCTGTCGTACTCAGGCTTACCTATAATTTTGTACGCTTTAGGGTAAAGCTGGAAGTTACTATCTTCATCGTAAAACTTAGATAGGTTGTCCCAAAAGAAAGCTCTGTCCTCGTAGCTCATCATATTGCGATAGACCCAATGACCCAGCTCATGCATCGTCAAATGGACAGGGTTGATACCAGTTCCTTCTAGCTCTTTAGGGTTAAGGCGAATAGTATTTTCACCAGCCATTTTTTCTTGCTGCGTTGTTTGGTAAGCAGAAGAGATATCTTTTGTTTGAAAGAAACGTGGAGCCATATTCTCAGGCACAACTATTTTCAGTAAGCGAGCAATTTCTTTCTTCTGCTTTTTGCCAGCTTTCTTAAAAATTTCCAACGCTTGGTTAATACTTGTGTCGATGTCCGTGTTGTTAAGTTTTATACCTTCGGGAGCTACGCCTTTCATAACTGAGTAGGCGTTTTTAAGGTGCATAACACGAAGGGAATACGGTATTTCTTTGTCTACACCGCCGACTTGAATTGTAACTTTCCAATCTTGGCTTTCGGCAGTCTCAATAATGTTGTCCATCTCACGCAATGAGAGATTAGAATTTGAAAAGTCTAAAAGACTTTTGTATTTTCCCTTAGTTTTTGGATTAAGCAAGCTAAGCGTAAAGAGTGACCTAATAATCTCTGACCCATTAGGCTCACCGTCACGTATTGCGCTCATGCTAATTTTTGTAGTGTCGCCGTCCTTGGACATTTCTAATGGACGCGCTGGTGGAACGTACTCTTGTTCTACTGGCTTAGCTTTTGGGTTAACCATAGCCTCGACTTTTTGCATAGTGGTCGGCTCTTTTTTGCCAACCGTCTGCATCTTAGCTCTAACCTTTTTAGGGTTGCTCATATCTCTCTTAGGAAAGTTGGATGGCAGATAAGCAATTACCCACTGATCCCTATTGTTCTTTTGACCTTCGCCAAACAAGTCATCAACGCTAGATTGGTTTTGTCCCAACATGCGAGCGCCGTAAACTTTTTCTTTACCGTTAATGACGAACTTAAAGTTGGGGTCTTTCGGGATAATAGCTATCCTCATAGAATTGCCAGCGCTGTCTTTAATTACAGGCTCTAGTTTACCAGCGATAACTGGCTCTTCTGGGGTAACCTCTGCCCCCTTCATGTCTACAATTTTTTCTTCAGCGCTTGGTGCATCTGTTTGAACGTACCTAGCGTTAAGGGCTTTGCTTTCCTTTAGGTACTCAGCCATAAGCTCGTTAAAGTCGCCGCCAGCAATGAGCTGTGTACCAAGCTTATTTTGTAGCGTTTGCTCTGCTGCTCTAAAGTCTCCTTCAGACATAATAGTAGCTTGTGTAGTTTCTGGCGCTGGCTCAGCTTCGCTTAGCAAACCTTCTTTTTTAAGACTTTCAATGTTTGCGTATTTTTGACCAGTAACGTGGTTATAATAACCCACCTCTCCATTGCTCAGCTTAGGCTTACTACCCCTGTCAATGACGCGCTCTCTACCAGTTCCTTTGAACTCATAAAATATTTTTAATTTACCCTGATCAGCATCAAGTTCAGCTCTAGCTTTAACCGCTTCAAAGCCTTCTTCTTTAAGCGCACGTTTCTTTACTCTTGTGGCTCTGCTTTTTCTCAGCATACCTTGCGTTGTAGCTTCAGTAATCAGGTTGCCTTTTGCATCGCGGTAAGTCTGAACGTTTTTACCAGCAAATATATCTATATTCTCAGTAGCTTTACCTGTCGTGCCAGCAATACGTTTAGACTTTTGATTTATCTTTTCTCTTGTGAGAGTGTCGCGTCTGTTTTCAGTGACCTCATCTAATACTATCTTTTGTTGTGCTTCATTTAAGCGTTTGAACTCTTCTAATCGTGGGCTGCGACTAGCAAAGTTGCTCATATCTTTCTTTAAGCGAACTTCAATGGCTACAATCTCTTCGTTTGTTAGCTCATCTACCTCTGGAACACCCCGAAGCATATCGCGCATTTTTCGCTTTTTCTTCCAAGCGATCATCTCTTCTTCTAAGTTGTTTAGGTACTTAGTTTGGTTGTCCACCTTCGGTTCTGGCGCATCAAAACGCCCATCGGTAAATTCTTTAAGCGCGTCTTGCTGTTCCGACATCAATCTCTTTATCATCTGATCAGTGCTAGCGTCATAGCTTTGCATATCAGTTTCAAGTCGTGCTTTTTCTTTGACTATCCTTGCTTCAACAGCATCGCTTTCCTTTGATGATTTCGATTTTTTCTTTTCTGCTGTAAGCCTTTTAACATTTGAAGCTACTTCTTTTTTAAGCGCTTTTTCAAACTCAGGGCGAAAGGCTATGCTGCCAATAGTAGTCTTGTCTTTTGTATAAATTTCTATTTCGTTTTGAAGCTTATCGTAGCGAGCAAATATTTCTTCAGCTTTTGGGCCAGTGTAAATCTTCCTAGCGTTTTCGATAGAAGGTACGCCCTTTTGTCTTTTTGGGGCTTCAACCATAGAGCGTTTTGCACCCATAGCTTCAAGTTGTTTGTCTGTAGGTCTTCCAGTTTTTGCGGCATCGAACGCATCATCAGTAACAAAGAAGTTATCGTCTATGTCAGCGTCAAGAATATCAAATGCTTCTTGGCTAATCTCACCTTTGTTGAGCATACCTCTGATAGCAGCTTTTTGGTAATTACCTACTGTGGTCATGTCGTCTATGGAGCTTGTGATTATATCTAAATCATCTTGAGCGCGAGCTACTTGAGCGGAAGTGTCTTCCATTTCTTTAGCAGCAGACGAAATAATATCACTAGAAAGAGCGTCTGGCTCTTCGACAGCAGCAACTTCTGTAACTTCCTCAACTTTTCCTGGAGATGTGTCTGCCGTTGAATCTGCCGTTGGAGTTTTGTCGCTCGTATCTGCCGTTGGTGATCCGTACTTAGCTTCAATTTCATCAGCCGTTTTCGACGTAAAATTACCACTGCTGGTTATATAAAGATTACCAGCTTCCGCATCTTCTTTTATCTGACGGAAGGTAACTATACCTTCAGCAACCATGTCTTCTATACGTTCTTTAACTTTTATATCTCTGCGCGACACAGGAACGTCATAGAATATGTCTGTCTGATCTTTTGTAGCTGTCTGTAAACCTTCGGTTCTAACACTTAGATTTGACTTGAGGGAAGCTATGCTTGCTTGAGCAGCCTCTATATCACCTATGGTAGTCTTACTTTGTGGGTCTTGGATCGCTTGGTTTAAATCAGCTAGCCCTTCTTCAGCTTTTTTAATGTCAGCAAGCTTAACGTCTACGTCTGTTACTTCGACGTTAACAGTATTTAACTCTTCAGATATTTCAGAAATTCGATCTCTAAGTTCTTGCATTTCTGCAAGCTGAGCTGGCGTGTACTGACCGTCTACCTGTCTGCCAAACACCTCTTGATAATCTTCCATCAAGGATTGGCGTTCAGCATTAAGCATGTCTTGTGCTTCGAATAGCTCTTGTATTTCTTCCGTTGGGGCAGCTCTTGGAGCTGGTAAAGCCATGCGAATTGGCTCGCCTGTCAGTGCGCCAAGATCAGAACCGTCAGGAGCTGGCAATGCAAGCTGATCGCTAACGCCAAGAGCCGCACGTATTTGCTCATCTGTAAGCTGCTCTGGTTCAATGCCAAGAGCTTTTGCTATATCCCCTTCTTCTGCTTTTGTTAACGGTTTTCCAGTTCTCCATTTAGCCGCAATGTTACTAAGCCCATACCCTATAGTACCACCAGCAGTAGCGCCCAATGTGCCAGCTAAAAGTGTTCGTGTGGGATCGTATTCTTCACTGACACCTTGCTGTATTTCGCCAGCTTGAGAAGCTGCATCAAATCCAACCTCAATCCCAGCATTTATTTTAGCTTCTGATATAGCGCCTTGTCGTGTACCCTGTCTGACACCCAGCTTGGCTGCTTCCTCTGCTGTTTGACCAGCCCCTAAAGCTGCGAGCCTTGTTGCCTGTGCAGCTCTCCCAGCGCTGACGGTAGGTATAACGTTAATTGGGTCTAAAACTGCTGCTATGCCGTAGTCTTTAACTTTATCTAAAGTGCTGCCTCTTGGTGGGGCGTTTCTCCATGCCTTACTCAGGCGCGATAAGCGCCCTTGGTCTTCGCCAGCAAAGCCGTACTCTAACAGCGACATCCCAGCCGATAAGCTGTTTACATCTTTCCAACGTCTATCTGTATAGAAGTTGTCAATCATTTCAGAATTTGAACTGAAGGTTTTACCCTGATCGCGGTAATATCCGCGCACATCATTAAGAAAATTTCTGTCGTTAACCAGTGATGATCCGCTTAAACCAGTGTAGTCTGTGCTTGTTGTTGCGGCATCACGTTTTGCTTGCATACGTGCAAGTCGGCGCTCAATAGCGTTGTCCATTTAGGTACTCCATTTAACCTATAAAATGAGATTAAATGAAGCGCCTTTAGTAGTCGTCCCTACTCAGGGTCAGAGTAGCGCCAATCTTTGTTAACAGCTCCAACAATGATATCCCCGACTACCGTTAGCCCCTGACCAATCTCATCAAATAAATTTCCAAGAGTTAGTCCAGAAGCATCGTCACGCCGCATCTGGCCCTGCGTGGTAAGTCCTACTTCTTTTTCAGCTAACCTGAGAAGTGTATTGCGAAGATCATCTTGTCTTGCCTTGATGGGTGCGTTTGCGTTGAGCCACATAAGTCCGCTAACTGCTGGGCTTTTTCGCATAATGTCAGCAAACTTCCATGCTCTTTCTTCGCCTTCCATAGTATAGTCAGTCACAAGAAGCCTGTTTAATCCATTTTCTTCGATTACTTTATCAACTAACTGCTCGACGTTAGCTCTTAGCTCTTTAGTTGGCATGTTTTGTTGTGAGAGATTGGTAAGCTCAGAGGTCATTTGTGTACTAGAGGCTTGCCAAGATGTCTCACGATCAGCCGTTCTAAGTGACTGTTTGTTACGCGCCATGATCCGCATTTCTGAGCTGATACCTGTAACAGCGTTGTTTAGATTTTGTTTTAAAACTAAGACATTTCGCAGTTGCTCTCTGGCTGCTGCTTTCTGTTCCATTGTCATCGGCAATACGTTGCCGTTTATAAGAGAAGTCGCTTGCTGCTCAAAGAATACAAGTTCTTCCATTGCATCTTGAGCTGCTGCTATGTATTCGTTTCCGCGCTCTAGTTCTTGCTCTATGCCCACTACTGATTTGCTAGCGTTGGCTTTTTGTAGTCGGCCTTCAGCTTCCATAAAGCCGTTTCTACCAGTAATTTCTTCTGTAATCTCTTGCGCTTTCTGGCTCAGTAAGTCGCCCAAGTCATCGTAGGATGGAGCGTTTGCGCCTTTACCCCAATCATTCGGGATTACATCGTTCTGAACTCTAATTCTTTCTGCAATCGCCATTCTCATAGCGTTACCAAACTCTTCCCATCTTTCTGGATCGTCTATTACTTGCGTACTAAAATCAGTTACTCCTAAAGTTCTCATAGCAGTGTCTATATCGTCTGCTTGTCTAGTTCTGTTAGCTATATCGAACATCGCTTTAATAACTGTTTCCGAAGAAATTTTTACTGCGCTATCAAATTCTATGTCAGCCTGTCTGGATATCGTACTCAACAGATTGTTATAATAATTGTCAGCACTAATATCAAAATTCAAAGACGCTGCCACATCGTTAGATGTGGAAACAAGATTTTCAACATTGCTAACAAAAATTGCTTTGTCCTTTTCTGACATCTTACTGTCACTGTTAGAAATAATGCGCCATTGGCTTGCCAATGCGTCCACAACCTTTGTTCTATCCTTGTTGATTTTTTCATTTACAAGAATACCGCTTAGCTCAGCTTGTTGTTTTTCAAGAATAGTTGCTTCTTCTTGAGCATTTAAAGCAACAACATTGTTGTTTCTAAGCGTGTTCCACGCTGTCTTAGCAAAACCTTTTACCTCAGACGGCAGATCGGCTGCGCCATTAATCTTATTTAGAGGGCTTAAATCCTTGGACATTGAGTTGTAAATTTGTGCGTACAAATCTTCTTCGCTCGTTACCTTTGCTAAGTTTTCTGGATTGCCATAAAAACTTTCGGCTGCTGCTGTTGCTGACTTTAAGGCTCTGTCCATCTCATCTGATTGACGAGTAGTAAATGCGCCCCACTCTGGTTGCCAAGAAGAGCCTTTTATATCTTCTATTTCGCCTTCGCTAAAATAGGGCTTTAATTTTGCAACTTCGCTTTGCCACGCAACATCATTAGCGTTAGCGTTAAGAACATCAGCAGAGTTTGCCTCTTTCTTAGAGTTAGTTGGTACGGCAGCTTGCAACGATTGCCGCCTATTTTCTGTTAACTGAGCGCCCATGTTTTTAAAGCTACCAACCAAGTCTTGGTTAGTAACTGTGTTTAAAACTTGCGATTGATATTTGTCAGGTATTGGGTTAGCCGCCCACACTGACTGCGCGGCGTTTACTTGTGGCGTTATAGTCTTAATAGCGTTGGCTTGACCCAATGCTGTTACGGCGCTACTCACACTGCCGTCAGGAGACAAGATCGCTGACGACCATATGCCGTTACCAGCTTTGCCAAACTGTTCAATAGCAGTCTTGTTGTCCTTAGACCCGACCATCATTTGCCCCATTACCTCAGAAGCCCTGCCTACTTCATCTTGGAGCGCTCGCCGCTTTGCTGTCTCTCTTGAGCTAGCCGCCGCCGCTACTTCAGCCTGACGGCGCTGCACTCTTGACTTCATTGCCTCTACTGACGGCAACTGTGACCGCATAAGTTCGCTGTCACCAGCTAAAGAGGAAGCATACTTGTCGCTTTCGGCTGCGCTTACATCTGGATTAAGCTGAATGTAATCAGCGTAAAGCCTAGCGTTCTCAGCTCTAAGCGCTCTCGTATCTCGTACCCTGTCTGCTTGTCCTTTAGAGTAAGCGCCTAAACCCCATACCATTATAGTTTTTCCTCGTCGCCGTATCCAGTAGAGTAAAAGTTACTGGATGCTTGATTGCCATAAAGTTCAGCAAGGCTAGCTGCATTGTTGGCTGCGTTATTTAAAGCTGTTGTACTGTTAGCATTGCCAGTAGCGGCGTATGAGTATGGCTTTGTAACTTGGTTGGCAACTGTATCTACATACCCAGATGCTAAGTTAGCATTGTTGCTCATAAGATTAACGCCGCTAGTGTAGTCAGCTAAAGATGTTCCTGTAGTCAAAGCATCTAAATTTGCTAAATAATTAAACGGAGAGTTTGCTAATCTGCTTTGATAGTCAAGGTTGTACCCTTCAATATCATTGTAAGCATTTGCATATCCCTGACCGTAAGTTCCACCAGCGATTGAGTTACCCAAGCTGCCAGTTGCATAGTTAAGACCAGCCGTTGTAAGGCCACTAGCCATGTTTCTTTCAGCGTTGGTCATATTCTGCTCGTTTGATGTAGCAGTCTGCAATCCGCTAATGTATCCCTGTGCATCTGTTATGCCGTCAAGAATAGCTTGGTTCTGCTGTTGGGCTGCAAGGTCAGCCATTGATGTTTCCATAGCCACACGCATTGTAGAATTTTCAAACCCAGCAGGGATAGATGCAAGCGCATTTCCATAAGCGTTGTCTATTGCTCTTTTTGCGTTTTGCATTCTGACGTTAGTAAACTTGGCTGCAATGTTGTCAAAGTCTCTTGCCATATCAAATGTTGAAGGCGCATCTGCTTTTGCTCTTGCATCGCGTCCTTGATACAGATCATCGCTTTGACCAAGCAGCACTTCTGCAAATGATCGAAACGTACCTTCAGTGTCGGTAAACATTCCCTCGTCAGAAGATGTCTCTTCAGACACAGCAGTTTTTGTACTACCTAGTGTATCATCATAATCAGCTTTGTCAGCGTCTTCCTCACCAGTGCGCCACTCAGCAACCTTTTCTACAAAAGTGCTTAGATTGCTGGGCGTAACCTGTCCAAAGTTTCCGAAATTTTCTAGCAGCGCTTGCATGTTGGACGACATTGCCTTGCCGCCCTCTTCGTAAAATTTTCTGACTTTTTCGGCAGCAGCGACAGCAGCAGCAATTTGGGCTTCACTCATGGAAGCCAGACTGTCTGCGCTTTGTCCTGACTTAAACCCTTCTACTAGGGTCATTACTTTTATGAATGGGTCAATGCCTTCTAATCCACTGGATAAAAGGTCACCTACGTCCTTAAATGCATCTACTAAGTCGCTCATCTACACTGCCTCTAAATATCAATCGTGGAACCAAAACCAGTTCTACGCTCCGTTCTATAATCGCTAATACCGCCAACAGATACGCTGGCAGAATTTATTGGAACGTTAATGTATCTTATTTCACCTGTGTCGCGGTCTTTGACTGCTTTGCGATAATACAACCCACTGTCGGAACCAGTGCTTATTAACGTGCCGTCAGCGTTAGGCATCATGGCAAACCCGAATGCGTTTAGGTATGCAGCAGGGTCGTATCCATCTTGATTGTATGACGAAAACATCTCTTGTATTTTTGTAAGTAACCCATCGTAGTCCATTTCATCTACATCGCCGCCATCTCCTTGAAGACCTTTTATGGTTTGTTTAAGAGCGTCTATCTGCGACTGTAAGCTACCTGTGTTTGCACCGTCTGAGCTGCCAGCAATGTCGTCGTCAGTGCCGCTACCAGCGTCACTATTTTTAATTACTGATAGCAAGTCAGATACAAGATTGTTAATTTGATCGTCAGTTAAATCCATATAAGGAGTAACATCAAAGTCTTCTCCAAACACTGACTTTAGTAACGCTGTTTTTTGTTCAGCAGTTAACGCAGTAAGGTCTATTGGTTGTTCCGTACTCTCTACCTCTGTAAGCGTTCCATCAGAAGCAACCGTGTATAAAGTAGTTACTGTTTCACCTAGAGCATCAATACTAGATATTGATATTTGACCGTTTTCATCAATAACGTAATCAACGCCATTAAATGATATTGTATCTCCAATGTCGTAAGTAACTGCTTTTTCTTGGAGAACGCCGTCTATATAATCTCCATCAGAAGTTGTGCCTGTGAAAAGCTCGCCATCTTTATATAACAGACCTTCGATAGTTTCATAACCATCTTCGCCTTGGTTCGACGTTACTTCAATAACGTTACCTTCGTCGTCACGCATATGAGTGCCAGCAGCTATAGCCGCCTCAACCGCCGCATCATAGTCTTCTTGGGTTGTGTAGGTCTGACCGTTAAACTCTTGACTGAAAGCAACAGCGTCATCGCCGCTATTGTTACCACCTACGAGATTACCGTTGGCGTAAGTTTTACCTTCGTATATCCCACTAAAAAGAGCGCCATTAGCAAGCAAGCGGTTTTGACTATCAAACGTATAAACGTCATCAGTGCTTTTAGTTTGAGCCGCCGCAACTGCTGCATTATATGCATCTTCGTCTGTGTAAGTTATACCCCCAAACTCTTTACTGAAGCCACCATCGCCACCAGTGCTGTCACCATCGCCATCACCAGTTTGGTTGTTAGAGGTTATCTTAACATAGCCTTCTTTAGCGTCCCAGCGATACTCTCCGTTATCTATGGCCTGCTTCATTGATGGAGATAACTGTGCATACGCTGTTTGCTCTGCCGTCATCTCGTTGTAGTCGGTACGTCTAAATCCGTTTGACGAGGCATCCCAAACCATATCGCCGTTATCTACCTTGATTTTGTCTTCGGCAGATAGAGAGTTGTAAACTCTTTGCTCGTCGGTAAGAAGGTTAAAGTTAAAGTTGTCACTGTTAATCTTATTGTCAATAACGTCAGTGCCGCCAGTTACTTCATCATCGCCGCCAGTTACTTCATCATCGCCGCCAGTGTTAACGTCAACCATTGTTCCTGTAGCTACATCGTATTTCTGCGTACCGTCTGCGCTAACTACATTGCCGTCACTATCATAAGACCAAGTTTTACCCTCGCCGCCATTTGCTACTAGGTCATCAGCTACCATGCTGTAAAGGGACGTGTCGTCGCCAGTAGTGGCGGCTTTACTGTAAGCTTCTGTCTGAGCAATTTCGGCTGCTGAAATTGTCTCAGTCTCACCTGTTGTTACATTCCATGTCCTTACAGTGCCGTTAGCGTCTGTGGTCTGAGCGTTGCCATTATCGTCAAACTCCCAGCCATAATCTTCTACTAAGTATTTTGCAGTAAGTTCGTTCTGAACTATAGCAGGGGATTTGTTCTGGGATGACCCTGATGGGCCATCTAAACCAGTTGTGTCAGTTAAACTTGTGCCACTTTCTAACGTTGTGCCACTTTCTAACGTTGTGTCACCTGCCCCTGTCACGGTTGTCCCTGCGCTAGCGTTAGCTACTTCGTCGCCATCACCTGTTTGATTTACTGCCGTTATTTTGCCGCCTGTAGGATTTATTGTGCTAGCATCAGTCGTATCATTTTTATAGAATACATCATTATTGTCGCCGCCTGTCATCGTTTCAGGTATGCCAACAAATTCAGTGCCGCCAACCAAGTCTGTTCCACCAGTACCTATTGCATCTTCGTAGTCTTTACCTGACCCTGATATTGTGTAATCTACACTTGAAGTGTCAGAGCGTTTGTCTTCGCCGTTACTGGCAGTGATAGCTGCTTTTAGTTCTGTATTAGTTGGCGTGTAATCTTCATCATCTTCTCCATCGCCGTACATTTCATCAAACATAGTTGCGTTTGCAGCGTCATTCGATGTATCAACACCACCTCTTAACTCAGTTCTCTCGACAACAAGAGCATTAACTTCATCATTAAACACACCATTGTTTGCTTCAAGAGCGGCGTTAATATCCGCTTGAACATCAGCCTCAGTCCTAACATCACTGGCTGGCTCTTTATTGTCGCCACCGCCGCCATCGTCGCCATCGTCGTTTTTAAAAGTTCTACGGTCAAAGAAAGAAGGCATAAATAATGTGAAAAGATCGTTCTTCATTGGTTTAGCTCCATACGGTAGTTGCAGCCAACGAAGTTGTAACCGCGATGTTCCATCATTTTGTTAAAGCTTGTAGAATTAATTGCGCTGTCTTGGCTGATATTTATTTCGTCAACACCGCGCTCTCTTCCCCAATCGACAAGCATTTGGAGAAGATTAAAGCCCACAGTTAAAGCAGTTTTTCTTTCGTCTGGGTCAACAAGCCAGACTATGTTTTCAGCGAACGTGTTTTTAGAATAATACTTTTGCGAAATCTTGCTAGCCATTACCCCGATGATAAGACTGTCCTTGACTTCGGGAACGTATCGTTCAGCAGTAAATAAAGCGCGTTCTCTGCTGTCAGGAACGTATAGCTTTGCAATTTCAATAAGGCGGTCAAGGTCTAGTGGGGATGCAACATCTGTGGTGGCCTCACCATGCAACGAAATAGCAAGCTCTTTAATGCTATGCTCAAGGTCATCGTCCCAAACCTTTACGCGCTTATATGTTATAGGTTCATTCATTAGTATTTAATGTCATTAAACTTTGGGTAAAATTCCATAAGGCCAGACTTGGGATTAATCGTACCAGCACCACCCATCGACTTTAGCATGTCCTTGGTAAATGGCGTGGCATGTACCAAGCTAGCATCTCCCTTGCGACCAGTTTTTATCAGCTCATCTGTTTTACCAGCAGCTCGTTGAGACATTGAAACGCCAGTGTTTGGGCCAAAGATGTAATCAGAAAAAGACATTTATTCACTCCGTTATCAATTTAACCTTAGCTTTTTTATTAAGCTTCAGTCGTCCCTATGAAACAGCCGAAACCATTTCGCTTGCAGATTGAGAAATTACATCAGTTACACCAGCAATGCTGTCTGCCATATCTAATGTTTCACCATTTCTTCTTCGCAACTCAGTCTCAACGCTAGCGATCTTTCTGCCCAAAACAGCTCTAACGTTTGATTGAGTAGCATTAGACAATTCAGTCCGAAGATTTGTTAGCTCAGCTTGAAGAAGCCCAACGTCATATTCGCTGTATTTGCCATGTGACGTAATTCTGCCTAAATACCCAGAATTAAAATTGGTGTCGCCTGTCTCGTTTGTGTACGCGAGCATACTTTCCACATCACCAATCAGGTTCGTGTATCCTTCTTGGTCACCAGAATAACTAGCCTCTATATATCCGCTTCTCTGGTCGCCAACATAGAGGTTCATGTTATTAGAGCTGTCCATACGAATACTTATGTCGCCTTTCAGTTCGTCTTGCATACTGGCAGGGAGCCTAGCCACCATTTCCATGACGGCGTTTCTAGCCTTCTCTGCTTTTGTGTATGCTGATGCTTGAAAGTTTGATCCAAAATCTAAACGAAATGGCTTTGGCTGACCATCATATGAATTAGAAATATTAGTTCCATCTGCTGTATATTCATAATCTAAGAATGGTAATTCACCGTTGCCGTTAATAGTAAACTTTAGATCAGTAAGATCATTGGGAACTTCGGATGCCTCTGTTTCTTGTACAACTTCTTGTACTTCAGAATATGTATTGCTGTTATCGTCATCATCGTTGTTGTTCATATTTGCAACAAACTCTTCGTGACGCTTTTTCTGATCTGGCGTTAAAGGACGGTTAAAAGCATCAGTTATATTGTCCATAATGCTGCCGTCATTATTAGTGTCTATAGTTGCGCCAACCCCAGCCGCCAGCAATGTAGGAACAGGAGCTGCCAAGAGGCCAACAACATTTAACGCTGTGGAAAAAGGAGACTTGCCAGTAATTCTACTTGTAAACCTTTCGCCCCATGTGCTGTCGTTTTGCTTGGTTTCTGGCTGACCGCTATCCCTGTCGTTAAAAGTAGTGCTAGTAAGCCAGCTACCGTCACCGTCTACATCTAATGCCCCAAAGAAATATTCGTCGTTAACGCCTTCGACGATATTCATTTCTTGACCAAGCCAGTTAGTCGTGGTTCCAAATTCGTCTGTCTTAGTCCACATCGAACCATCGCCGTCACGATCAAGTCCAAGGAATGAATTTGCTGTGTTTTCGGTGCGCTGCGCTTGCGTTAAAGTTCCACGCCCTTGGCTCTGTGAAGAGCTGCTACCGCTAGCTTCTTCAGCGTAGTCAGTGTTGTAAGTCTTACCTTCAAAATCAAACGATCCACCAGCGCCTTGCGCTTTACGCTCTGCTGCAAACTTTTGGTCAAACGTAACTTCGTTTCCAGCGTGTCCAGCAGTGTGATAAAACTCGTACAGCCCTGTGTCTGGGTTGATTGTCCCAGCGCCTATATTTTTAAGGAGACTAAGCTCATCTGGCGTTACGTGGACAAGCTCGCTATCTCCGTACCGCCCCTTACTGCTCAGATGCTGAGCATACTGCTTCATATCAGACATTTAATATTACCGCCGCGATTGTAATTTCTAGGTCTTGTGCGCTGTTAGAAGATGAAACGGTCATTGCGATTTCTTTTGAGCTAGTTGTGGCATCGACTTGTACGGATGCCCCAAGGTTCTGCTCAGAAAGAGTGCTAGACACTGTGATCAAGTCACTAGCTGAAAGCTGAATGCCGTTGACTTTAAGTTGGATACTGCATGTACCGCCAGATGTCTTAGCTGCGATTGCATCAATTCTAACTGTTTGTTTGTAGGCGCGAGTGATAACTATGTCACCGTTCGATATTGCGCCAGCCGTAGCCTTAAAGTACGAGCGTGTTGCAAAAATTTGGGGTAACTGTGCGACAGGTATGTTGCTACTAGCGTCAAGGCCAGCAACACCAGATGCAGCTCCGATGTAAGTTTTAGGTACGACACCAGTTAGATCAATGTCAGAAAACTCTAAGCCGCCACCTGTACTATTTACGCGAAGAAACTGAAGCGCATTGTTAACAGTAAACGCAGGGATACCTGTGTCTGGGCTGGTCAGCAACCAACCTGTACCGTTGTAAAACTTCAAAACGTTAGGGCTGGCTGCTGTATCTACCCACATATCCCCAGCGTTGGCGCTAGCTGGCGTAGACCCAGAAACATAAACACGGCCCCTGTTCGCTAACGTTGTAGCAAGGTCAGCAACTTTAGCTTGTGGTATTTGTGCATCAGATATCGAAAGCTTTGTAAAAGGTATAAATCCGTTTACGTCAGTAAACGCATCTTCAGTCATCAAGCCAGAGACTTTTACTGAGCTGGTATCTTCAACACGCAAGAATGTAATGATATCCCCAGCGCTAAGAGCTGACGTAAATGTAATGGTGGATGACGCTGGGTTTGTCGTATAGTCGTTCGATGAGCCTTCTCGCTGCATTACACCGTTTCGATACACCATAATACTCTGAGCTGCTGTGTGAACGTAAGGAAACACAGCTTGGTTTGCGTTGGCTGTTGTTTCAGTTCTTGAGTAGCCTGACGTATTTGCGTTTTGAACTTTAAAAATTGCTACTAAATCGCCAGTAGTAGCACCTGACGACAACGTAACCGTCCCTGCCGTTGTATTCGAACTTATATTTGCTGCCGCTTGTAATGTGCCGTTGATGTAAACAAGCAAAGCATCTGTTGCTATGTGGCCAAAGTTGAAAACGGTCTGACCAGAAGTGGCTGTGAAGTCTTGTCTGCCGCTAAACAAAGGCGCACCAATCGTTCCCACATCAACGCCAGACGCACCCCTTATTGCCGATACAGTAGCTAGGTTAATCCAACCTTCATCTTGGTCTGTGTAGGTTCCAACACGATACTGAAAACCAAGGGTCGTATCATTACGAAGCTCAATTGCTGCCGTCACTGTCCCTGCTGTATCAAACAATTTTAATAACAGTTCTGAAAGTGTGTTGTCGCCTAACTCCGAAGCGTTAACGTACCTTACTATGTTCTCTATATCAGCGCCGATATTTGCTGATGAAGAGTGATTTCCAGGGTATAGTACCTTGAGCCTAGCCATATCATTTGTCCTTGTGTGTCAAAATCGCAAAACTAATAATAGTTACGTCGCTAACTTCATCAGTTTCTTCAGTACGAAAACGGAGCATTAGCCCACGAAAAACATGACTGAACGGAAAAGTGTAATCAGAATTTAAAGGAGCATCGCCCCACTTCTTATCGTTTTCTATTCTGTCTAAGTTCACTTCCATAGAGGCCATATCAACCCCAT
>Ga0209634_1000484_pt1 | contig 30904 bp, 22 predicted proteins | sample LinPmetageLP40_FD_184043 | JGI IMG/M metagenome (GOLD analysis project Ga0209634, IMG submission 184043) | Marine viral communities from the Pacific Ocean - LP-40 (SPAdes) (version 2) | ecosystem: Environmental > Aquatic > Marine > Oceanic | place: Pacific Ocean | collected 2010-08-26 | reverse complement strand
TTTAGATTGCATTTTCTTGTAAGTATCTATTACTTCTTTTCTACTTTTATATTGTAATTCTGGTAAGAATTTTAAATATTTGTTAAATTGTACTAAAGAACCCTGATATCCATGTTCGTCTTTAACTTTTATCATCTCTTTTCTAATACGGTCACACTCCATTAATCCTAATTGATGAATTTTTTTTATAGTTAGGTCCTTTCTTGTTATGGATGATTCTGCCAAATAACGATACATTGATTTACCATTTGGTAAAGAAGACATACCGTTTTTGTCTATACAATATTGATAGTAATCTTTATCTAAAAAATCAATAACTTGATTAATTTTTGGTTTAAGTAAATCTTCAATTGATTGATTATATAATTTTGTTCCCTTTTTATTAATATAACTTCTTGTTTTTACTATATTTTTTAATTGATTTATTAATAATTTACATAATAATTTAGATAACACTAATTTTTTAATTATACCATTTTTCATATTTTCAATAGAAGTATCTATCCAAAGAGTGAAATATGTAGTTTTAATTATAAAATTATTATAATCTTCGGCGCTATTAAATTCATATACTGAATTACCTGACGCCATTTCTACAAAATTACTTATTATGTTATTTGTATGGTTTAAAGGCATAAGATGAAAATCATATTTATAAGATGATAAATATTCATTAATAGTATATTCTAAGATTTTATCAAAATGATTTTTGTTTTTAACTTTACTTAATAGTTTTAAATATTTATTAAATATTTTTTTTTGGAGTAAAATATGTGCTTCAGAAATATCATTTTCATAAAGTTTTTTTAAATGACTATATTTGGGTATATTTAAATAGTCATTCATAGTAGGAAATAGATTTATTAAATCTTCAAAATAGTTGTCATATAGTTTTCTAGACATATTATATTAAAATATTAATTTTATAAAATATTAATTTAATTCCCATATAACAAAACTTTCTCGCCACCAAAAATAAAATTCTTTGTATTTTCTACTTTCTTGTAAAAATTTATTTGTTAATACTGAATTTTCTTTTAAATTATGTTTTTTCATTAAATCTAAATAATTATTCCTTGGCAAAGGATTAAGATGTTGATGGAAAGGGTCACATTCTCTTTCGTTTTCTCCACCATGTGATGACCAGGTAAATATTAAATATTTATTAGTTAATTTTTTAGCATTTTCAATCAGAGTGTCGGCATATTCTTTATCTATATGTTCACCGACTTCACTACAATTTACTATATTATATTTTTTAATATTATCTGGTAATTTATCACGGATATCATATATTTCTATATATTCTGGAACTTTACAATGTTCTGATTTTTTATGGTAATCAAAATATTCATATCCTTTAATATCCGAATCATACTTATCTTTAAGATAATATAATATGTGTCCAGTAGCACATCCAATATCGCATACAGATTTTAGTCTTCTAAATTAAAGGTATCTTCCAAACATTTAAAATATGTAAAATATGGTTGCGTATCTGTTCTAATTTCATTAATTTTAGGATATCTATCATTTATATTAATTTTAGTCATTTATATTAGTACAATATTTTTTTTTTAAATAAATTTATCGTATTAAGTTATTTAACACTTGCAAGGGTTACACTTGCAAGGATTACATTTACATTTAGAAGTGGGTTTGCATGTATTATAATTAGGGCAATGATTTTTTAGTATAATTAATAGTTCATTAATATATTCGTTTTCTTCATTTTCCGAAAGAACTATATTTTTTTTTTTAAACTCATTTTTATGATACATTTTTAAATCTTCTAATAAAGTCATTTATAATATAGTATAAGAAATTAATTTCTAGATTATAAGTATAATATGGTTACAAAATATACAAAAGATGAGAATAAAGGTTTACTTTGGAACATAATTATAGGTGTAATATCAATAATTAATATAATTGTGATATTTTATTATTTTGTTACTAATCGTTTTAATATGAATATAAGACAACTGAATTTAACATTTTTAATAATTATTTATGTATTAGTGTGTGCGGTTCGTTCTATATGGCCTAGAGTAGATGGTAAGTATTTGTGTTGTTATGATAATTTAATTTCCACACCTTTAGTTGGTAGAATTCTAGCAACAATGGCGGAAATATCATTTGGATTATTTATAGTAATGGTTAGCAATGACGTTATTCGGTCTTTAAATTTAGAAAATGAAGATTGGCTAATATTAATAAATAGTGGATTAGTATTTGTAATTACAATCGCGCAAATATTTTGTTGGGTTGGTATAGTAACATCAGACCCCAATTATAATGCTATTGAGGAAAGTTTATGGACTGTATTTGGAATATCCAAATTTATTATGTATACGTATATTTTTGCAAAAATAAGTAAAACTAATAATATTAACGCTAATAAAATAAAAAAAATTATTCCAATAATATTGATTAGTACACTAGCTTATATTACTTTTATGGTAGTTAGAGATGTTCCAATGTATATTGAAAATGCGAAAAATCATGTTGGTGGATATAATAGTTTACCAGTAGGTTTGAAAAAACTTTCAAAATGTATAGAAGTAACACATTCTTATAAAAAATGGAAAGATGATATACCATGGCTTACTGGCTATTTTACATTAACAGTATGGACTAGTATGTTTATATTAATTTGGCATAATAAAAATTTATAAAATAAAATTTATAAAATAAAATTTATAAAATAAAAATCTAAATTTATTTTATATGACTGATACTGAACAAAAATGTGAAGATATAGTTAGTGATTCACAAAATATATTAGATTTAATAAAATCATTAACCACATTATCAACCACATTAACCCCAAATACAAATCCAGACAGTATAACAGTTGAGACACTATTTGATATTTTATCTAATTTAAATCCCAAATATAACATAATTGTCCCAACATCTACATCTGTTCCACCATCGAAAGATTCTAATGAAGCAAATTTAGATAATACTATTATACATATGTTTAAAAAAATATTTAAATATATAAGTTCTAAGACGCAATCCGACGATAAATTATCAAGCACTATGTTTACTTTTTTGGATCAACAGTTTGATGATATATCCGATTTCAAGGATAAATTAGAACAAATATTTTATGAAATAATTTCCCTTTATAAATCACCTAAAAGACAATATAGATTAAAATATTTAAAATTATTTCCAATTAGTCTAACTTTTCCACCATCAGCCATTGGTAAGAGTATTGTAAACTCTTTTATTTATGAAGATAAATATAATTGGCTCGATAATTCATCAAATGGTAAATGGGATAGTTCTAATGGTATAGATTATATTAACTACTATACTGATGAAACTATTTTTGTAAAACTAAAAAATGGTGAAGAAGAATTAATAACAGACAGTGATACTTTAAAAAAAAAAGAAATAGAAACATGGAATAACGATATTAATATGATATCTGAAGATGCTAATGCTAAACTAATTAATTACTACAATGATGAAGATGTAGGTGAATATTTTACGCTATCTATAAATGATAAGAAGTTAGATTTAAGTCCAGACCAATTAGATATAGAAACAAAAAAAAAATTATTATCTAATTATTTTAATTGGAGCTTAGATACTCAGATATCTCCTAATCCAAATTCTATTTATGCTTATTTTAGTAATTTAATTAAAAAATTGGGAGCAGAAGAATTATTTAAAAAAATAAGTGAAAACAGTGTCGTTTTAGAAGATACATTATTAGAACGACCTAAATTAATAGATAAAAATAATAACATATTAAATGAAGGTGACAAGATAGAAGAGTTGTTTGATGATGAACAAATATACGCGGGTAATATAGAACAAATTGATTATATAACTCAAAAATTTACTGTTAAATGGGATTTATATAAAAGTTACAAAGAAGGCGAAGAACAAATAAATCATACCGAAGAAAACGTTTTTAAATTTAATGAAATAGGAGACCTTGTAAAAAATATTTCAGGTGGCAATAGAAATATTAGTAATAATTATCAATTATATGGTGGAGTAAGAACTTACCGTTGCACAATATGTGGTGCAATAGGTAATAAAAGTCGTTGTCCATGGAACCCAACTAATTGGGAATCTGGTGATGGTACATTAGTTCTCAATAGTTTAAAAGAACAGCTAAATTTCCAAAATGATAGTTCCGTTAGAATAGAGGTACACGAACGGTTTAAAAACCTAGCGAAAGATAACGTGACCTATAAAAAGGTGACCAAAAATACACTAACTAATGATGATATTATGGCAATTTACAACCAAGTAAATTGGAATGATGGTTCTGATACAACTGAAGATTACAATCAAAAGTTAGAGTCATATATATATAAAGACATTTATACTCATCTTTTTGCAGGTAGGTATAATATTAGCAATACAGAACACTTAAAAAAGTTATTAGACGCTATATTTAAAGAAAAAAATGCTGACCCAAAAATTTCAACAATACCACCTGGAACTGACAGCCATGAAGACGCCCCTTGGGATTGGAGCCATACTAACTTAAATATTACACCAACAAACATAGATAACGATGTAGGATATACTAATGGAGATTATAAATTTAAACTATTTTATGATGCAAAAATAGATGACCTTTTAGAAGATCGTGTACTGAGTGGTAAGCCTACTATTAGATTACACATCGTATTAACTGATGATAATATTAATCGTTTTTTTATATCTTGTTTAATATATTGTTTAATTAATTATGACGAAAAAAACCAAGAATATAAACCAATAAATTTTGAAAAAAAAAAAACAATTTACAAATACATTTTTACAAATATTAATTGTAAAGCACCCAAGTGTTATTCCACAACGTCTGGATGCAAACCATGCACATATAATATAAACGGTCCAAACAAGAATGAGTGTATCATTCAATCTGTAGTAAATATTAGGAATGAAATAATTAAAATTAAAGAAAGTTCAGATAAGTTTAACGAAGATACGCATAATGATGCAGTTTCGAAAAAATTACCATTTACATATAGTTCCAGAAAAACAAGGAAAAATAAAAAATTAGATATCACATGGCTTCATAAAACATATAAAACATATCAGTTTGAAATGGATGAAACCCAAGATAATTATTATTTAACTGTAAAAGACAAGGAGGACCCCAAACTTAATTTTAAAATACATTTAAATAAATATTTAACAAGTAAAATAACATCTCCTGGAACTAATACACTTAATCATCAAAGAACTAAAATTACAGTGTTAAATGCCAATAAAGTAAATATTTGCGATTATATTGTAGATAATATTATTAATAAGGGTAGAAATAATAGTGAAATAAAAATAATGTTAGATTATGACGGTATATCTTGTCAACCATGTGATAGTGATACTCCTATAGAATGTGAAGAAAACTGTCCTGACAGCAAGTCTATGAAGCAATCTAAAAAACGTATTCAAACTTTACGTACTAATACACAAGAACAGGCAAAATTGAGAGAAAATCAATACAAAAGAATTGTAAAAAATTTACTAAATAAAAAAAAAACATTGAGAAATACTGATTTATCGAAATTAAAAAGGAAAGGTAAATTAGATAATACAATAACGGATACTCTAGTGAGTATAGTTAATTATATTGCTCCACCAGATTACAAATCACTTTTAGGTAATAGTTTAGGCAAAGATGAATCATTATTATTAACACAGTTTGAGAAAAAACTGCCTGCTTTTATAGATGAGAATAAAAGACTTTCTTGTAGTGGAAATAATATTTTTTCTTTTTTAAATAATATTAGACAGTTAAAATATACTTCTAGTCCAAGTTATAATCCTTCTAGAAGTGCAATAGGTGGATTAGATATAAGTTTAAATGTACAAAATAGTATTAAAACTAAAATTAATGAATTTAAACAAATATTAAGGAAACAACAAGTAACATTTGATGTTTATGACAAGAAGAAAGAAGAAAAAACAGATGATGACTTTGGAGAAACAATCGAAACTATACAGTCTGAGATTAAAGAAAAACAGAAGAAAGATTATAGTAAACTTGCTATTATGGCAATAGCTGGTGCAATTATTACTACTGCGTCGTTATTCAATCCTATCAGACAATCTGTTATTCCCGCTCTCGAAGAAAAGCCATTGGGCGATGACGGCGTGCACCAAGGGGAACCTTCAGTATGGGAAGGTACTGCTGGAGATCATGTATATGTACCGTCATTTACATATGACGGATTAGGGAAGGGGAAATATGGAAATCCTGCTAAATATTGGGCTGATAAAGGATTTACAGCAATACCATTTGTGACAACGTTAATTGCTGGCTTAGCTATTAAAAAATTAGGAGGTTTTAATTTAGACGGTTTGAAATTAGATCAGGACCAAAATTATATTAGAACTAAATATTTATCTATATATCAAAAATTTTTAGAAATAGACTTAACACTTGAGATTTATTTAGTTTATATTAATTATATTGTTTACTATTTAGGTTCAAAACTAGATGACCCAATTATTTATTCTATAGTATCTAATACTATAAATAAATATAAATCTTATTATAATAAAATAATTGGATTAATTTCTGTAAATGATACATCTTTGGATAGTGATAACATAATAGAAGATACATTATCGGAATTGATTTCAGCTAGTGCTGATAAAACATCACAAAAAGCTATTACGATGTTATTAAATTTATTTCTTAACCAAGATAAAATGGGAGTTCAGTTTGATAATATATTAAATTCTTTATCTAGAGAAATATTTAATATAGAACTTTTAATTAAAAACTCATGTCAAAATGTAAACATATCTGAATCAAATTATTTAAATTGTATCAGAGATACAAAAAAATGTACTAAGAACCAAAAAAATTGTATAGATTTATTAAAAGATTATGGCTTAGATTATGTCACTAATGCAAACAAATATTACATAAATAATAAAAAATTATTATTAGAATTCATCAGTGTTGGTTACAATAAAGAAGAAATTAATAAAGTTATGGGTAATAATTTTAGTATTGATAATGTTTTAAATGAAACACAATATTATAGATTTAAACCTTTATCTAAAATTTTATCAATTTATATTAAATTAATAGAAGATAACTTACACAATATTAAAGATAGAAATATATTAATGCGTGAATTAGGTATCAAATATGGTATAGAAGGTTATAAAAAAATTGAACAAATAGAAAATAGATTAGAAACTAATTTAAATATTAGAGAAAGAGATTTAGAAAATATTTCAAATAATGTATTCGATTCAATTGTAAATGATTTGAATAATGAAATATATTTTAATGGGTATATAATACTTTTATTGTTAAATATGATTAGTTCTGTCCAAAAAGATGAAAACAAGTACCAGATAATAAAAATTTTAAAAAACTTTTCAGTACATATTCCTATTAATAAAAACTTTAATTTACAATCTGATAAAAACTTTAAAATACTAAATAATTTAAATTCTATTCAAATAAAAGCTCGTTTTATGTTTACACAGAAAGTAAATGAATTATTGCATATATCACCGAATGGTATAAGAATAAATAATAAATATTATAAAAAAATACCAAAATATCAAAATCTCGATTATTTAGATACATCTAATATAAAATATGATGAATGTGGATATTACATAAATTTAAATAAAAAGAAATGTATTATATTAATTATAGGAAATTTGGAGTACAATATAATGCCACTTTGTTATGAAGATGATTTAACGAAAAATAATAAAGATGAACTTATTCAGGCCGAAGATTCCGGAGCAAATTTTAAACACATAATAGAAACCAATTCAGAAGAAACTGAATATAGTTCTTTAAAAATTAGCAAACATGCTGAAATGGAGGAGTTTAAGACGGCACATCCTATATTGCGTAATTTAGTTATTTGTTATTTAGAGGAGAACAGCATCGGTGCAGATAACCCTAATCCGTCGCCAAAATGTGAGAGTATAACAAATAATAGGGAACAAATTAAAATAAAACAGAAAACATTACAAAGCATATTAAAGTCTTCTTATCATAATTTTTCGGAACTTAGGATTATAAACATTCCCTTCGTTGAAGATATTCACGAGAATGACACAGAAAATATAAATAAAAACATACGATTACTCGATAAAATTGTTAAAATTACCGATGATACCAAGACCAATATAGAAATTAATATAAATAATGAAAATCAAGTTACAGTGGATATAGGCCTCGGTGAGTATATTTTAACTATTGAACATCTAGAACCCAATTTAGATCCTAAAAATTGTTTTATTAATCGTGACTATAGTGACTATACAAGTTTATATGATAATCTAATTAATCCTACAAATCTTCTTAGTTTACCTTATGGATTTTCGATAGATGATAATCGTTATAAGTATCATTTACTAAATAATGAAAATAATTATGAGTGGGATACTGACGGTAAAGTTGTATCCGATAATAATATAGCTGATAAAATTACTTCATCTTTTAGTCCTAATTGGTATAAACATAAAAAGGATGTCCTTCCCGAGAACCTTACCGAGAAGAACCAATACATTGACCACCAAAAAGAACCACCTTTGGATGACGCCCGCAAAATGTTAGCGCAGGCCTTAAAGCAAAGGGAAATACTTGCAACCGATACACCTGAGTGGGATGAAAATACCATAGAAATTAACGATTTACGAGAATTGATAGAAGAAAAAGCACCTGAAAAAACAATAGAACGCCCGCAAAATAGCACTTATGGATTAAGCATCGAAACTACTGAGGATGGTTGCTCTTTCATCGCCAAGTCGCCCCCGCCCCCATACAGTGAACTTAAACTTAATGATAGACTAATTAAAATTGAGCCAACTAATAGTCCGGAAGAAAATATTACCTGTGAGGAGGATGGTGGTGATGTAAGTACACACGATTATGTTATGAAAAAAATACAAAGTTCCAAAAAACTTACATTTAAAGATATTTCTCCGGATTGGGATGCTACCGGTGGTGGAGGTGATAAAAGAATCAAGTTAAAAAAAACTGGAGTAATACAGTTTAGTCAAAATTGGGAGAAAATTTGGAACTATGATAGTCCTGCGGCATCTACAAAGAATGAACCATTATTAGAACATTTTAAATCTGCTGAAGGGGATGCATCACTAGATAATAATATTAAAAAAGAACTAGCAATATATACAAAAAAATATATATTTAATTCTAAAGAAAACTTACCAAATTTAAATTTATTACATTATTTTAAATTAAAGTGGGATAGTGTTAATAGTGAATATGAAAATATAGAAATTATAGAAGATGCTATCTCTGATATTAAGTTTTTAGGTTATGATTTAACAAAAAATAATAATAAAGACAGTTATAATACGACTTCAGAAATAACCCTTCAAAAATTTTTAGAGCAATTAAGAGATTTTTTAAATACTGAAGTAGAGATGACCTGGAATGTGACGCCTTACCAAGGCGACCCAACTTCGAAGACGGCTAAAGTTAAACCATTAAATTATAAATATCTATATTTTGGCGGGGCCTTGGGGTCGCAAATGGTTACTACAAAAGAAATAATTAAATCTATTGGTGATATTGGTAATACTGGTGAATCTAGAATCGATATGGAAAGAGAAGAAGCTGTTACAATAGGTTCTATGATTTTTAGAATTATTGATAGTAGAGACAAAACAAGTATTATATGGCGCATTTTAAATACTAATAATAATATTATAGAGAAACGAAATAAATATTTTACCCAAGCATTATCTCCTTCACAAAGTAGAATAACTAATACCAAAGCTAATAAATCCCGTAAATTAAAAACAAAGGCAGGTTGTCCAGAAGGCGATAAATTAGAAATGCCAACAAAACATAAAAATAAATTCAGTTGGTCGGTGCGGGGACGTAGATTTTTAAATTGGATTTCTGGCGAGAAAGTTGCACGGAAACGGTATTCGGGAAAACGGATAAACAATGTAGATAAATGGTATAATGATTGTGATGGACTTTTAAGTAAAAAAAAAAAACCTAAAAAAAAAGAGAAATTTGTGCAACGGTCTCGGGATCTATCTGAAATAGATTCTGACTGTTATTTACAATATTATAAAATATTAGAAACACCAGCGAATTATTTTAATGTAATAGAAGACAAAAAAGATGGATATTTAACATATATAAATTTAATGAATATTTTATATAGTACTTACAAAATGGGTAAACAATACTTTAATATAAATATAAATTCACCATATATATTATTTGAAAAATTTAATTATAGTAATCCAGAAACATTCAAATCTGATAATTGTGATAATATTTTCACAAAATTATATAATTATATTATAGAGAACCGCACAGCAGAGTCCAAAGAAACACAAGATAATTTAAACACGGTGATAAGAGAAATTGAAGAGTTATGGACCGCCAAGCAGGGAGAACTAAAAACATATAAAAATTCATACTGGTCTGAATGGCGGATACGGGACCGGCCCGAAGAGGTTAAAAATTTTATTACCAAATTTGAAAGCTATATTCTACATAAAAAAGGAGGAGTATTTTATAATAATTTTAATAAAAACGTTAAGTGTGGAACAGCAGATTGTGCTAAGAATCAATATTGTGGTCATGAGGGTAAACTTTGGAATAAAAAAAAAATATGCAAAGACATAAGTTTTAAGATTGATACCAAAAAATATAATAATAGTGAACAAATTATAGGTATATTAGATGACAACAGACCTACTTGGAGATATTTAAATAAAAATGATAAATATTTTAATAAACAAGACACATTATATCATACCTTTATAGAACAATATGATACAAAATTGGGAACATTTAAAGATTATATGAAAGGAGCCGCGAAAGGAACCTTGATACTCGGTGCGGTGGTTGGCATCGGCGCTGTCTTATCCTTGTTTCTCGTGCCAGCACTAATCGTAGCATCCGCTTTAACACTCGGTCCAATTGTGGGAGAGTTTTCAGTCGGTATAATAGGTCAATTGACACTATTGGCCAATGACCATAAACATCCTAAGCTTGCTGCTGCACGATATCAGTTAATAAGAGCTAACTATACTAGAACTATGTTAAAAAAATTGGGTGGCTATATTTACGATAGTTGGGGTGGCCCAACCAAACAGACACTTGTTGTTGATGAATGGTACAAAGATTTAGAAAAATTAGATACAAAATTTAAACAAAATTTAGTTGAAGAAATATTTTATATACTATTTAATTTTACATCGTCACAAAAAAATGATATAATTTATAAGTGTTATGCAAATTATAATATATGTAAAGACCTTGGATACAAAAACTGCGCTGAATCTTTCCATCAATGTGTTGATTTAAGAGAAGAATATTGTAAACTTATCAAGAATGATAAGCTGATTACACGTGATCCTACACAATGGGATAAAAGATGTTCTGCTTATAATAATACCCAAAAAACATTTTGGACAGACACAGACGGTACGAAGAAAATATCAAGATGTCCAGCAGATGCTATTAAAACATGTAAAAAACAATTAATGTATAGTAACGTATTTAATACACTTGAAAGTAAACATAGGAAATATTTAACTAAGTTAGAAAAAAAAAATAGAAGTTTTGTTCAACTTCAAAGGTCACTAAATAGAATATCTAAAACATGTAAAAAAATTTATAGCAATTGTGTAGATGATTTACTTGATACAAATATAGAACCAATAGGTATAACAGATTTACCTGATTTGATAAAAACATATGAACTTAGATTACCTATCGATAAGATGTGGGATAAAACTGAATCAGATTTGAACAAGTTGTGGGAATTAGAATATAGTACTACATCCAAAGGGTTTAGGGTTGACAATGAAGAAATGCCAATAAATGGATTTTTAATAAATAATATTATTTCACTATCTGATAATGGAAGAAAAATAATAGAAGAAGAAATTAACAGACATATAGAATCATTAAAATCATGGTGGAGTACAGATAGACCTATACAGGATGAACAAGTAATGAATATACTAAAGAAAAAAAATAAAGTATTATTATCATCTATATTAGACTCCGGTAGCCACAGGGGCCAACATAATGTGTCAATATTGAACCGGCTCAGTAACGATACTCTTAATATAGAAATTAGAAAAAAATTTGTAAATATCAATTCAGGTAATTCAAAATACGAATTAAAATCTATATTAATGTATCCATTACAAACAAATTGGAAAGTAACTACTAAAATGGGGGTTACAACGGGACGGAGTTACAACGAGAGAACTTATGGAATAACTTTTAATCATATAACACACCAATTAATTGTTAATGATAAAAGTTTTTATCTATTTGATATTGAGGTTAAAGACAATAGTACAGCTTCTAAATATGGAGTTACGTCAAAAGACAAAATTTTAATATATAATAATCAATTTGTGGTTTCTGGGGCTAACAATTTTAGTAATTTGAGCGATTCCATTGAATTAAAAAATATTCATAACTCTATTTATTGGAAAGTAGAAAAAATAACCAACTTGGGGGAACTCGAAAAAAAAGCAGTACTAATGGAAACTAAAATAGAGAAGACCAATTTACTTAATTTAATAATATTAAGAGAGTTAGAATTAGCTGATAGTTTAAAATTAGATAATGCTTTTCCTATAAAACATGTTGAGCTAAAAGAAAAACATATACAAAATAAAGTGATAGATGGCAAAACAGTTGTATTAGTGAATGACCGTCCTGCTTTATTTATTGATCACCACAGGACGGTAAAACTAAATAAGGATAAATTAGATTTTATAAACCCATCTGTACCTCCAAACAGTGCAACTAATGCAATATTATATGATGTAAAATTTACCACTTATGATAAATTTAACGAATGGCGTAAAAATAATGAAAATATGATAATTCCACCAAGAGTTGAAAGTCCGCGTATTTTTAAACCAAAAAGAAGTGTCACTGAAATCGATAATGACAATAATCCGGTCCAACAAAATGCTACTGTAAAACAGGAAACTGTACCTGTGCATGATGCTGATTTTGAAGAAATGTTAGTTGAAGAAGTGGGTATACATGTTCCTGACACTATAAAATCATTAAAATTAAGTGAATTTAGAGGGAACCTTTCCGAGCCGCAAAAGCAAACTTTCACCGAATTTATACATGCCAACATTTCAACTAATCTTTATACAACACACGGCAATGATGAAGAAGCCCAGAAGCCTGGCATCAAACCGTACAAAGCAATTATTACAAAAAAGAATTTTGAAGACTTAATAAGGGGAGATTTTTTTTGGCAACATGGCTTAAATACGAGTACGGGACATTATTATGGTGCAGAAAAAATTAAAACTAGAACTAAAGTAAAAAGTAAATATAATTTTGAACAACATCCGCTTGTTGGTGGATTCAAAAAATCAAAAAATAGATTTAATAGAGTAAAGCGACATAGAACCAAAAATCGTCAAAAAAAAATAATTTTAAGAACAAGATATAGAGGACGTAAACGAGTTAATCGTCGGAAAAAATCAAAATTAAAATACAGAAAATACGTTTAATTTTTTTTCTTAATAATAATTATAATGAATACTACTAATATTGATAAATTTGGAAAAATACATGTATCTAAGCATATTAAATTAGGTAAATGTGTTTTTCCATTCAATTATAAAAAAAAATCAGTTAATTCATGCATAGATGGTAAAACTGGTAATTGGTGTCCTACATCATTGACTTCAAAAAATACGATGAAAACATGGGCATATTGTGATAGAGGTAAAACTAAGAAAGTGCCTATTAAGAAAGTGTCAGTTAAGAAAGTACCCGCCAAGAAAGTTGCAGTTAAGAAAGTTGCAGTTAAGAAAGTATCGGCAAAAAAATTAAGTACTTCCGAAGGAGAAAGATATTTTGAAATGGTTGAGGGTACTAATTTTAAATTTTGGATAATTGACATAAAGGGTAATAAAGTTACTACTAAATTTGGTAAAATAGGGAGTCATCCAAGAGTATTATCAACTGATTTTGAAAGTAAAACTGTAGCAGATGCCTACATGAAGAAAAAGATTGCTGAAAAAACAAGAAAAGGGTATGTAGAAAAATTAAAATTAAGTAATAGAACAAATGAATCTAAAAAACCAAAAATAGTTAAAAAGCCACCTGTTAAATTAACTGCTAATAAAGTTTCAGTTTCAGTAAAAATGAAAATCAGTTCCACAAAAAAATGTGATTCTTCGAAAGGGATGAAAGTATGGGATGTTAAAAAAAATGGATTGATGTTAGCACATCACTATAAAGACCCTAAAACTGGCAACATTAAAAATCCACCGAAAGGATTCCCAAAGGCTCCAAATGGTTGGTTTTTATCGGAAAAGTATGATGGTTATAGAGCGCTATGGGATGGAGAAAATTTATACTCACGTGGTAATAATATATTTGTAGTTCCAGATTGGTTTAAAGCATTTTTACCACCGGGTGTTGCATTAGATGGTGAATTATTTTTAGGTAGAGAACACTTTCAAAAATGTGGGATGTTCAGAAGAAAAGTTGCTGATAGTGATAAATGGATAAAATTAGGTGCTAAATACCAAATTTTTGATTCGCCGACTCACCCAGGTATTTTTGAAGAACGGCAAGCATTTATTAAAAAAATGGTTGAAGAAAGATGTAACTGTGATAAAAAGAAATTAGGTATTCCATCTGGAATAAAATGTCCTCTTATTTATACTAATCAGATTAAAGTTAATTCTGAATCGGATGTACAAAAACATTTTAGCAAATTAACAAAACAGGGTGCTGAAGGAGTTATGTTAAGAGCACCTGGTAGTTCTTATGAAGTAGGTAGAACATCATTTTTATTAAAAGTTAAACAATTATTTGATGCGGAATGTAAAATTATAGGATATAAAATAGGAACAGGAAAATATAGTGGTTTATTAGGTTCATTTCAGTGCCAATTAGTTAAAAATCCTAAAATTAAATTCGATATATCAGGTATGGATGACTCTATAAGACATACTTATAAGAAAACTCATCCTATTGGGACAATAGTAACCTTTACCTATATGGGGACAAGTACTAGTGGAACACCTAGACATCCAAATTATTTAAGAATTAGAAAGGGGACGGATTGATTATTCTATATCTGAAGTTAATTGCTCATAACTAGGAAGTGAATTATAATTTTTATAGTTCATTAAACCAAAAACTATACCTAAAGTTCCGATTATACTAAATATAACTAAAACATAATTTAAAATATGATTATAAAAAAGAAACCATACCATAAGCCCGATAAATATAATCACACCACCTAAAATATACATTATTTGTCGTTCACTTTGTGTCATTATTCTATTTGGATATAAAATTTTAATAAATAATAATATAATAATTGTCGAAACCATATATTGAATACCCAATATCAAAATAAAATATAATAAATTATATAAGTTACAATAACTTAATTCTCTAATATATTTATAATTTTTAGTACAATTTAGACCAGGATTTTTATAACTACAATAATTATAATCCATACACGTATAGTTTGTTGTATAGTTATTTTCTAAACACCATATACAATACGGCAATTCAATACAATCATTTATATTATTAGTTAAATTACATTGTAATATGTATCCACTTGAGATATTAATTAAATATAATAATATTATGCTGAATAACATTTATGTTAAATTATGACTTAAATTTTAAGTACTTTTATAAGAAAGATACAATAAAAATAATCCGTACAACAAGACTTGTCCATGACCAAAAAATCGTAAATAAATAAGTTTATTTTTTATTATGTGTGGTTCATATTTACATAATTTAGTAGTAAATGATAGACTATTACTTTTATAAGTATTATTATAGGATAATAGTGTCTGTTGACACCCAATATATTTTAATAATAAATACATCAAAATAACTCCTATAAAAATTAGTAAGTATTTATAATCAGATTTTAATTTACATATTATAATCATAGTAATACTAATAATAGAAATGAAGTCTGTAATATGGTCGTACCAATCACCAAATACAGAAACTTGATTATATTTTCTAGCCATATATCCATCTAAACAATCAAAAAAGAAATTTAGACTAAAAAAAACTATACCTAAATAAATATTATTATGATATAAAAAATACATACTAACTAAAAAAAATAATACTGATAAATTAGTAATATCATTTGGTATAAATCCTAAATTGTGTAAAATAGGTGATATTTTTGATGCAATCCAATATAATAAATAATCTGTAGGAGATGAATATTTATAATCTACTTTTGATACCATTAAACTATAATTAGATATTATTTACATTTTTTGTATATTAAAATATTAATTGTTAAAAATGTACCAATAAAATTGGGCCAGATAAATAGATAATGTACGATAAATCTACATAAATCAAAGTAATCATGAACTAAAAATGCTAGTGTATCTAAAGAATATATAAATAAATTGTTAAAAGTATAAAAATATTCTTTTACCGAATCAAATATAATGAATACACAATAATGAAATAAATTTTGAAAAACCACAAAATATCCTAGTACACAATTATGTATTACACCTAATATATTATTCATAAGTTTAAATAATGGATGTATAATATCATTGTCTATATTAGTTGTTAAATTGTGGTTTTGAATATATAATTGTACACTATTTAAATTTAAAGTTAATACAAATAAATTTAAACTTAAAAAAATTATCCCTAAAATAATATTTACGGTCTTCATTGTAGATATTATTATTCAAAACCTTATATAATGTTAATTATAATTTAATATTTAAAGAATAATTAATATAATTTTATCAAAATGGGTGGTCAAGAGATACATGAAATATGTGAATTTTATCATGAAAATAAGAATTATTTATTTGAAAAAATAGATTGGTTACAGAAGATTATACGTGAAAATATTTTAATTTTTAGATTGGACACTGAGAATTCTAATAAAAAGATTCCAAATATCTAAAAATATATTAAATGATTCTTTAATATAGTCAGCAGTTCCTTCAACACAATTTTTAGCTCTAATTTGTAACATTTTTGTGTCATATAATAAATATCCTATAAAAATACATATTACTAAATATGAAATAATCTTATGCATTAATGTAGGTTTAGAACCTTTAAATAGTAATACTAATAACTCTAATACAATTACTCCTAATAACATAAAAAATAGAACAGGACCCCAAGATAATTTAATTAATTCTGGTTTAAAAAATGCAAAAGCAGTTAATGCTAAGACTAATACTAGTGTAGTTATAAATGCACTATTAATTAAATGATTAAGACCCAGTTTATCATATAAAAAATGTATAGGATGAAATGATATAGCGATTAATATTATTACAAATAACCATAATAAATGTTTTAGTATAATTCTATCAGGACTCATAACACTTAATCCAATTACACTAATTATGAGTAATATAAATAACGCAATTAATCCAAATTTATTAAGATTTAGTTTTTTATATAGATTAATATTATAATATTTTAAAAGTGATAGAAATAAGGCAATAAATATAATAGTTAAACAAACATATAAGTAAGTGTTAAGTATATATTTTTTACAAGTAAATTTACCATTTTTTATAGAATTTGTTAGAATATTGAATAATAAAATTGTTAATATAGCAGCGAGTATTAATATCGGAATAAGTTTCTTTTCCATTATATTATTATATTAGAAAAAAACCTATATTATATATTAAAAATTTCATCATTTTCTTCTTCTATTTCATTATGTTGTTCAAACGATTTAATATAATATTTTAATAATTGATGGAATAAAATTTTACTAATACTATTTTTTTTATATATTATTAGTCCCATTTTAATAATGTCAGGATTATGTATACAGGTATACATACCTTTTAACATATCACGTTTTTTTTGTTGTTTTTCTTTATCTTTTTTTACTATTTTACTTAAGTTATAATTGACATCTATAGCTTTTTGAAGTAATAAAAAAAACTTAGCCTCACTCATTTATTATATCTAAACTATAAACATATTAATAAATAATATTTTTTACGTATATTTTAGTAAAAATTTATTAACTATTTTTTTTTTGGTAATATTAAATATATTATTATATCTAAATTTGTATAATTTTGTATTGTTAATATAATATTTAAAATCAGTTAAAAATTTAATTTTATTTTCTGAAATTATATGTGTAATATGAATAGTAATAATTTTTGAATTATGGTCATATAATAAAGTCCATTTTCTCTTTATCATTTTTAAATAAATAGTATACAAATTAATTTTATTTGATTTTATTTTAATTGTACATATTTTATGATTTCTAATAACATCTATATAATCATTTTTTTTTAAATTATTATAAATAAATTTTGTAGTTGATATAATATTAGATGACAATTTTGTATACCCGTCTTCTCCGATTAATAATAAAATACACCAAGCAATTATTATAGATAATTCATTACTATTAGTAATATTCATATCATAAATTAATTTAGAGTTTTCACCAACATAATAATGATTTGAAAATACGTCTTTATTTTTATATAGTATAATAGATAAAGGTAATATAGACAACCCGTATGTATTATAATTTAAATTAATACTTGTTATGCCAGATAAATTTAAATCTAATTTTTCGGTACTAAATTGAGATACAAATGCTGAGATATAGTCTATATGTAATCCTATTTTATATTTATATGCTATATTAGATAATAATTCTATCGATTTAAATGAACTATTAGGTATTGAAGAAACGAATAATATTGTGTTACTATTTATATTATTTTTAGCATCAAATAATATATTGTCTAAATCTATTTTTACTAATTTAATATTCAAAATATGACATATGTTATCCATATTTACAGATATTTCATTAGTTAAAATAATTTCTGGATTTTTAATATTATTTTTATAACCCAACTCCCGATAAGATTTACATACTAATAATAAACTTTCTTCACAACTATTATTTAATATTCCAAACGTATTTATGTCAAATAAAGTTTTAGTCATAGAAATAATTTCATTACGTATATATATGTTTTTATAATTATTGAAAATATTTATTTTTGATATATTAGATATTAAAAGATGTATATATTTAAAATTATGATATTTAATGATATCAATCTTATTATGTTTTATATAAATTTTATTTAAAATATTAAGTTTATTGTATATAAATATTGGTGCCCGATGTTCTAACAAAATATTATTTTTAACCACTTTATTAAATAAAATATGGTCATCAATTAATTCATCTAAAACATTATCTATTTTATTTTCAAAATAGAAAACCCAATTATATAAATTGACCATTTTAGTTTTCATAGTAAAAAAAAAAAATATTATTCGATAATATTTATAATATTTTATAGATAAGTATAAGAAATATATTACTAATAATAGTATATTATTAATAATTATAATATTAATGGGGCTATAATTAACAAAATAAGAATTTATAATATCCATAATATAACTATTAATTATAGTTTTTATATAACTATGGTATATATAAATATATACTTTTATCTTCTTTACATCTAGATAAATATTCTTGTTCTATTAATCGTGAAATACTATGCTTAATATTAGATATTTTTGGATTAAATTTATGTGATACATTTTTTAAACATTCTGATATTAACAGTGTATGTTCTAGTCTTTTTCTACTTTTCATAATTCTAACAATATTAGATTCTATAATTAATTGACAATCCAAATCTACCTTTTTAACTATTTCGTTAACTTCTTCAGTTTCTTCTTTTTTACATTTAGTATTTAAATTAATTCTATTTTTCTTATATTTAAATTTTTTATTTAATGTTACTATATTATTTTCTATTGTAACAAGTTTTGACCTAATAAAATTATGTAAAATTTGATTTACTTTATCAATATCTAGTGATAATTTATGTTTCAATTCATCTAATGATATAGAATCGATGTCATTAAATAATAATATAATATTAGCTTGATACAAATTACAATTTAAATAATACTTTTTATCAAAACAGTTAGTCTCAATACACCCATTAAATAAGTTGTAACACCATAATAATTTACGTCCATTAAATTTATTATCATAAAAAGTTTTAAAAATTTCTAAATTTTTAGATATGTTATCATGAACTATTATATTATTCGAAGTACATTTTATAGGCCAAACATTAGAAGTCAATACTATAGTATTAAACTTACCATTATATTTTACTAATTTATTTAATTCATCACTTGTATTTATATCAGTAATCATTTTGGAAATAATACTAGAATATTCATAACCCAAATAATAATTTAATTTAGAAATAATTTTATGTTCTTCGCGTACACCATTTTTTAGTAATCTTTTGGTCAAGAATTTTTGATATATTTTAATGAATAACTCTTTGTTATCTATAAATTCTAATAAATACAATTTATCTATAAGATTATCATCTATGGTATCATTTATATTTGAGTGAATATATCTTACAAAAATGTTAGAAATATCTTTAGTGTTGATAATACGTTTAAAATCTTTTTTATAATCGAACTCTATATTATTAAATATATCATAATATTTTTTAAATTTTAAATCTATGGTAACAAATGTTTCTATTAAAGAATCGTTCTGGATATCCTTAATATTAGTATCAAGATAAGTTTTGGCATACTCTAAAAATTTATTTTTAAAACTATTAATAGAATCATAATTTTTTATTCTATTATAAAAATTTGTTAGAATATCTAAATTAGAAACTAATTTTGAAAAGTCTTTTGTAATGAAATCTAAATTATTTAATAAAAACTCTGTATCTAAAATTTTAGTAATCTTTTCATTGCTTCTTATATAATTATTCTGAGTAATTTTTGTTTCTTTATTAATAATAACTAAAACTTTATCTAAATAATCAGGAATATTCTCATTGTAAATTTTATCATTAGATGTCTTATTAAATTTAGACGACAAATGTTCAATCAATGGTTGTTCAAAATATTTTTCATATATAGAAGAGTTATTAATATCAATAATATCTAATTGACTTATAATATTCGTAATACCATAAACGAATGTTTGATTAGAATTATCTATAGTAACCAAAATTTCTGATAATAAACTGTCCCAATATGAATCAATAATTAACTCTTTCCATTTTATTATAAAATAATCTAAGTATTCAAATCTATCTTGATTATATGAGTCCAACTTACGGATATACGATTTGTTAAAATATTCATAAATATTATTAATTATTTTTGATGCTAAATAAAGTTTATCCCATTCTAAAATTAGATTTTTAACACAAATATTTGAATTCAATTTATTTTTAGATTTATTAACAATTTCATCTAATAATTCTGTCATCTGATAATAAAATTTTTCTAATTCATTATTGCTTTGTTTATTTTCTATTACAGTTTTAAAAGATTTATTAAATAAATTGTAGATATAGGAATATGCCTTTATCCAATTATCTCTAGTACAACTATTAAGGTCATCATATATAGATTTAATAATATTTTTAATATTACTCCATTCCATGAATATTAATATTATATATTATATATTAAAATTTCAAATTTATTTTATAAAATCCAATTCAGTTACAGAATCTTCTAATTGAAAAGTTGGATTTCTGTTTATATATTCTATATTATATTTATTTTTCTTATAATATTTACACCTTTTAATATTTTGTTTATTAAAAGAAGAAAATTCATCAAAAATGTCTATAACTAATGGTATTTTAGTTCTATCTTCTGCTTTTTTTCTTAATATTCTTCCAACTGCCTGTTCTATTTTACTTTTAGGGGATGCTAAGACAACAGTATCTAATTCTTTACAATCAAACCCCTCCTCTGCCATAGAAAATGTTGCTAATATAATATTATTTTCTATAGATTTATTTAATTCTTTTTCTTTCATCCCACCTAAATAATATCCACAACTATAAGAATTATTAATTTTTTCATGTATATTTTTTAATAAATCAATACGGTTACTTAATACTAATATTTTTCTATTTTCTTTAGCCGTATCAAGTAACAAATTTATAATAATATTTGTTCTCGGTTCGAAATTACATACATTATTAATCATTTTTGAAGTGTTGAGCAATCCTTTAAAGTTTTTTTCTTCTTTACAATATTTCTCATCTTCACTACAGTATTTAACTATTTTAACATTAACTTCTTCAATATCTCTTTTTTTAATCTGATAAATTATTGGACCTAAATACCATTCAAAAACTTTACTTAATCCATCATCTCTTTTCGGTGTGGCAGATAATCCTAAAGTATATTTACAATTTGTTTTAGCTAATGCCTTGGAAAAAACTTCTGCACCTAAATGGTGACATTCATCAAAAATTACTAATCCAAATTCATCAAAAAGTTTTGGATCATATTCTTTCATTGATATACTTTGCAGCATTCCCAAAACTATTTGTGTATCTTTTATTTTTATTATTGAAGCTTTTATTTTCCCTATTTTACTATCGGGTAAAAATTCATTTATTCGTTCCTTCCATTGATTCATTAAAAATTCTTTGTGAACTATTATCAAGGTTTTAACTTTTAATTTAGATAAAATATATAAACTAATTACTGTTTTGCCGTAACCGCAAGGGATTGAAATAATACCACCACCTCCATTATTATCTAGACTATTAATATATGCATCAACTATAGGTTGTTGTATTTCTCTTAAAGATTTACTAAATTCAATATTAATGGGTAATCCTGGTGATATTTTATTAATATCAGGTTTACCAAACTTTTCTATACCAAAATATCTAGGTACATATAATTTTCTCTGACTTTCTGCATAAACGGGAAATGGATTATTATTTGATGCATAATTTTTATGCACAAAAGGTTTTACAGTTAATTCTTTACGTACATTATTAATAAACGAATCCGAATAATCTGATTTTATTATAGACAACCCTCTTCTACTTACGGATATTTTGTTATCCATTTATATTTATATTTAATAATTGTATTCCCTTAAATAAATCAATTTTTAAGTATTTATTAAAAATATTATCTAATATTTACTTATACAATGAGTGAAAGAATTAGTATTAATAAATTAAATAAAAAATTTAATAAAAATTTTAATACAGTTAATAAAAATATATCAGAATGTTTAGATAATAATGTTGTTACAGGTGCTTATATATTAGTAATGTTAATATATACAATTTTAATAGCTCCCAATATGTCAATCGAAGTCGCAAGTATATTTGACAATTTTTTGGTTAGATTATTAATTATGAGTATGGCTGTTGTATTGTGTTTTTACGACCCAGTTAAGGCTTTACTATTGGCAATTGCATTTGTAATATCGATTCAGAGATTATACAGATTAAAAAAATATGGGAAAAAAGAGGTAGATAATGAGAACGTATTAGGAAATATAGACGAATCAATTAATAATGGCATTATCTCACCCAACTCCGAAGTAAATCAAGAAGTTAATTTTAATCAAGAATTAAATTTTAATCAAGACACCAATGTTAATCAAGACACCAATGTAAATCAAGACATCAATCAAGACGCTAATGTAAATCAAGACGCTAATGTTAATATAGAATTAGATAGTAACAATGATACAGATGTATCTATAGGAGGTCTTCTAAATGATACTGGTATGTCAGGAATAAAACAAAATGGAAATGTTGAAAACTTTTTAGGACATGTTGAACAAGAAAATTTATCAACAGAATCGGAGGAATTAGTAGGATTTAATTTAGAAAATAATTTAAATAATTCTGTTGCTAATGTAGACAATGCTTTAAGCAATAATGTACTTATAAATGCTGCTGGTGAAACTGTTAATGATAATTCAATTGTAAATGAAGAATTAAATAATGAAGATATAGTATTAACAAATATTGTAAATAATTCTGGTAATAGTAATAATATATTAAATAATAATAATAATCCGGTAAATAATCTAGTAAATAATAGTAATCTAGTAAATAATAGTAATCTAGTAAATAATAATCTAGTAAATAATAATAATCTAGTTAATAGTCATAACGTAAATGATACCCAACCGGCATTTATTACTTTAACTGATAATTTACACAATAATTCTAATAAACATTTTACTAGTAAAAATCAATTAAGGGATGTTCAAAGTAATATAATACCTATTTGCGATATTAATAGTCAACACAAAACATTTATTAATCAGCATGGTACACAAGGATTAGATTTTCCAAGAGGTGCATCAGAAAATCCTAAATTAATTAATCATAGTTCAATGTACGTTAACTAATAACTTAGTAATATCAACAAATTTAGATTCACTTTTGATTGATTTATTTTTAATATTCCACATATCTATATTATAATCATTGTGTTTTTTAAGTTCATCTATTCCAAATAAACCAAACTTATCTGGTGTGTATATTGTGCTACTATTAGATAAAAAGCATCCCCACCAATGAAATGTTGAATTAGAACAAATGATTTTATCATAATAAAATGGTATAGAAAAATTAGTATCAATATCTTTTTGTTCTATTAAAATTGGATTATATTTTTTAAAATATGATAAATATACATTTGTATATTGATATTTTATTGGGTATAAATAAATAAAACATTTATTAAATACTTCTTTATCCAAAATATTAGTGTAATAAGAAGGATGGATTATTTCAGAATCACCGAAATGATTAAAATCATCACCTAAACGTATTAGTACTAAAATATCCTTCTTATTCTTAATAATTTTTTTTTTACTAAAATATGGTTTAAAATACTCCATAATTCTATCAGAATTATTATTTAAAAATAATGAATTTTGATAGTATCCTCTAAATTTATAACGTCTATTTCCATAATATGGAAATGAACAAGTTTGTAAATTAAAATGCATATCTCGTATCATAATTTGTTTATTTTTAATTAAAGGCTTTAGAATAGGTTGTTTATATTCTATAAATTCTATAAAATGTATTCTTTTAGGTAAATCTGTTTCAATTATAAGTTCATGTTTTTCAGCATATAATCTAGACACACAGTATTGAAATAAATTATTACCTAACTTACCCAAATATTTAATTTCTAACGACATATAAATATCTATTAATTTAATAATAAACTTAAAACGTATTACCGTTATAATTGTTCTTCATTTGGTCGTATTTAAAAATAAAATTTCTTATAATATTTCCACCCTGTTGATTTTTTTGCGAAGCATTCCACATATTATCTAATATTTTTTGTGCTTTACCCGATTTAAATGACTTCTTAACAAGACACATAGCACCATACATTAATAATATAATTATTAAACCATAAAATGTTTTTTGGAAATTTTTAATTGTATCTATATCTAAACCTTCATCTTCTATTTCTACATTTAACTCCTTAACGGATTTTGTAATCTTCTCTGGGGTTTTTTTTACACACTTTAAAAATTTTTGATTATCAGTAGTAATTTCTGGATTTTTCTCTTCTAAATCAAAATTAGAAGTTTCAACACTAGGATTATAATATACTGTACGACCTCTTATAGGTTGTACTGGTCTAGCATTTTTACCAATATTAAATTTAATCATTTCTAATGTAGCCTCATCTATGTTACCAATTTTTTCAAATACAATCCAATTTATATTTTGTTCTGATTTAATATTAGAATCAGATTTTAAATATTTACCATAATTACAAGGAGGTATAGGAAATGAACCCTCGTAATTAAAAAAAGAACGTCTATTAGGTATTAAATTTATTGGATTCCATTGTTTAGATGTTGGTATTTTTACAGGATTACTCGAATATTCTTTCGGTAAATAATCTATAATTTCTTTAAGAAAATTTTTAGCAGATGCACTATCTTCTGAAACATTTCCTTCTTGATAAAGACAACTAATAATTACTGGTTCAAAATCTTTATAATTATGCCATAGACATACTTCCATACTATAATATTCACCATCAATATGATGTAAACTCGGTGTATGAATTGTAATTAAATCTAAACTATATAACTGATTTTTAAATTTAATTTTACAAGAAGAAGTTGGATTAAATCTTAATATTGGGGTATTATGTTCAAATGTTGCTAAACATTCAACCGGCTTATATCTAAAAGCTAATTCACATAATAAATTACAATTTACTAATAAATCAGTAACAATATTTATAGGTGATTGATTTTTGCTACAAGAAGGATAAATAAATTCCCATTCTTCTGGAGCATTAAATGACCAGTCCTTTTCTTCGAAATTATGTAGTTTCATTATAATAAATTTATATTTTTTTTTTATGATTTAATAATATGTATGTATTAATATTTTATTTAATACTAATATTATTATTTTATTTTAAAGGCACTAAAGAATCCTTTAAAGATACAGATGATAATAATTCTATTATAGATTATAATAGAATTATAAAAACTGTTATTGATTACGTATTAAGTCCTTTAAAAAATGAACCAAAGGTAAATAAACCAAAGGTAAATAAACCAAAGGTAAATAAACCAACAGTAAATAAACCAAAGGTAAATAAACCAAAGGTAAATAAACCAAAGGTAAATAAACCAACGGTAAATAAACCAACGGTAAATAAACCAAAGGTAAATAAACCAACGGTAAATAAACCAACGGTAAATGAACCAAAGGTAAATAAACCAAAGGTAAATGAACCAAAGGTAAATGAACCAAAGGTAAATGAACCAAAGGTAAATGAACCAAAGGTAAATGAACCAAAGGTAAATGAACCAAAGGTAAATGAACCAAAAGTAAATAAAAAAGAGTCTATAAATAAAATTAATATTTCAGAAATAAAAAGACTAGATAATATAATTGATAATAGAATTAAAGAACATGAGATAGATTTGGGATATTGTAGTATTGTTCCATTTAATAATGGTTATTATAATCAATATCGAATTAATAATATGACTATTATTAAGAATATTGTAGAAAAACAAAATAAAATACTTCCAAAAAATTATACCAAAAATTATAAATTATTGAATACTAAATTATCTGAATTTAAAAATGAAAGTATAGATGATACACCATCTAATTGGAGATGTTTAAATCATATTAATAGACCTTGGTATAATTGTAATTTATAAATATATTTAAGAAAAACTGATGTATTTATAATTAGATGTATATGACTCGTAAAACTGAAAATTCTGATGCTGATGCTGATGACGAAACCGAAGAACTGATTAAAGTTGTTAATAATAATATTTATTTTTATAGCGATATTAATAAAAAGTCTGTTTTAGAATTAAATATAGCTTTAGAGAAAAAAGCGTGTGAATTATTGAATATTTCAAACATAAATAATATAGAACCTATACCTATTTTTTTACATTTAAATAGTGATGGAGGTGAAGTAGGAGCAGCATTATCTGTAGTAGACCATATCAAACATAGTAAAGTACCAATTGTTTCGGTAATAGAAGGTGAAGTAGCCAGCGCAGCTACTTTAATAGCTGTAGTATGTTCTCGTAGAAAAATTCACTCTAATGCCACTATGTTAATACATCAAATATCTGGGGGTATATGGGGTAAAATGAGTGAATTTGAAGATGAAATGAAAAATATGAAATTATTTACTAAAATAATAATGAAAATATATAAAGAACATACTAATATACCTCGGGATAAATTAGAAAAAATATTAAAAAAAGATATTTATTGGGGTTCAAAGATGTGTTTAAAATATGGCTTAGTTGATGAAATTATATAATTAATTAAGTTAAAATTATAAAAAAAAAATATGAGTATATATTTAATGTCTACGCTTTATAAAGAAAATTTAATATTTATTAATAATTTGAATAAAAATTCAATATTTAAAATTAATAGAAATAAATTTATTTTGGATGATAGCTATTTATCATGGATGTATTCTAGTAATACTAATAATATTAAAGATATTACAGAATTAATAAAAAAATCATTTACACATTATTTAATAGTTTTAAATATAGACTCATCTAATAGTTCTATATTAAATCTATTAGAAGAATCATTAGAAGGAATAAATAATTTACAACATAATAAAAATATGTTGGATACAGATAAGGAGGAGATTAAGAATTTACACACGTTACTTAATAAAATGTTAGAAGATAATAAAACCCCAGATAATGATAAGTTACCAAGAGATAATAGTAAAAAATCTAAAAATCCCAATTTTGTTAGAAATATTATTAATAATATTGTAAATATTTATTTTATAGTATATAATTATTTTTCTAGATTATTTTGAATTAATATTTTGTAAAAAATCCGTGTTGTCTATAGGAATATCATTTATAATTCTTGTTTTTAATGGTTGATCTATTTGTATTATTTTAGAAATATATCCATCATTGTTAGAATTGTTAATAGTAAGAGTATCATTTTCTATTTGTTTACTTATATTGTAAATTATATTATTAGAAGTAGGTTCTTCTGAATCCTTTATTTTAGGATAAATATTAATGTTTACTGTTTTATTTTTAAATTTAAGTTCTCTTAATCTAGAATTACGTATTCCTAATAATGAAGCTAAACCTTGTCTATATAAATCATATCTCTTATCGTCATCATATACTTCTGTATTGCGTGAATTAAGTTCATACGTTAGGGTAATATTTCTTTGAGTGTCAATTGGGTCAGATTTAAATATGATAAAATCTTCGTTTATATTATAATCAAAATCTTTAGGTTTTTTATAATCATTGTTAACAAAAAATAAATTATATTTATTAACCCATAAAGATAGTTTTTGGCTTGATAATTGTGTTGAATTCCAAAATAATTCTTTACCATTACAGCTTGTACATTTATTTAAAATTTCTAAAGGTACACAATTTATAACATTGATATCTTTAGGTTCATCATTACCTAATTGTGCAATATGTCCTAAATATCCATATCCCTTAGGTGGAACCGGTTTCCAAAAATTTATCATTTTTTTATCACTATTAATAAAGTTTGCAATAGGTTTAACACCAAAACTTTGGGCAGGTTTAACTATTCTTTTATCTAATAATATAGTTTCAATTATACCATTTGGATTAGTATTGCTATTAACTATAATATCACCTAGCGATACAAAATTACCTAATTGAACCGGTCTCCATATAGATATAGTTTTGTTAGTTTGGTGATTGTAACCTTTCCATATAAATTTATATCTTTTACTTTTTTTTGCTTCTATTTTATTTTCTATATTTAAAAACTTATCTCTAAGTTGAAATATTTTATCTTTAGGTTCAGACGAATTTGCTATATCATTTACAATAAAATAATTGCTATTTAATATATCCCAAATTTTATAACCCCCAAATTTTTGTAATTCTTTTACAGTTATAGAAACTAACGATGATTCTTTTAGTGTGTATTCAGGTATACATCTAATTTTATGAATAGATGGTTTATTCATTCCTATTTGAAATAAATTACCCATATACATATATCCTGTATTAGTAATTGGTTTCCAAACACTAATTTTATTGTTACTAGTATTAATAACTGTAATTAAATTATAATTTTTAGGTTTTGAATCAGGATTTTTAATTTTAACCAATATAGATTCCTTTTTTGGTTTTTTTGTACCCAATGATATAACATGACCTAAAGGATAATAATTATCTATAGATTCAGGCTCCCATATTGAATAATTTTTTTTTTTATTATACCATATTAAGTTATAAAATAATGTTTTTTTGATATAAATTTTATCATCTATAACATCTTTAAATTTTTCAACACGATTACTTTTTATTAAAATAAATAATATAAGTAATACTATTAGAACTACTAACAACATTATATATATGTAATATTTTTTTTTATATAATAAATGGTAAATACCTTGGTTTATCATATTTATAAATTTTAACTTTAAAATTAGCATTATATGCAGGTACATTAATAATATCATTATCATAAATTTCTCCACAACCATATTCTTCACTACAATCTTTATTATTATGACTTATTGGTATTTTAATACTATTAAATTTATCGCTAGATGTATAGTACAACCATTTACTACTATTAGAATATAATGGTTTACCATATAATGGTAATATATTAGTATCGTTATTATTACCTATACTACTATTATTATCATCTACAGAATCCTTATATAACATACCAACCTGTTGATAATCGCCCATGTATCCTCTAGTAGGAATATTTATAGGTACGCCAGGAACTGTATAATATGGGTCTTTATCTATATGATAGTTTCTTCTTACTGGAGGTAATAGGGGATTAGTTATTAACTCTCTATCTTTATTTATATGAATATTTGGTAAATTAACTACAGATTTTGTTTCTAAAATTTTAGGCTCGTCATTTTTATTTTCAATATTTTTAGATATTATATCATGTTGGGATTGTAAATGAGTTAATTTATTATTAATATTATGGTTATATTCTCTTCCTACAAAACAAATTATAATAACTAATATTATAAAAAATAAAATAAGATTATAATTGTTTAAACAAATAAATCCCTTAGGGCATTCAGCTTTCATTAGAATTATATAATATAATTTATTTGATTTAATTTATTTGATTTATTTGATAAAGTTATATTATCTTAATTTCATTGAAATCTTCGTAAAAGGATTCTAATCTAGTAATATTACTTTTAATTACATCTATACATTTTTGTGTGTCATTTAATCTACTTTTATCAATATTAAAATTATTTATAATTTGATTATTATATTTACTTTTAAAATCTTTTACCTTATTAATAATATTATTTATTGGTAAATCTATAATTGTTACCGAAATTTTACTAATATTACTATTAACCTTTTTTGGATTAGTTTCGTCTATTATATTTTTTTTAGAATACCATCTATGATGTCCATCAATTATAAATTTATCTTTAGATATAACTATAGGTTTGTTTTTTTCTAAAAAAAATATAATA
>Ga0209634_1000483_pt1 | contig 30961 bp, 28 predicted proteins | sample LinPmetageLP40_FD_184043 | JGI IMG/M metagenome (GOLD analysis project Ga0209634, IMG submission 184043) | Marine viral communities from the Pacific Ocean - LP-40 (SPAdes) (version 2) | ecosystem: Environmental > Aquatic > Marine > Oceanic | place: Pacific Ocean | collected 2010-08-26 | reverse complement strand
TTAGGTGTGTCACCAAGTTGCAAGCAACCTGACGACTGGCATTCATCGTTTACGGCGTGGACTACCAGGGTATCTAATCCTGTTTGCTCCCCACGCTTTCGCACCTCAGCGTCAGTATCGAGCCAGTGAGCCGCCTTCGCCACTGGTGTTCCTCCGAATATCTACGAATTTCACCTCTACACTCGGAATTCCACTCACCTCTCTCGAACTCTAGATTACCAGTATTAGAGGCAGTTCCAGGGTTGAGCCCTGGGATTTCACCCCTAACTTAATAATCCGCCTACGCGCGCTTTACGCCCAGTAATTCCGAACAACGCTAACCCCCTCCGTATTACCGCGGCTGCTGGCACGGAGTTAGCCGGGGTTTCTTTACCAGGTACTGTCATTATCATCCCTGGCGAAAGAGCTTTACGACCCTAAGGCCTTCATCACTCACGCGGCATCGCTAGATCAGGCTTTCGCCCATTGTCTAAGATTCCCCACTGCTGCCTCCCGTAGGAGTCTGGGCCGTGTCTCAGTCCCAGTGTTGCTGATCATCCTCTCAAACCAGCTACTGATCGTCGACTTGGTAGGCCATTACCCCACCAACTATCTAATCAGACGCGGGCCAATCCTTCACCGATAAATCTTTCCCCCGAGGGGCGTATACGGTATTACTCTCAGTTTCCCGAGGCTATTCCGTAGAAAAGGGTATGTTCCCACGCGTTACTAACCCGTCCGCCGCTCACCCGAAGGTGCGCTCGACTTGCATGTGTTAGGCGTGCCGCCAGCGTTCGTTCTGAGCCAGGATCAAACTCTCAAGTTGAAAGCAACCGAAGCTGCTATCCTTGACGTTCGAACCCCTGCACATCGGCCAGTTGTTCAAACTGGCCAGTTTTCTGTTTGTTGTGCTTCGGGTTTCATAAGAAACCGAAAGCCGTCCAAACAGTGAAGCTGACACTCAATCATCGGGTTACCCCTATGAGCGCGATATACAGACGTTGATCCATCGAACCGGACCAAACCGCCCACATATCTCTTCAGATACCTGCGATTTCAAAGAGCGTGAGACAAAATCTACAGGAAGCGCCTAATTCTTTTGGCGCAACCCGCTTCATATATCTCTGTATTCCTGCGTCAGGCCCTCCGAAGTCCAGCTCCGTCGTTCCATCTGCTTTGCTTCAGGCCCTTCGAAGCGTCTCGCTCCGTCGTTCCGTCTGGCGTCCCGTTGTGCGCCTCAGCGCCGCCGGTAGAGGGGGTTTACGGTTGGGAACTGGTCCCCGCAAGCGCTTTTTGCGGGAAAGCTGCATTTTTTTTGGACCGTTTAAAATAACATATTAAAAACAGGTTACTACACAACTTATTTTCTTATGCACTGGCCTTGGCGGGGGTGACATCCTGCCCCTGCGTGATGAATGATAAGGCAGGAATGTTGCCGTATCGAGGTCATTCTTGTGCCGGAAATTGCACGCATGCCTATATCGAGTGACTCGCAGGCGCTACCAGCGGCGAATCCAAGCCAGTCTGATCCCGACAAGAAGAATCGCGATGATCAGGTAGATGATCGACTGCAACGTCCAGACCTTCTCCTGCATGATGAAGTGAACGGCCCCGAGGAGAACGGCAATATATACCAGACGATGTAGCCGCGCCCATGTCTGCGCGCCCATCTTGCGGATCGCGCCTTGCCAAGACGTCGCCGCCAGCGGAACAAGGATTAGCAACGCTACGAAGCCCACAGTTATATAGGGCCGCTTCACCAAGTCGGCCCCGATCTGCCCCCAACGGAACTGCAGGTCCAGAAACAGCCAGGTCAGAAAGTGAAGCGTAAGATAACCAAAGGCCAGCAGACCCAACACTTTCCGAAACTTCAGCATGTTGATCCGCGCAAATCGCAACAGCGGTGTGATCGTCAGCGACGCAAGCAAGAATTGCAGTGAATACAGGCCAAGCTGCGTTTCAAGCGCGCGAACCGGGTCAATATAACGGCCACCGAACACCGTCTGCCAGATCAGCCATGCCCCCGGCACCATGCCGGCCAGGTAAACAGGCCAAGTCGGCACCTTTCGTGCCACGTTGGAAACGCGGGCACCGAATGTCGCGATTGCCGTCATCGGGTCAGAAGTTTTCGCGAAGATCCATTCCATCATAGAGCGATGCAACTTGATCCGCATAGCCGTTGAAAGGCAGGGTATCGATCCGCCCCCCGAACAGACCGGCACCGATCACCCGCTCACTCGCCTGCGACCATCTCGGATGGTCCACATCCGGGTTCACGTTTGAATAGAATCCATATTCCTTCGGATTGGTCTGTTGCCAGGTCGCATGGGGTTGATCTTCCACCAGCGACACCCGCACGATCGACTTGATGGACTTGAAACCATACTTCCAAGGTACGACCAGACGCATCGGCGCGCCGTTCTGGTTCGGGATCGGTTTGCCGTATAAACCGGTCGCCATGATCGTCAGAGGATGCATCGCCTCGTCCAGCCGCAGGCCTTCGCGATATGGCCAATCAAGGATAGGGTAATTTACCCCTTCCATGACATCCGGCAGAACCGCCGTCTCGAAAGCAACAAACTTCGCCTCAGGCTTCACGCCCACTTTGGCCAGCAGCTTGTTCAACTCGAATCCGTTCCACGGGATTACCATCGACCATGCTTCGACACAGCGAAATCGATAGATACGCTCTTCGGTCGGTATATCGCCGATCAGATCCGCCAGCGAAAATTCGCCGGGATTGTCCACCAGTCCGTCGACCTTGACGGTCCACGGCTCGGTTTTCATTGCGCCAGCATTCTTGGCAGGGTCATCCTTGCCGATGCCAAACTCATAGAAGTTGTTGTAACCGGTGATCTGCTCCCAGGAATGCGGTTCCAGAGTATTCTGAGCACGCGCGCCAAATCCGATACCTCCGGCTATGGACCCTGCTCCCATCGCTGCAATGATCTGCCGCCGATTCATCCAGATGGCTTCGGAGGTCACATCTGCGCGGGTGAGGTTGGACATGTGCATTCTCGATCCTCGTTTGGTCGGCTTGAAAGGACATCAACAAGAGGGTTCCCTTTCGATGCTCGAAACTTGGACAGCTTCTCATAAACGTAAGCAATCCGATAGCTCAGGGGTTCCCTGTTACGCGGCAATGTGAACCGGCGTGACGGTATGTGTAATCATCAGTTGCATCTACTTGGGATGGAGCCGCGACCTGTCCATGGCGCGCGCTGCAAGGCGTGACCCTCCACCCAACAAGAAGGGCGGCCTTCGGAGCCGCCCTTCTGAGGAACGATTTCAGTGAACGACCGCATCCTCGGGCGGGTGCCGTTCCGAGGATGCCAACCGGCCACCAATGATCAAGCCTTCGGGACCAGCGCTTACCGGTATGTCACTGTCGTCGGCAATCTCCCCGGCCAGCAGCATCTCAGCCAACGGGTTTTGCAGTGATCTCTGAAGCACTCGCTTAAGCGGACGCGCACCGAAGACCGGATCATACCCCTCGTTCGCCAGCCATGCCCTAGCCTCTTCGTCCAGATGCAACGCGATCTTGCGCCCGGCCAAGCGTTTGACCAGCCGCTCGACCTGAATGTCCACAATGCCGGCCATATCCTCCCGCGCAAGCCGGTCGAAAATGATCGTCTCGTCCAGACGATTCAAAAACTCGGGCCGGAAATGGGCGCGAACCGCATCCATAACATCCCGTTTGGCCTGCGCTGCATCGGCCCCGTCCGGCAGTTGACTCAACGCCTGAGCGCCAAGGTTCGACGTCAGGATGATCAGTGTCTGCTTGAAATCGACCTTGCGGCCCTGGCCATCGGTCAAGATACCGTCGTCCAGCACTTGCAAGAGCACGTTGAACACGTCCGGATGTGCCTTCTCGACTTCGTCGAACAGCACAACTTGGTAGGGTCTGCGCCGAACGGCTTCGGTCAGGACACCACCTTCTTCATAGCCAACGTATCCCGGCGGCGCGCCGATCAGACGTGACACGGCGTGTTTTTCCATGAACTCAGACATGTCGATGCGAACCATCGCCCCATCGTCGTCGAACAGAAATTCGGCCAAAGCCTTCGTCAACTCGGTTTTGCCCACGCCGGTCGGTCCCAACATCAGGAAGCTGCCCAAAGGGCGCGCTTCGTCGTTCAGGCCCGCGCGCGCACGCCGGACGGCATTCGCAACCGCCGTGACCGCCGTATGCTGACCAATGACGCGGCGGCCAAGCTCGTCCTCCATCCGCAGCAGCTTTTCGCGCTCGCCTTCCAGCATCCGAGACATCGGAATGCCAGTCCAGCGCTCGACCACACTGGCGATCTGTTCTGGGCGCACGGCTTCTTCGACCATCATATCGCCTTCGCGACTCTCGGCTTCGGCCAACTGTTTTTCAAGCTCGGGGATACGCCCGTACTGCAACTCACCGGCGCGACCGAAATTGCCTTCGCGTTTGGCCTGATCCAGTTCGACACGCGAATGGTCCAGCTGCTCCTTAAGGTCACGTGCAGTGTCCAGCTTATCACGCTCGGCCTGCCAAGCAGCCGTCATCGACGCGGATTGCTCCTGCAGATCGGAGAGCGACCGCTCCAGATTTTCCAGCCGGTCTTTAGATGCCTGATCATCCTCAAGTCGCAGGGCCTCCACCTCGATTTGCTTTTGCAATATATCGCGGTCCAGTGCGTCCAGTTCTTCGGGCTTGCTGTCCACTTCCATCCGCAACCGCGATGCGGCTTCATCGACCAGGTCAATGGCTTTGTCCGGAAGGAAACGATCCGTGATATAGCGGTTCGACAAAGTCGCCGCCGCCACCAGAGCCGCGTCCGAGATCCGGACACCGTGGTGCAACTCGTACTTCTCCTTGATACCGCGCAAGATACTGATGGTGTCAGACACCGACGGCTCGTCGACCATCAAGGGCTGGAAACGACGCGCCAAGGCTGCGTCCTTCTCGACGTACTTGCGATATTCATCCAAGGTCGTCGCGCCGATACAGTGCAACTCCCCTCGCGCCAGTGCCGGCTTGATCAAGTTGGCGGCATCCATCGCGCCGTCGGATTTGCCTGCGCCGACCAGCGTGTGCATCTCATCGATGAACAGGATCACTTCGCCAGCCGCTGCAGTCACTTCCGACAGCACAGCTTTCAATCGCTCCTCGAACTCACCGCGATATTTCGCCCCCGCGATCAGCGCGCCCATATCCAGCGACATCAGTCGCTTGTCGCGCAAGGATTCCGGCACGTCGCCATTGACGATCCGCAAGGCCAGACCTTCCGCGATGGCCGTCTTGCCGGTGCCAGGCTCGCCAATCAGAACGGGGTTGTTCTTGGTGCGGCGGCTCAGCACCTGCATGGCGCGACGGATTTCCTCGTCACGTCCGATAATCGGATCGATCTTACCCTCGCGCGCGGCTTCGGTCAGGTCACGAGCATATTTGCCAAGCGCTTCATAGGTATCCTCCGCGGACGCCGAATCCGCCGTCCGCCCTTTGCGCACATCGTTAATCGCGGCGTTCAACGCCTGTGCATTGACCGCACCTGCATCCAGCGCGTCCTTGGCTTTGGACTTGACCATCGCCAGCGCCATCAGCACCCGCTCGACCGGCACGAAACTGTCGCCAGCCTTTTTCGCCACCGTTTCGGCCTCATCCATCACACGGGTCAGTTCACGCGACAGATAGACCTGCCCCGCATCGCCCGACACCTTGGGCAGCTTCGAAACCGAAATGTCGACGGCCTGCCGCACCCGGTCGGGCGCACCGCCAGCTGCCGCAATCAGGTTCGCAGCCATGCCCTGTTCGTCATCCAATATCGCCTTGAGCAAATGCTCCGGCATCAACTGCTGATGCTCTTCACGCGTGGCGATCGTCTGTGCAGCCTGAAGGAAGCCGCGCGCGCGTTCGGTGAACTTCTCCACGTTCATATCGTCTCTCCTATAAAGCGCCTGCCGGATGCGCCGCCCTGTTCCAGGCGCGGTGCGGGTGCAGACCTCGTTACAGAAGATGGGATGCGTCAGCAGGGCTCGCAAGATGGAGCGCGAACGGAAAACGGGCGCCTTCGTTTCGGAAGGCACCCGATCAAACAGCGGTCCTGGTCCGGCGTCAGCCGTAGACGCTGGCTTTCCCGAAGTGCTTGGTCAGCAGGTAATAGAATACGGCGCGATACTTGTTGGTGTTCGATTTGCCGTACTTTTCGGCCACTGTGCTGATGGCCTCATCCAGCTTCGGTCCGTCGGACAGACCCAGCTTCTTGATGAGGAAGTTGTTCTTCACCGTATCCATCTCCTCCTTGGAGGTGGTCGACACGGTTGAGCTGTCGCGGTTGTAGATCGAGGGGCCGCACCCGATGGTTACTTTGCGCAGAAGGTCCATATCGGGCGCTTCGCCAATCTTGCTGCGGATTTCATCGGCATATTTTCCGATCAGTTCATCACGTTTGCTCATCAGGTGTCCCTCTCGATCTACGGTCTGGACGCCTGTGCGCCCCCCGGCGCAACAATTGCCAAATCAGGGGTAAAAATAAAGAAAAACTTCGCGATGTGTCCGAGCCACAAGCTCCAGTATGTCGACGGAAGATAAACACGATCGGAGCGAAACGCACTACGCTCGGGTCAAGAACGGTGAAGAACCAACCCTATACGTCATCCCGCACCGCCCGTCAGAGCGCTGCTTCGGGCAGATCACAGATAGCCGTTGAATAAGTCAAACTGGCGACCACCAGCCATTGTCACGCCGTGGACATCCCTGTGTCTCAGCCATCGCATGAGTGCTGAGCCAGTGTCGGCTTGGATCAGGTTGACCGGCTTAGCTGCTTCCATGATGAAAAAGGGCGCCCCGCCTGACCGAACGATCATAAAATGAAAAGGCCCCGCCGAAGCGGGACCCTGTGCCTAACTTATAACCTTGCGACAACCGTCACTTAATATCGCCGACCATCATATCCAGCGCCTGAACTTCGCCAGATTTATCCCATGCCGGCATGGCCTCCAGTTCGGATTCGGTCAGGGCGTTCAAGATCAATACGTCGTCCGAACGCTCGAAACGATCAAGCGCGATGGCAACCTCATGTTCCCCCAGTCCGAGGAAACCACCGACTCCAACAATCGCAACAAGTCCATCGTTGCCTTTTACGATGCTGTCGATTTCGCCAACTTCATTGCCGGTTTCGCCCCGAACATCCATACCGACCAGATCGGATACACGTACATCAGCAAACATTGAAGCAGCAGGATCGGCTGGCGGCTGAACGTCCGTAGAGACGGCTTCCGCGCGCTCGCCATCAGTCCCGTCGATAGTAACCGCCGGATCGGCATTGCCGTCAATTACAACACGTGCTTCGGCCTGATCGACGTTTACGTCGGCTTGTCCAGACTGTTCGATGTTCACGACCGGGTCGGTTTCGGACAAAACAACTTCACCCTCGCCTTCCGATTGGACGTTCACATTGGCATCAGCCTGTTCGATAGCGATTTCAGCGGCCTCGGCACGATTCAAGCGGATTTGCGGTTCGGCCTGAGTCACTTCCACGCGCGGCTCGGATTCCTCGATAGTGATGCGGGGCTCGGGACGGACAAACCGAACGATGGGTTCGGGCTGTTGAACGGCGATCTCCGGCTCAGCGGTATCGACGTTAACATCCGGCTCGGGCATAATTACGGTGATAGTCGGCTCGGGAATCGTCACGACCACTTCGGGCTGCGCTTGTTCGATGGTGATGACCGGAGCCTGCTGCTCGACCGTAACCGTCGGTTCGGCAACGGTCACGGTGATTTCAGGCTGCGCCTGTTCGACCAGAACTTCGGGACGGGCCTGATCAACCGTAACAACCGGATCGGGGACTGTGACATCGACTTCGGCGTCACCCTGCTCGACAACGATCTGACCGCCAAGGGGATCGGAACTTACAGATGCACCACCGGAGACCGGATTGCCGTTTGCATCCAATCTTACATGGCTCTCGGAATATGCTGCGGTGGTGGCGAGTGCCAGTGCGGCGACACTGCTCAGAAGCAGGCTGTGCTTGGTCATCGGGGTCTCCATTCAGCTGTTTGCAGTATAATGACAAACCTTCTGAAGTCAGACCGGTTCCAACTTTCTTGTTAAACAAATGAGGCGGGAACTGATGTCGGACCGCTTACGTTATATTTGGTTTAGGTGCGGTCAGTTCAATGAAAACGGTTCTGCTGAGACGGGATCTACTACAATGGAACAATTCGATTTGGCAGTTGGTCGGTCAGTTGGATTGTTCCTATATCCCTTCCCCGGCATGTCCCAGCCCGGCGCGACAGGCGATATTTCGGGTGCCGGCGCTTTGACATCCCATATTCAGAGTCTGCCTTCGAATTCCCCCTCCGATTCATATCCGCACGGATCGACATCGGCGCGCGACGGATTGATTCCGTCGAACTGGTCATGCTGGCGCGGCGATCAGCATATCAGCGAACCGCCTGGAGGATCACGGCCAAGGCGGCGGCGCTTGCAGATGACGGCAGCTGAAGACTTTGGTCTTTCCCCCAGCATTCTTGGGGATATGCCCGCAGCACAGGGCGCATATAGCCGCGCCGGAATTGCTGAAGGTTTCAACTTCCGAGTCGGAAACGGTTGTCCTGAATGCTTTCCGGTGTGATGGTCGCGGACAGGTATTCACGCGATGCCGCTGATCACAGGCCAAGCTACCGTTGTGCAGAAAGCCATACTGAACGCCATTTCGGAAATGTCTGGCACCGGCAGCGTCGGCACGCTCCGGACTCTCAACTCGTTCGCCATCGACATTATGTCCATCCGCAATGCCGAGGACCTGTTCTGGTATGTCGCGCGGAACGTTGTGGGCAGGTTGAACTTCGTCGACTGCGTTATCTACGAGGCTGATCCCGCAACCGAGGAACTCGTGCAGGTCGCGGCCCTCGGGGACAAGAACCCTTATGGACGGACAATTCTCAACCCGTTGCGTATCCCGTTCGGGGAGGGGATCACTGGTCGGACGGCGAGAACCGGGGAAGCCATCGTGATCGAGGACCTGTTGTCCAACCAGAACTACATTCCCGATACCCAGCCTGCCCGCTCTGAGATCTGCGTTCCCCTGATCTCGGACGGTCGCGTCCTGGGCGTGATAGACAGCGAGCATCCTGAAGCTGGCGCATTCGGCCCGGCTGAACTGGAGGTTCTTTCCACGATTGCCGCAATGACGAGCGCGAAGCTCGATCTGCTGGCGGAAACGGAGCGGTCCGAGCAACGCTATCGCGATCTGGTCCAGTCGCATGCCCAACTGAGCGCGGAGACAGAAACGCGAAAGGCGCTCGAAGCGCAACTCTTCGAGGCCCGGAAGCTTGAGGCAATCGGTCGCCTTACAGGTGGCTTTGCGCACGGGTTCAATAATCTGCTGACAGTCATCGCCGGAAATCTCGACCTTGTCGGAGAGCATCGCGTACCGCCCGAGGTGGGCGTGTTTCTTGGAGATGCGCGTGCCGCAGCCGACCGGGGTGCCAACCTTATCCGGGACATGATGGCATTTTCGCAGCAGATGCGACTTGTCCCGCAACCGACGGACCTCAATGCGCTCATCGCAGAGACATGGGATCGAAACCAGAAAGCTTTCGGCTGTGAGGTCGAAATGGCCTTCGAGGCGGGAACCTGGACAGTTGCCGTCGATCCGAGCGCGACAGAGATCGCACTGGTCAACCTGATGATGAACGCCAGGGATGCCATGGAGGATCGGGGAACGATCAGGATCGAAACTGGAAACCTTGTCTGCGATGATGTCGCGCGCAGGACACGTGGGCTCGACCTCGCGCCAGGCCGGTACGTTCGTCTGAGTGTGACCGACGAAGGCATGGGCATTCCGCCCAAGACGCTCCAGAGGATATTCGATCCGTTCTTCACCACAAAAGTTGTGGGACAGGGGACCGGACTTGGCCTCTCCATGGTGCAGGGCTTCGTAAAGCAGAGCGGCGGTTCGATCATCGCCCGGTCAGGGCCGAAGGGCGGTGCGACGTTCGATGTCTATTTTCCTGCAATCGACCCTGACGTTAACGAATCGTTAACCTGATTTGTGCAGGTATTGTCCGACAGGGGGGAAAGAATGTCAGGTGCATCGGCGCGCGTACCGGAGACTGATGAGGTCATTCCGCTCATTAGTCTGTGCGATCTCGGGTCGAAAGACATTAATCGGGTTACCCGGCTTGCCGATACGATCGGACAGGCCGCGCGAGAGGTCGGATTTTTCCGCGTGTGTGATCATGGTATCGACGCGGCCACGATCAAGGCAACCTATGCCGCTGCGCGCACATTTTTCGCGCGACCCGAAATCGAAAAGCGCCGCCTCTACATCGGCTTGAGCGCAAATCATCGTGGCTATGTCCCGTTTACCGAAAAGGGGGATTATCCCGACGAAGTCAGCCGTAACTACGAGGCATTCGATCTTGGTCTGGACCTGCCGGAGGACGACCCTGACTATTGCGTTGGCAACCGAATGCTGGGACCGAACGTCTGGCCTGATCAGCCCGGTTTTCGGGATGCCATCTCTGTCTACTATGCACAGGTAGCGGATCTTGGACAAAGACTATGCGCATTGCTGGAATTGCACCTGGGTCTGCCGCCCGAATCAATGACCAGTCGGATGAGCAAGCCGATCTCGCAGCTGCGTTTGCTGCACTACGTCCGGGACCGTCAGGTGGCGAGTTCGAAATCCGTGAACATGGGCGCGCACACTGACTACGAGTGCCTAACCCTTTTGCATACCGGCAACCCTGGCCTTCAGGTGATGACACGCGACGACCGCTGGATCGATGTGCCGGTAGATCCATCCGCCCTTGTGGTGAACATCGGCGACATGATGGAGGCCTGGACAAACGGTCTCCTGCGCTCGACGCCGCACCGGGTTCTCAACCTTAGCCCGGAACGGTTTTCGCTGCCGTACTTCACAGCGACCAACCACGATACGGTCATCGCGCCATTCCCCGAGCTGGTTGAGCCGGGCCACCCTCCACGCTACGCCCCCTTCACTGCCGGCGCGCATCTCGAGCGGATGCTAGTGCGGGATTTCCCCTACCTGCGAAATCAGGTGCGGCGTGGCGATCCGGAGGATGCGGTCACCAATCCCTTCGAGGATCGTCTGAACCGGAGCGACGACTGATCCATGCCGCCTGTCGATACGATTCTCACCGTGGCCCTTGCCGGCCTTGCGCTGAGCGCAACACCCGGGCCTTCAATGCTCTACGTGCTGTCCCGCAGTGTAGGGCAGAGCCGTGCAGCGGGCTTGGCCTCGGCGATCGGACTTGGCCTCGGGGGCATACTGCTCGCGGTCGCAACCGCGCTAGGTCTGGCAGCGCTCTTCGCGGCGTTTGATTGGATCGTACCGACCCTGCGCCTTGCGGGATCCGCCTATCTCGTGTGGCTGGGGGTCGACATGATCCGAGGTGCGCGCGGCGGCGCATCCATGGTCATGCGGGCTGAAGCGGTCGAGGTTCGGCCGTTTTCTGAAATTGTCCGGCAGGGCATTCTGATCGAAGTTCTCAATCCCAAGACCGTCTTGTTCTTCGCACTGTTCCTGCCGCCCTTTGTGGATGCCAGCACGGGAGGAACGGGGACGCTGAACGTACAGGTCCAGTTGCTTGTCCTCGGCATTCTCGTCCCACTGACGGCATTGCCGTCGGACATTCTCGTCGCCTATCTGGGCGGCACCGCTGCGGAGAGCATCCGTCGCAATGAACCCATTAGGATGGGCTTGGCATGGGCCGGTGGTTTGACGCTGATCGCGATTGCAGCGAACCTGCATTTCGGATTTTTCTGACGAGCCATTGGAGTGAGCGCTACATTACCCGCGCGCCGATCCGCCGTCTGCTGCTGCGCAGCCACAACGAAGCAGCCTACGACCTTGAGCATTGAGCGATCGGCGAAGTGATTGCGCCTTAGCTCGCGGAAAGTCGTGCTGCGGCGTCGGCCCAGCACCCGCGCCGTCTCCGTGGGAGCCATTTGCCGCAGAACGCATTCCTGAGCGGATTGCCTTACGGCAAAGCCTGCCTGGCGGAAATCTCCGGTGGAATGATACGTTGAATCTATTGGTATATTATAAAGGCCCAATCCAAACTATGGATTAAGCCTCTATAATTAATCATTTATTATCAGTAGCGATAATGTTCCGGCTTGAATGGCCCGTCCTGCGTCACGCCGATATAATCGGCCTGCTCTTTGGACAGCGACGACAATTTCACGCCGATACGGTCCAGATGCAGGCGCGCGACCTTCTCGTCCAGATGCTTGGGCAGGATGTAGACGCCCGGCGCATACTCCTCGCCCTTGGTCCACAACTCGATCTGCGCCAACACCTGATTGGTGAACGACGCCGACATAACGAAAGACGGATGGCCTGTTGCGTTGCCAAGGTTCAGCAGGCGACCTTCGGACAACAGGATAATGCGATTGCCCGAAGGCATTTCGATCATGTCCACCTGTTCCTTGATGTTTGTCCATTTGTGGTTCTTCAGGCTGGCGACCTGGATCTCGTTGTCGAAGTGGCCGATGTTCCCGACGATCGCCATGTCCTTCATCTCGCGCATATGCTCGATGCGGATGACGTCCTTGTTGCCAGTCGTCGTTATGAAGATATCGGCGGACGAAATTGCATCTTCCAGCGTCACGACCTCATATCCGTCCATCGCGGCCTGCAACGCGCAGATCGGATCGACTTCGGTCACCTTCACGCGTGCTCCAGCACCGGACAACGATGCCGCTGAACCCTTGCCAACGTCGCCATAGCCGCAAACGACGGCGACCTTGCCGGCCATCATCGTGTCGGTGGCGCGACGGATTCCGTCAACGAGTGATTCCTTGCAGCCATATTTATTATCGAACTTCGACTTGGTGACCGAGTCGTTTACGTTGATCGCGGGAAATGGCAACTGACCCTTCTTGTGCAGGTCGTAAAGACGATGCACGCCGGTCGTCGTTTCCTCGGAGACGCCCTTGATCGCATCCCGGACCTTGGTAAACCAGCCCGGGCTTTCCTTCATGCGCTTCTTGATCTGCGCAAAGATCGCCTCTTCCTCCTCGGAGGTCGGTACTTCGATCAGGTCGGTCTCACCGGCCTCGACCCGTGCACCCAGCAGGACATACAGCGTCGCGTCTCCGCCATCGTCCAGAATCATGTTCGCGCCCTCGGCGAACATGAAGGACCTGTCCAGATAGTCCCAATGCTCGGTCAGGGTCTGCCCCTTGATCGCGAAGACCGGTGTTCCGCCTTCGGCAATTGCAGCCGCCGCATGATCCTGCGTGGAAAAGATGTTGCACGAGGCCCAGCGCACGTCAGCGCCCAAGACGACCAGCGTTTCAATCAGAACCGCTGTCTGAATCGTCATGTGCAGCGAACCGACGATCCGCGCACCTGCAAGCGGCTGCGACTCGCCATATTCCTCACGCAGAGCCATCAGTCCTGGCATCTCGGTTTCTGCAATGTCGAGTTCTTTGCGGCCATATGCGGCCAGTTTGATGTCCTTGACGATATAGTCGCTCATCACACGTGCTCCTGCGGAAATCCGGTTGGTCGCCGCCTAGCAGCAGGAACAGTGCCGCACAACAACCGGAAGCACCGCGCAGACACGCGCACGATTTGGCATCAGGTGGGAGCCGTGCTGCTGATGCCGTCAGACCGGTGCATCGGATATCTGTGCAAGGTCGGTGCCGCCGGACCAGTCAGTTCCGGCTGCCATTATGCAGGACAAGCCGGACACATCTGTCATCAGGATCGTCCAGTTTCGGTCAGCCCTGGATACCCAGACTTCAAACAATGTCGAATCGCTTTGCAGGCCGCCACCGTCAAGCGCTTCGCCATAATAACCTGACAGACGGTCAATGACCTCCGCGCGCGGCGCGCAATTCGCGGCCACCTGCGCCAGCGCTGGGGTGACTATGCCGGTACAAAATCCAATCACTGCGGTGGCGAGGATGAATTTCGAACTCATTTGGCACTCCCGTATCAATACCGCGACTGATCGCACCTGACGTCTGCCGTCGCGGAAACAACGCCAGAAACACGATTTGGTTGCATCGCGGCGTGGCGCGGCTACGACGGTTGAATGATCCGCCAACGACCTCAACCACGCGCATGGCAGCGCATGCTGTCGGGACGCCGTCTCGACCTTCTGGACCCGACCCCGATGGATATCGAGGTCGTGGATATCGCGCACGGCCTTGCCTTCGTGGCCAGATGGAATGGACAGACCCATGGCGACTGGCCCTATTCAGTGGCCGAACACTCTTTGCTTGTGGTCGAAATATTCACCCGCCTTCACCCCGCTGCATCCGCGCGCGAGCGGTTGACGGCCCTGCTGCACGATGCGCCTGAATACGTGATCGGCGACATGATCTCGCCGGTAAAGGCAGCCGTCGGGTCTGACTACGGTGCCTTGGATAGTCGGCTTCAGGCCGCGATTCACCTGCGGTTTGGTCTGACGGCTCACACGCCAGATCGGCTGAAACGTCGTATCAAGAAAGCCGACAAGCTGTCTGCCTGGCTCGAGGCGGTGGGGATAGCGGGCTTCGATCCAACTGAAGCAAACCGCTTCTTCGGCAAACCCGCACCGGGCGTTCTGGACGGCCTGTCCCTGACTCTGCGCCCCCCTGCCGAGGCACGCGCGGCTTTCCTGGAGTGCCATGCCCGTTTGATAACGGCCCTCGATCATGGTTAACCTCCATGTGCAACAGGTCGAGCCATGACGCAGATCGACGTCCGCAAGGCGCAGTCCTTTGATGCAGGGGCGATGGTCAGCCTTTTGAACGACATCATCGCCGCAGGCGGCATGACCGCCTTGACCACATCCGTCACATCTGCCGACCTGCGGGATTGGATGCACGAGAGCGGGGCCTGGCACCTCGCCGAAGTCGGCGGCGACATCTGCGGATTTCAATGGATCGGTCCGCATGTCGACCTGGCACCCGACACCTGCGACATCGCCACCTTCGTCGCGCTTGGCCAACACGGAATCGGGATCGGGTCGGCCTTGTTCAGGGCAACCTGTGCCGCCGCGCGCACCTTGGGATATCGCCGGATCAATGCCGTCATCCGTGCCGACAACGGCGGTGGACTCACCTATTACAGGTCACGCGGATTCGAAACAGTAGGGCACCTGAAGAATCTGACTCTGCCAGACGGCAGAACTGTCAACAAAGTGATAACGACCTATCGCCTATGATAGCCCGATGACATCACGTCCCGGCGTTTGAAAGGACATCGCAAACCAAAGTGTTCGTGCTGCGGGTCACGACGTTCGCAGTCGTTAGGCGCTGGTAATGCAGCCTTTTTTGAACGCCATCTGGGCGACTTGTTTTTACCTCCCATTGGCATGGGGTCGCATGTTGAGATTATACGCTCATATCGCCGGAGTGGTCAGGCTGGCATCGCTTTCCGCACAGGAAACGCGATGGGCAGGTCTGGCCGCAGTGGGGGGGGCGCTGCCGGGGACTCTGGCGTGAGGGGTTTGTGAATTCCACAAATATCCCTATCGCGAGGCTGGGACTGAATGATGGTGATGGCGATACGTCCTGAGGACGGTGCTGGCTTCCGGTTCGATTGCCTTCGGTGCCTAGCCGTCACACGGACGGCCCGATCCTGCAAACTTTCAACCGCAGGTTCGTCCTGCTGTATCCGAGCCACTGGTCCACCCGACGAAGGTGCCACTTTCGAACACTAGCTGCAGATTGCCTTTGGTCACAAAGGCCTGACGCCCTGAACCACAGGAAGTCCCACGCGGGGCCATACCCTCGATCCGGGCAACCGTCTGCAATGCACCCGGCTGATCACGCCCGAAGCCGATCTCCCGTCCGCCGGAACCGTTCACCAGAAGCCCGCCAGACGCAGGCACGAGCGTCAGACCAGGCAAACCGGGCGATGCAACCGGCGGAACGACAGGTTGACACGCGGCCAGCCCCGCCAGAAGCAGTCCGCTCAGGGCAGTCGACCTCATCTGGGCGACCGTTTCGCCAAAATGCGCTGCAGCGTCCGTCGATGCATGTTGAGACGACGGGCCGTTTCGGACACATTGCGGTCGCACAACTCGAAAACGCGCTGGATATGCTCCCACCGGACCCGGTCCGCCGACATCGGGTTATCAGGCGGCGGCGGCAACGACTCGCCCTGCGCCAGAAGCGAGTCGGTGATATCGTTTGCATCGGCCGGTTTCGACAAATAGTCGGTCGCCCCGATCTTGACCGCAGCGACCGCCGTTGCGATTGCGCCATATCCCGTCAGAACCACGATACGCGCGTCCGGCCGTCTTTCGCGCAACTTTTCGACCACATCCAGGCCGTTGCCATCCTCAAGCCGCAGGTCGACGACGGCATAAGCGGCCGGGCGGGCGCTGACCGACGCCAGTCCTTCAGCGACGGATTGTGCCGCCTGCACGTCGAAGCCGCGCTTTTGCATCGCCCGCTCCAACCGCCGCAGAAACGGTTCGTCGTCGTCGACCAGCAAAAGCGTCCGGTCGGGACCGATGTTCTGTAGGGCGTCGCTCATACCGCTTCTCCGGGTGGCCTTGTCACCTTGGAGATATGGGGCGATCCTGCCGTGGTCAAATTCGGGAGCGTCCCGCCCCATGTCAACACAGACTACCGGCAGCCTGCTGCCGCCCGAAACTGGAGCGCCGCAGGTGCGCCTCGGCACGCTGGTCAATCTGCGGTGGCTTGCAATCCTGGGACAGTCCGTCACAGTTTTGACGGGAAGCCTCCTGCTGGACCTTCAGTTCGAACTCGGGCTTTGCGCAATGGTCATCGGCGCTGCGGCCGTCGCGAACCTGATGACCGAGGCCATGCGCCCCGCCAATACCCGCCTCTCGGATCGGGCGGCCTTCGGCTTCCTGCTGTTCGATCTTATACAATTGTCGGCTCTTCTGTTCCTCACAGGGGGGCTGCACAATCCGTTTGCTATGCTTTTCCTTGCGCCCGTGACGATCTCGGCAACAGCGCTGTCGCTCCGGTCGACCCTGACGCTGGGTGCCATCGGGGCTGCGCTGATTACATTGCTGGGGGGATATTACCTGCCGCTGCGGTTATCGGATGGCCGTCTGCTGGAACTGTCGCAACTGCAACTGGTGGGATTCTGGCTGGCCATCTTGATCAGCATGATATTCCTCGCCGGGTTTGCCTACCGCCTGACGCTGGAAACAGAACGCACGTCCAATGCGCTTCTGGCCACGCAAACTGCGCTCGCCCGGGAACAGAAGCTGCATGATCTGGGCGGCGTCATCGCCGCAACAGCACATGAACTCGGTACGCCTCTGGCGACCATCAAACTCGTGTCTTCGGAATTGGCGGAGGAATTGTCGGAGCGGCCCGATCTGCTGGAAGACGTACTGCTGATCCGCTCTCAGGCTGATCGGTGTCGCGACATCCTTCGGTCGATGGGGCGGGCGGGCAAGACAGATCACCACATGCGCACTGCCCTGTTCGAAACGCTGGTCCGCGAAGCGGCAGAGCCGCATATAGGACGTGGCATTGTCGTAACCTGCGACTGGGCTGCGGCGGACGGATCGGACGAACGCATGCCCAGCCTTCAACGGCGACCCGAGGTCATTCACGGGCTGCGCAACCTGATCCAGAACGCGGTCGATTTCGCGCAATCGCAAATCTGGATCGACGGGCGTTGGTCCGCTGACGAGATCATGGTTCGGATCATCGACGACGGGCCCGGCTATCCGCCCGAAATGCTGCACCGGCTTGGGGACCCGTTCGTGCGGTCGCGGCGACGCAACGGCTATGAAGGGATGGGTCTTGGCCTGTTCATCGCCAAGACACTGTTGGAACGTACCGGCGCGACTCTGTCTTTCGCAAACGGCAGGAAACCCGGCCAGCGCAGGCCATCCGTCCGCAGCGGAGCAATCGCAGAAGTCGTCTGGCCGCGCGCGTCCCTCGCCGTGCCGAAAATCGGCGGCCTGGGCGAGAATACCCCCCTCTTTCCCTGATTTTCCAAGCCATATCCTACGGGTCTTCACCGGATGTCATTAACCCCCTCTTAACCCGAATCGCTCACCTTGGCGTGCAGGACTTCGCCTGTCACAACCCCGAGGGTTCGATGCCATCCGCCATCATGATTCTGATACCCGTTCTTGGCGGTCTGATCGCAGGCATCATGGCCCTATCGGCGGTTCTCTGGCTCGCCCCCCGCAAGCGCGAAGCGTGGCAGGGTCTGGATGCGGACGTCTTGTCTGAACCCCGCCAGTTTCAATTTCGCCATGGCTATCTGGTGAACCACTCCGGCAATGTCGGATTCCTGCTGCCTTTTCCAATAGATCATCTCAAGGCGTGGGACTCGCTGATCGAAGCTTTGTCGGACATAAACGAGACTGTGCCGACCGCCTTCGATGCGCTGCGAGACACAGGGCTTCCGTTCAAACTGGAAGGTCCCTTCGGGCGCGATCGCGTCGTCATGATCGGCCTGCGCGACGGCGAAGACCTCCGCATCACAATCGCCACCGCCGAAGAGCGGCAGGGTTCTGTTCGTATCGACCTGTCCAGCCTCAAAGCCATGGAAAGCGAGATTTCGATGCTGGCCCGGGTTGGCGACACCAGCCCGACGCTCAGCTGGGCGGTAAACGACGCCAGGCAGGTCGTCTGGTCCAACGCGGCCTATCTGGAACGGGTCGCCCAATGCGCCGGACCGGATGCGGCGCAGGGCTGGCCCTTGCACGTTCTGTTTCCCGAACCGGACGACTCCGGGCCCGGCAAGACACGCCGCAAGTACCGGGACCGTGCCGGTATCGAACATTGGTTTGAAGTCACCACGTCCGCCCCGGATACGGATGGTTTGCGCCATGGGCATGCGATCCCCCTCGATACCGTCATCAAGGCCGAGGATTCTCGCCGCACGTTCATTCAGACCCTGACGAAAAGCTTCGCCTTTCTGCCCTCCGGCCTGGCCATCTTCGACCGCAACGGACAATTGACGCTGTTCAATCCGGCGCTGATGGATATGACCGGCCTTGATGGGGCCTGGCTCTCGCGCCGCCCGCTGCTTGCCGATTTCTTCGATGCGCTGCGCGACCGCCAGAAGTTGCCCGAGCCGCGCGATTACAAGACCTGGCGCGACAGCCTTTCGGACATCGAACGCACTGCTGGGCGAGGCATCTACATCGAAACCTGGACCTTGCCCAGCGGCGCAACATTTCGCGTGACCGGACGTCCGCAGGGTGACGGTGCCGTAACGCTCATGCTGGAGGATATATCGGCGGACGTCATCGCAGACCGCACGCATCGGGCCGATCGGGACATGATGATGGCGGTTCTGGAAGATCTCGAAGACGGAATCGCGATCTTCGAAGCTGACGGCACCAGAATTCTTGCCAATGCCGCGGCGGCCGCCCTGTGGGGGGATGGCAGCGCGGGCCTGCCCGCTACGCTCGACGGATGCATCACCTACTGGAAGACGCTGTCGCACCCGCATTCAATCTGGGGCGAACTGCGCGATCTGATCCGCAGTCCCGATGCGGATTGGGCCGATTGGGACGATACAATCGGACAAACGAAGGGGCCCGCTTTACGGCTGCGGGTCAGTGCCCGGCCGGGCGGACGTATAGCACTGACATTCCGGCCCGATGTCGCCGTGACACCCGCGCGGTCCGAGGTGCCGGCAAAAAGGATCGCTTCCGCCTGACCTCCCCCTTGCGTGTCCCGGTGCCGGGCGTCTAACTGCAGCCGGATGACCCGCCTGACCTGCTCCATTCTGTTGCCGTCGCAGGCCGCCACCGACGCAATCGCGTGGACCATGGCTCCCCTGCTTCGGGCCGGTGACGTGCTGTTGCTGGACGGCCCGGTCGGTGCAGGCAAGACCGCTTTCGCGCGCGCCCTGATCACAGCTTTGCGCAAACAGGCCGGGCTGCCGCGCGAAGATGTGCCCTCACCGACGTTCACGCTGGTCCAGACCTATGACACCGGCGCTTTCGAGACCTGGCACGCCGACCTCTATCGCCTGACAGGGCCGGATGGCATTGCGGAGCTGGGGCTGGACGAAGCCTTTTCCGAAGCTCTCTGCCTCATCGAATGGCCCGACCGTCTCGGCCCTGCCGCACCTCCCGATGCCGGGCGGCTGATCTTTACGGTCAACCCGGACGACAGCCGCAACCTTGCCCTGGTCGGACCGTGTGCGATGATTGCCCGTCTTGCACCGGCCTTTGCGGAAAATCCAGAATGACCGACCGTGATCCGTTGATCCGAGATTTCCTGAAGGCCACCGGCTGGGGGATTGCCACCCGCATCCCCCTGGCGGGCGACGCATCCCTGCGGAGGTACGAGCGGCTTGTGCGCGGCACCGATCGCGCGATCCTGATGGATGCCCCGCCTGCCTCGGGCGAGGATACGCGCCCGTTCATCGAAATCGCAGACTGGCTGGCCGGTCACGGACTTTCCTCCCCAAGGATCATCGCCCGCGATCCGGATAACGGTCTTCTGTTGCTGGAAGATCTGGGCGACGATCTCCTTGCGACGCATGCCGCATCGCATCCGGAAGACGAACCGATCCTATATGCTGCCGCCGCCGGATTGCTGGCCGATCTGCACCGTCACGTGCCGCCGGCCCGTCCCTCCTATCCGGCGCAGATGGCCACGCTGGCCGCAACTGTCTTCGACTGGTATGCCCCCGAGGCGCAGGATCGGCGTGACGATCTGACGGCGGCAATGCAGCGCGCCATCGACACGACGTTGACCGGCCCCGAGGTTCTGGTGCACCGCGATTTCCACGCCGAAAACCTGATCTGGTTGCCGGAGCGCACCGGCCCGGCCCGGATCGGGTTGCTCGATTTCCAGGACGCCATGCGGGGACCGGCCGAATACGATCTCGCCTCACTGATCCACGATCCGCGTCGTGCGGTGTCGCCCCGCGCTGCCCAGGCCGCCACGACGGCCTATCTGAATGCGACCGATATCGACCCCGAGATCCTTCACGCCCGCATTGCCGTCTGTTCGGTGCAGCGGTCCCTGAGGATCATCGGAAAGGTGTTCACACGCCTTTGCCTGCATTCCGGGCGAACGAGCTATCTTCGGTTCATCCCGCCCACTTGGGTCGCGCTGCAACGCGAACTTCGGCACCCGGCTCTGGACGAGGTTCGCGCGCTTCTGGTCGACCTTCTGCCCGAACCCGACGCTGCCTGGCTGGCCGATACCGCGGCCCGCGCGGGCACTCTCTACGGGCGCCACCGCGCGGGCGCGCCATGATCGCCACGATGATCTTTGCCGCCGGACTGGGCACACGAATGCGGCCGCTGACGAACGAACGACCAAAGGCGATGGTCGAGGTCGCGGGCCGACCGCTGATCGACCATGCGCTGGATCAGGTCGCCGGTCCCGGCCCGACCGTGATCAATACCCATCATTTCGCGGATTGCCTGCATACCTATCTGGCGGGCCGGAATATCACGCTGGTCCACGAGTCGCCCATGCTTCTGGAAACTGGCGGCGGACTGCGCAATGCCCTGCCGCATCTGGGCGACGGCCCGGTGCTGACGATGAACGCCGACGCCTGCTGGACCGGACCCCGCGCCCGTGACTCCCTGCTGAAGGCATGGGACCCGAGCCGGATGGACGGGCTTCTGCTGATGGTTCCGCGTGACCGTGCGATCGGCCCGTCGCGGGCCAGTTTTGCCATCGGTCCGGACGGACGGCTTACATGGGATGCATCCGGCCTGATCTATACCGGGGCCGGCATCGTGCGGACCGAAGGGCTGTCGGCCTTTGGAGAAGACGTTTTTTCGTTGCGCGACCTCTGGTTGGCCATGATGAACCGGGGTCGCCTCTTCGGGGTGGAACATCCGGGGCACTGGGCCGACGTCGGAACCCCTGATGGTATCGCCGCCGCCGAAGCCATGCTGGCCGGGGCCGCCTGATGCGCGGCCTGTTTCATGAACCGATGGGTGTCGATTTTTCGACCACCTTCGCCGCCGGGCTTCGCGCCCGGTTGAACGGACAACCGCCCGAGGCAATGGCCCGCGTTACCTTGCTGGTCAACACGACGCGCATGGCCCGCCGGATCGAAGCAGCGCTTGCCGCGTCCGGGGCGACCCTGCTGCCCCGCATCGGATTGGTGTCCGATCTTGCGCCACTTTTGCCGCCCGGCGATGCGCCCGTGGCCGGAATTGCGCCCTTGGCTTTGCGCCTGCGTCTAACCCGGCTGGTCGCGCGACTGCTGACTTCGGACCCGAGTCTCGCACCGCCGTCCGCCGCCTTCGATCTGGCCAGCAGCCTGACCGTTCTTCTGGCCGAGATGCAGGAAGAGGGGATGGATGCCGACGCCCTGACCCGGATCGAGACCGGCGATCTGTCGATACACTGGCAACGGACGCTGCAATTCCTGACGATTGCGACCGATTGGCTGGCGGAGGACGGAACACTGTCCCCGGCTGGCGCGCAGGCGCTGTCTCTGGACCGGCTGTTGCAGCACTGGACGGAACGGCCGCCTGCCGATCCGGTAATTGTGGCCGGGTCCACGGCATCGCGCGCGCCGACCCGGCGTCTGATCGGGGCTGTGCTCGGTTTGCCGCAGGGGGCTGTCGTTCTGCCGGGCCTCGATACCGATATGCCGGACGACGCCTGGGCGTCCCTGACCGATCCCGACGGGCCGGGCCAACAGGATCATCCGCAATACCGGCATGCCGCCTTGCTGACGTCTCTGACTAAAACGCGCGCGCAGACGCCGCGCTGGGGGGATGCCGCGCCAGCCGCGCCGCACCGCAACCGGTTGATCTCGCTCGCGCTGCGCCCGGCTCCCGCGACCGATGCCTGGCGCGCCGAGGGTCCTGATCTGGACGGTATCGCCGAAGCCTGCGCAGGCGTGACCCTGCTGACCGCGCCGTCCCCAGGTGCCGAGGCCGCCGCCATCGCGACCGGGCTGCGCGCCGCACTGGATCAGGGGCGCACCGCCGCGCTGATCACACCCGACCGGACGCTCTCCCGACAGGTTGCGGCGCAACTGGACCGCTGGGGCATCGTGCCGGACGATTCCGCTGGCCGCCCGCTCAATCAGTCCGCGCCCGGTCGCCTGCTCCTGCACAGTGCCGAGATGCGCGGCCAGCCGGTCGAGTCCGAGGCACTGACCATATTGCTGAAGCATCCTCTGACGCAGGTCGGCGGTGACCGGCCCGCCCATCTGACCCGCACCCGCGAGATCGAAGTCAAGCTGCTGCGCGGGCGCCCCCTCGCCTTTCCGACACGGGCCGCACTGGATCACTGGCTGACCGATCGCAAGGTTCCGCAGGCACATGACGACTGGACGCTATGGTTGTCGGATCTGCTCGATGCGATTCCGGCGCAGGCCGCCTTGGCACCTCTGGCGACCCATGTAGCCAGCCATCTGTCGCTGATCGAAATGCTGGCGAAAGGTACTGGCGGCGACACCGGCACGCTTTGGACGGATACCGCCGGGCACGAAGCCCGCCGCGTTCTGGATCGGCTATCGAAAGCTGCACCCGAGCGCGGCGACGAACTGATCACTGCCCGCGATTATGCCCGTATCCTGGGCGCGCTTCTGTCTGCCGAGGAGGTGCGCGACCCGTTCAGCCCCCATCCGGAAGTGATGATCTGGGGCGCACTGGAAGCACGGGTGCGCACCGCCGATCTGGTCATCCTGGGCGGTTTGAACGACGACGTCTGGCCCGGTCAGCCGACGCCGGACCCCTGGCTCAACCGGACCATGCGCCGGGACGCCGGATTGCGTCTGCCCGATAGATCCATCGGCCTCTCGGCGCACGATTTCCAGCAGGCCGCCGCAGGGCCGGAAATCTGGCTGTCCCGTGCAACCCGCACGTCCGAGGCCGATACCGTCCCGTCCCGCTGGCTCAATCGCATTGAGGGACTTCTGACCGGCATCGGACCACAGGGCGATGCCGCATTGAACGCGATGCGCGCACGCGGCGACCGCTGGTTATCGCTGGCCGCACAGTTGGACAAACCTGCCAAGCGAATCGAACCCGCTCCCCGTCCGGCCCCGCAACTGCCGCCGTCTGTGGCGCTGGACAAGCTCTCCGTGACAGCGATCGAGACGCTGATCCGCGATCCTTATTCAATATACGCCCGCCAGATCCTGCGCCTGAAGGCGATTCCGCCGCTGCGTCAGGGACCGGATGCGCGGGTCCGCGGACAAGCCGTCCACGATGCGATGGAACGCTTTGCCCAAGCTGTACCCGGCCCCCTGCCCGAGGATGCGCCCGCGCAAATGCGCCAGGCGCTGGAGGAGGCGCTTGCTTTATGGACACCGTGGCCCGGACCGCGCCGGTTGTGGCTGGGCAAATTCAACCGGATTGCCGCCGATCTGATCGCCGCCGAAACCACGCGGCGGACTTTGGGCCGCCCGACTTTCGTTGAACGCGGCGGCGCGCTTCGCTTCGACGACCCGCCCTTCACCCTGACCGCCCGCGCCGACCGCATCGACGACCGGGGCCATACGGTGGCGATCTATGATTACAAGACCGGCCCGGCGCCATCGAAGAAGCAACAGACTCATTTCGCAAAACAACTTCTGCTCGAGGCGCTGATGGTCACCGAAGGTGCATTTCCCGACATCCCGCAGCGACAGGTCGAGGAGATTCGTTATTTATCCCTCGGTGCGAAATACGCCGAGGCGGCACCGGATGATTTCGGTCCGGATCTGATTGCCGCCACGCGCACCGAGCTTCTGACCCTGATCCGCGCCTATGCCGACGGTCAGCCATTCCGCGCCCGCCTGGCACCCGATTTGCTGACCTATGCCAGCGACTACGATCAGTTATCCCGGTTCGGCGAATGGTCCGATACCGACGGTGCCACGACAATCCCGGTGGGAGGCGAATGACCGGCGCTGCCTTTATACCCGACGCCGCCACCCGTGCGCAGATCGACGCCGCGAACCCGGCCGGGTCGGTCTGGCTGGCGGCCAACGCCGGGTCGGGAAAGACCCGCGTTCTGACCGACCGGGTGGCCTGGCTGCTTCTGGATGGTGCCGCGCCCGAACGTATCCTGTGCCTGACCTATACCAAGGCCGCGGCGGGCGAGATGCAGAACCGCCTGTTCAGACAATTGAGCAAATGGACAATGTTGTCCGACGATGCGCTGCGGGTCGAGATCACACGACTTGGCGCGGCGCGCGGCACCGTTCCCGACGATCAACTGCGTCGCGCCCGCACCCTGTTTGCCCGCGCCATCGAGACACCGGGCGGGCTTAAGATACAGACGATTCACGCCTTCTGCGCGTCCCTTCTGCGCCGGTTCCCGCTGGAGGCAGGGGTTTCGCCCGCATTTTCCGAAATGGACGAGACCGCAACCGCGCGTCTTCAGTCCGAAGTGCTGGATGACATGGCGTCGGATCCGGCGCTGCAACCGCTGGTGGATCGCATTGCGGCGCGACTGACAGATGCGGAGCCATCGGCATTCCTGTCCGATGTCGCAAAACACAGAACCGGATTCGATCGCCGCCTTGAGACCGATGCCCTCAAAGCGGCGCTTGGCATCGCGGACGACAGCCCGAAAGCCGTGCGCGATAGCCTGCCTGATGCGGACGACCTGGACCTGCTCGAAATGATCCGCGATGCGGCGCGGTCGCTGTCCGGTAAAACGATGTCGGACCTGCATCGCGGGCTGGCGCAGGCTATTCTTGCCGATACATCCGACCGCCTGGACTTGCTGACGCCGATCCTGCTGACCCAGAAGATGGAACCACGCTCGATCCGCTGGACCAACGCCGCCAGGATTGCGATCTCCGAAGACACAATCGACGATCTGACGGCCTTCGCCCTCCGGTTGGCCGATGCCCATGCCCGGATCAACGCGTTCGAGGCCCTTGCACAGACCGAAGCCTTGCACGCTTTCGCCCCCGAATACACCGCGCGGGTCGAGGCGCGGAAACAGTCGCGCGGCTGGCTGGATTTCGATGACCTGATCTCACGCGCGCAGCGTCTGTTGTCGACCTCGGACATGGCGCAATGGGTGCTGTTCAAACTGGACGGCGGGATCGACCACATTCTGGTCGACGAGGCGCAGGATACCTCGCCTGGCCAGTGGGAGGTGATTAGGGCGTTGGCCTCGGAGTTCGGGGCGGGCCTGGGCGCGCGCCCGGATGTGCGCCGCACGATCTTTGTCGTCGGCGACCGCAAACAGTCGATCTATGCGTTTCAGGGTGCCGATCTGGACGCTTACGAAAAGATGCGGGCGATCTTCGGCGGCATGGTGTCGCGCCAGGACGACGGAGCGATGTCCGGACTCCGCGATCATGTGTTGCTGCATTCGTTCCGTTCCTCTCCGGTTATTCTCGATCTGGTGGATGCGGTCTTTGCCGACGGCGGTGGCGTCGGCGATGCGCCCGAGCATATCGCGTTTCACGCCGAAATGCCGGGCCGCGTCGACCTCTGGCCGGTGATCGATCAGGACAAGGCGGACCATTCCGACCGGGTCTGGCACGACCCCATCGACCGGCCCGCCGCCAATGACGCGAATGTCCTGCTAGCCGAACGGGTGGCCGAAGCCATCGACCGGATGCTGAAGGACGGCACGCCAATCGGGCGCGACAAGGATCGGCGCGCGGTGCAGGCCGGGGACATCCTGATCCTGCTGCAAAGACGGGCGGATCTGTTTCATCACATCGTGCGGGCGTGCAAACGCAAGAATTTCGACCTGGCGGGGGCCGACCGGCTGAAACTGTCGGACGACATGGCGGTCAAGGATCTGATCGCCGCGCTGACCTGGGCCGCGACACCCGACGATGATCTGGCGCTGGCGACCGTACTGCGGTCCCCGCTTGGTACGGTGGACGAGGCTGAATTGTTCGCCCTGGCCCATGGCCGGGAACGGCGTCGGCTCTGGGATGCATTGCGCGACCGGAACAGCGATCCTGAGGCCATCGCGATGCTGACGGATTTGCTGCGGATTGCCGATATCCTGCGACCCTACGAAGTGCTGCAACGCATCCTGATCCGGCACGATGGCCGCCGCCGCCTGTTGGCGCGTCTGGGCGACGAAGCCGGAGAGGCCATCGACGCGCTGCTGACACAAGCCTTGGCCTATGAACAACTCGAGACACCCAGCCTGACCGGATTTCTGGGCTGGCTCGCCTCGGCGGACGTGGATGTGAAACGTCAGGCGGGAAAGGGGTCGATCCGTGTGATGTCGGTGCACGGCGCCAAGGGTCTGGAATCGCCGGTGGTGATCCTGCCCGAGACAATGAAGCGTGCACCACGCGGCATATCCGGGGTCCAGCGTCTGCCCGATGGTCTGCCGGTCTGGATGCCTGCCAAGGCCAACTGGTCGCCTGCGATGCACGACGCGAGCGACCGGGCCTTGGCCAACGATCGGGCCGAACGCGACCGTCTGCTGTATGTCGCGATGACCCGCGCCGAAAGCTGGCTGATCGTCGGGGCCGCCGGAAATGTCGGCGAAGACGCGGACGACAGCTGGTACAACAAGATCGCGGCGGCGATGGAGAACCGTGATGCCGAAGATTACGACTTCGGCTTTGGTCAGGGACGACGGTTGGAGATTGGCGACTGGTCCGGGGTGGCGCCGAACAGGACAGATATGCCCACCGCGGATGACCGGACACCGGCCTGGCTGCGTACCAGTATCGCGCCGCCGACAAAGGCCGCCACCCGCATCGCACCGTCCGGCCTTCCGGGGGCCAAGGCGCTGCCGGGCGAGGCAGGCGTCGATACGGCGACGGCCCTGCGACGCGGCACCGCGATTCACGCCTTGCTGGAACATCTGCCTCGACTTGGGCAGGAAACATGGATGGAACGCGGGCCCGCGATCCTTGCCACCTATGCCGATGTGCAGGAGGATGAGATCGGTGACCTTCTGGCGGAAGCCGCCGCCGTCCTGAACCACCCCGATCTGGCGCATGTCTTTGCCGGGGGAACGCTGGCCGAGGTTCCGTTCGCTCTGCCGCCAACCGTGGATCGCCCTGCGATAGTCGGCACGATAGATCGGGTGATCCTGACACCTGACTGCGTTCATATTGTCGATTTCAAAACAAATACCGAGATTCCGCCCACTCCTGAGAGCACACCCGACGGCTTGCTGCGACAGATGGCGGCGTATCGGCTGGCGGCGGAGAGCATCTGGCCTGACCGGCAGGTTCAGGTTGCGATCCTGTGGACGAAAGGCCCCCGTCTGATGGATCTTCCGCACGATCTCGTGACGGATCTCGACGCGGGCATTGACCCTCTGGTCCTGCCCGCCTAGCTAATATGACCCGCCCCCGAGGCGTCCATATTCAGGAGAACATCATGGCTACGATCGCCGCAACAGATGCTACTTTCGATGAAGTCGTCAAGCAGTCCGATATCCCGGTCGTCGTTGATTTCTGGGCGGAATGGTGTGGCCCCTGCAAGCAGATCGGCCCCGCGCTCGAGGAGCTTTCGGCGGAATACGACGGCAAGATCAAGATCGTGAAGGTCAATGTCGACGAAAACCCCGGCAGCCCGGCGGCCTTGGGCGTTCGCGGCATTCCGGCGCTGTTCCTGTTCAAGGGTGGCGAGGCGGTAGATCAGAAAATCGGCGCTGCACCCAAGGCCGCGCTGAAGGACTGGATCGACGCCGCTGTCTGAAATTCGCGATTTAAGTTTTCTCGGTTATTGAAAACATCCCGACCCCCGGATGCGTCAGCATTCGGGGGTCTTCTTGTTTCCACATTGAGAAAGCCCGGATCGCCATCGCTCAGGTTTACGTCGCGGCAAGCCATTCCTCGGCTTCGTCCTGCTCATCGAGTTCGAAACTGCGGATGTCGAGGCCCGGAAAGAGCGCGCCTTCGAATTCGGCGGCCTTCCTGAGCCAGTCGGAATCGGTAAGCACGGCGCATTTATCGAACTTTCCGAGCAACCCGAACAGTTTTGGCAGGCGGGTCATCTCGACCCCGATTGCCCCCAACGTGGGCAGGGAAAAATCGGTGATCCTGTAATACATGCGCCCGTTTTTCACGTCTTCGGACGCCCCGATCAGCTTGTCCAACCCATCCCGCATGGCATCCGCATCGAGGCTGCCACTGAGGTCGATGTCCACACGATTGGCAGAGCGCTTGGTGATCTTGAGCATGTCGGCCTCCTTTGAAGTCTGGGGCATCCTCTTGATGATTGTCGGACCTGACATTGATCCTGGTCAAGCAGGCGGTTGGATCTGGCCGGTTTGAACACTCCAAACCGGCATGGAGATCAGTGCCACTGCCGAACCCATACTCAAATCCGGTTATGAGCCGGTCTTGATCTCCACTATGGCAGAGCCGTTTTTCCTGCCCCAGGAGACTCTGGACCATACCATTTCGTGCAGGAAATACGAAATGAAACCGGTTACGGAGCCGACGATGGCTATGCCGCTGCTTGCCATGACCGAACCTGTGAAAAGGTAACTGATCAGCGTCATCATGATGAACCCCGCGACCTGCCATGTAGCTGACTTGGTAACGAGGCGGATCGTGCTGTCCATTGATGAATTCTCTGCGAAAAGTCGGGTGCTTCCTGCTGGGTACCTGCGTTGCCCACGAATGGACATTAGGTCAATTTGCTGCGTAAAATCGATTTTGGTGTTTTATATCTACAAAGGGGGTAAATATGGACAAGCGTATCCGTGCTGACGTGTTCCGGACCCGCCTTCAAGAAGCCATGTCGCTCAAAAAGGTTACCAGAAGCGCGCTGTCCAGAGCCGCCAATGTCGATCGGTCGACGATTGGTCAGCTTCTCAAAAACGATTATCCCCGTCTGCCAAATGCGCAATTGGCTGCTGATATTGCAGGCGCCCTGAGCGTCAGCACCGACTGGTTGCTGGGCCTGACGAACAGGCCAGAAGCTCCGGGCGACATCGTAGCGGCCGCAATGTCTCTAAGCCCGGCAGAACGGACTTCGGCTGACGAACAGCTTCTTGAATGGCATCGCGAAGCTGAGGGTTACAAAGTACGTCATGTTCCGGCGACTTTGCCCGACATTCTGAAGACCGAGCGGATGTTGCAGTGGGAATATGCGTCGTTTCGCGAGAAGCGGCTTCCCGAAGCCTTCGCCGCCATGCAAAATCAGCTCCAATGGCTGTCATCAGGCGTTTCCGACTACGAGATCGCCCTGCCGCTTCACGAAATCGAGGCCTGCGCGGCCGGGACGGCCTATTACAAGGGCGTCAGCAGAGATGTCCGGTTCGAACAACTGAATTTCCTTGCCGATCAGTGCGATCAGATGTTTCCGCGGCTGCGGATATTCCTGTTCGACGCACATAGGGTCTTTAGCGCACCGGTCACTGTTTTCGGCCCGAACCTTGCCGTTGTTTACGTCGGCCAATGCTATCTCGCATTCCGTGAAGTCGAACGCGTAAAGTCACTGACAAACCACTTTGACTGGCTGGTACGAGAGGCGATCGTGGATGCGCGTGACGTTCCTTTTCATATTCGCTCGATGATGGATCAGTAACTTCGCCGTCTCCCGGTTTCGACCGCACCACGAAACATTGCTGAGCGGCGAAGGTCCGCATTGTCCCGCATGGCCGACCTACGAGATGGAAAGCCCCCGACCGCATGCGCGACCGGGGGCTCGTCCCGTAATTGCATCAGGGCTCAGCCGCGGGCGAACTCGGGGTAGGCTTCCATCCCCAGTTCGGCCATGTCGAGGCCGCTGATCTCGGCCTCCTCGGACACCCGGATACCGCCCAGCGCCTTGAGGATGAACCACACCAGCAAGCTGAAGATGAAGACGAAGGCACCGATCGCCACGAAGCCCAGAAGCTGGGTCGCGAAGGATGTGCCCTCCGTGTAGACCGGAACTACCATTGTGCCCCAGAACCCCGCGACCAGGTGAACCGGGATGGCACCGACAACATCGTCGATTTTCATCTTGTCCAGGGCCGGGACCGCCAACACCACAATCACGCCGCCGACCGCACCGATCCACAGTGCTCCAAACAGCGTCGGATCGAGGGGGCCTGCGGTGATGGACACGAGGCCCGCCAACGCACCGTTCAGAACCATCGTCAGATCGACCTTCTTGTAGAGGACCTGCGTCAGGATCAGCGCCGCGACGGCACCGGCGGCGGCCG
>Ga0209634_1000482_pt1 | contig 30965 bp, 42 predicted proteins | sample LinPmetageLP40_FD_184043 | JGI IMG/M metagenome (GOLD analysis project Ga0209634, IMG submission 184043) | Marine viral communities from the Pacific Ocean - LP-40 (SPAdes) (version 2) | ecosystem: Environmental > Aquatic > Marine > Oceanic | place: Pacific Ocean | collected 2010-08-26 | reverse complement strand
TTGTTAATTGGCTTGCGTATATTTACCAAAACAAAAAGAAAGCCATGACAGCATGGATATTTACGGGCATACCGGGCACTGGTAAAGGTTTGTTTGTACACAAAGTATTAAAACCTTTATTCGGTGAACAACAAACACCTATGCGTGCTTTAGAAAATATAGAAGAACAGTTTAATCTTTACATGAGAACAGCATTGTTTTTAGTAGTAGATGAATTTCGTATGGCTGACTCAGGATCAGTAGGCCGCATGGCCGACAAACTTAAACATCAGATTACAGAACCTAATCTTACAATTAGAGCAATGCGTACAAACCAAATAGAGCTGCCGTCTTTCACGAACTTTATCTTTCTTACTAACAGAGCAGATGCAGTTAAAATAGAAGAAAGTGACAGACGTTACAATGTTGCTCCTAGACAAGAACAAAAAATAGAAGAGGTATACCCAGATTTATTAAATAATCTAGATGTTTTAGACGCAGAACTTTATATCATAGCTGGTGTATTGCAAAAGTTTAAAGTAGATGTACGTATGGCGCACACTGCTTTAGAAAACGATGCTAAAAAAGAAATGAAACAAGTATCTATGTCTGTAATAGAAGAATTTGCAAATGCTATACGCATACGCAATTTAGAATATTTTACAGATATATTAGATATACCACTTACAAATACCTTTGACGCTGGCGGAATAAGTACGGCACAAAGATATGTAAAAGCTTGGTTAGTTTCAGTAGGAGAAACTACAGTAGTACCTTTAGCTCATTTTAAAATTGTATATGATGCACTTACTGACAGCCGCAATACTTTGTCACAAAGAGACTTTGCTAAACGTATGACTAGACTTAATATTAAAACTGAACGCAAACGTATTAGTAAAGACAGAAATGCAAGAATACCACGCGGAGTTGTATTAGCTTGGAAAATAGACAATAATGTAAAAGAAGAACTTATAAAAGAACATTTTGACGAAAGGGATTTGACTTTAATTGACGGAGCAACTAACACAGCCTAATCGCCCTGATTTAATAAGCGCGATAGAGGTCACGGAAGATCTTGAACTTGGACATGTCCCAGCATGGAGCTATTCAGCCTTAAAAACATTTGAATCTTGTGCGTATCGCACTTATATATCTAAAGTAAAAAAAATACCTGAAGATTTTGGACCTGCAGCAGCGCGTGGTACAGAAATACACCAGCAAGCTGAAGACTACGTACAAGGTAAACTACCCGAATTACCTGACACGCTTAAAAAATTTACATCAAAATTTAAACAACTACGTGAACTTTTTGATGAAGCTAAAGTAGAATTAGAAGGAGATTGGGGTTTTACAATAGATTGGGAAGTTTGTGGTTGGATGGCTGCAGATGTATGGGCACGAATAAAACTAGATGCATTTGTACATGAGTCAGAAACATCGGGTCGTGTTATAGATTACAAAACAGGCAAACAATTTGGTAATGAAATAGCTCACAGTCAACAAGCTTTAGTTTATGCTATTGGTAGTTTCTTTAGATTTCCAGAATTACAAATAGTTAAAACAGAAATATGGTATCTAGACCATGGAACAACTCTAGAACAAACTTACACACGTGACGAAGCAATGCAGTTTATGCCAAAGCTACACGAACGTGGTATAACAATGACAACTGCGGTTAAATTTCCACCTAACCCTAGTTTGTATAATTGTAAATGGTGTACTTACGCTAAAGGTTTTGATCCCTATTGCCAGTGGGGTATAACCTAGAGTATAATTAATATACGGTGCTCAACCAAATAACACAGAGCATTGTAAAACACGAGGAATGAAAGATGAACGATAATATACCGATGCCCTATGAGCATCAAACAACTACTACAAATTTCATTGTAGAAAATCCAAAATGTATGATTACCTCTGATCCAGGGACAGGTAAAACACGTGCAGTATTAGATGCTCTTACACAACTTAAAGGTCGTACTTTAGTACTTGCTCCTTTATCTATTTTAGAAGCTGCATGGACAGAAGATATAGATAAATTTACACCGTCATTAACTTATGGAGTAGCTTACGCAAAAAACAGACAAAAAGTATTTGACGACACAACTACAGATATTGTTATTACAAACTTCGAAGCTGTTAATTTTCTTATAAAAAATAAACATTTACTAAAAGGTTTTAATACTTTAGTTATAGACGAATTTACAGCTTTTAAAAATAGAACAGCCAAACGTAGTAAAAACATAGCTAAATTATCTGTATTGTTTGACAACAGAATAGCAATGTCAGGTACACCTAACAGTAACACTATATTAGATATATGGCATCCTACGTACATAGTAGACGATGGAGATCGTTTAGGTGCCCGTTACTTTGCTTTTAGAAATACTGTATGCACTCCAAAATTTAATGGTTTTGCTAACGAATGGATAGATAAACCAGGCGCAGAACAAACAGTTGCAAATAAATTAAAAGATATAACTATACGATATGCGTTAGAAGAATGTATGGATTTACCTGACAATATTGTACGAACTATAAATACAAAATTAACTCCAGCTGTACAAAAACAATACAAATTACTAGCAGATGAGTCTGTTCTATACACTAAAGCAGGCACAGTAAACGCTGTACACGCAGGTGCTAGAGTAAAAAAACTATTACAGTTAGTTACTGGAGCTGTATATGATGAAGATAAATTAGTTCAATTTATACATCAAGAACGTTACGACATTGTTATGACACTTGTATCTCAACGTGCACATTCACTAGTAGCATTCAACTGGCGCCACGAACGTAACGCTTTAATAGAAATAGCAGAAAAAGAAAATATATCTTACGCTATTATAGATGGCACTATAGCACCTGAAAAAAGAAAAGATATTGTTACACGTTATCAAGCAGGGCAAATACAAGTTTTGTTTTGCCATCCGCAATCAGCAGGCCATGGTCTTACTCTTACAAAAGCTACTACAGTTATATGGTGTTCACCTACATACAATGCAGAACATTATCAACAATTTAACCAACGTATATATAGAGCAGGTCAAACACAAAAAACCGAAACTATATTAATACAAGCTAAAAATACTTGGGAGCCCGAAGTATATAAAAAGTTAAACACTAAATTAGGGCGAATGGAAAATTTATTAAACATACTAAAGGAGCAAAAAAATGGCTAAAGAAAAATTAACAGATTTACTAGCTGAGGTAGCTAAAATACGTGCGGAAGTAAAAGCCGTACAAACACAAGAAAAAAACCTCAAAAGCGCACAGCGCGAACTAGAAATACAGATCACTATTAGAATGAAAGAGCAAGGGCTTGATAAAATTTCTAATGATGTATGTACAATATCTTTAAAAGAAGAGATTGTGCCAACCGTAGAAGATTGGGATCTATTGCAAGAGCATGTAGCAAAAACTAATCAGTTTGAGTTACTGCAAAAGCGTATGTCTGCAACCGCCTACAGAGAGCTTGTCGCACTAGGGATGGATGTTCCTGGTGTTATAAGCACGGAGTTGACCAGAATTAATTTCAGGTCAGCATAATAATAATAGAACGACGAAAAAAGGAAAACGAACTATGTCTAAAGATATAAGTATTGTAACGAGCGAACTACCAGCTCACATTAAATTAGGTAGTGCACTAGGTAATGAGAATGTGACTTCAGAACATTTGTCAGTGCCACGTGTTAAACAACTTCAAAAGATGTCTAATGAAGTAGATGAAAACCATAGTGATTATATGGAAAACTCTAAAGTTGGAGATTTCATAAACACTGTAACAGGTGAAAACTATGGTCAGGAAATACTACTTGTTAATGTACATTTTAAAGAAGAGTATATATGCTGGAAAAAACGTGAATTCGGTGGTGGTTTGTTAGGAAGTTATCCTAGCAAAGCAGAAGCTATTGCAGCTTTAACCGAAGCTAACGAAAAAGAAGGCGAAGTAGATATAACCCAGACTCAAACTCATACTTTATTAAAAGTAGATGAAAAGACTGGTGCAGTATCTGATATACCATTTTTATTTGATTGCGCTAATTCTAAACTTAGAGTATCAAAAGAATGGAATACACAAATATTGAAATTAGCTGGAGATAGGTTTGCCTCTCTTTGGAAAATGTCATCTGTATCAACTACTAACAGAAAGGGCCAAGCGTTTATGAATATAGACATCTCTAATGTTGGTTGGTTGAACAAAGAAACTTATGAAACTGCAAAAGAATTCTATATGAGATCTTATAGTAGTTAATAACTTGCGTACAGGTGCGACATTATACGTCGCACCTAAGTACGTATGGTATACTTTTTATGTGCAAGAAAAGGAGTTCATTAATAAAGTACATAAACACCTACCCAGGGAGATTTACCGCTGGAAAATCAATGACCCTTATCATGGCGGTGTTGCAGATACTTTTTACTCTGGCAGAATTAATCACTGTTTTATCGAATATAAATACAAAGATACGCTCCCTTCCAAACCCACATCAAAAATTAAAATGAATTTATCAGCACAACAACGTATATGGCTTACTGAACGTGCAAAGCATAATATATTTACATACGCAGTGCTTGCATCAGGAGATCATGTGTACGTAACTGACAACTTTACTATTAAAGAACTAACAGTAAAAGATTTTAAAAAAGAAGCTATATCATTTACAACATACATAAAAACATTAACAGAATTTTGTCTAGGATAAAAACAATGATAAATTTTTTAACAAACTTACTTGATAAATTTTTAGAATGGTCTTTTCAAAGACACGAAAACAAACTATTTAGGAAAAAAAAATGACTGACATGGTTAATTCACCTCCGCATTACAATACAGGAAACATAGAGTGCATTGTAGCAATAGAAGAAAGTATGACACCTGACGCTTTCAAAGGTTACTTAAAAGGTAACGTTTTAAAGTATATGTGGAGATATGAATACAAAAATGGGTCGCAAGACTTAAAAAAAGCTCAATGGTACTTAAATAAACTAGTTGAAACACTTAAAAAACAACAAACTCCATCAACAAATCGTATATAAACTGTATTAAATACCTGTAATATTTAATACTAAGGCCTTACCTACTTGCACAAAACTCAACACGCAAGCTTAGGTGAGGTCGTTTTTTACGATTTTGGGTTTTTTTTCCTTGCTTTCTTAGTTCTAGCATAAGATCTGTTTTTAGAAGCAGATTTAACTTTTAAATTAGATGTCTTGTTGTTTTTAGGATTTCCATCTCTATGGTGAACGTCATTACCATCTCCTTTTACAATTTTTCCTAATCTTTTAGCTATTCTATTAGCTGCATTTCTCATAGCCCTATTTTTAATTTGTTTAGGTTTACTATGGTAATTAGCATATTCTTTTTTATAATCTCTAGCCATTTAAATAGTATACACCTTAAGAGATTTTTCTTTACCTTTTACTTTTATAACTTCGTGCAATACTGCGGTTCCCGGAACAAGGCATTTGTACGTAGACTCTCCAATTAACAAATCAACTCCTGCTTCTTTCGTAGCAGACTCTAATCGTGCAGCTGTATTCACAGCATCTCCTATTGCCGAATAATCAAACCTTGTATCACTTCCCATATTACCAATAACAGCTGGCCCTGTATTTACTCCAATTCCTATTGCAATTGGTTCGGACAGGTCTTTTTGGAGGATCCGTATTCTTGTACGTATATCTCGTGCACATGCAACAGCTCTTTGTTCATGTTCATCTAAGTCTAAAGGGGCATTAAAAATAGCCATACACGCATCACCTATAAATTTATCTACCATACCACCGTGTGCCTGGATGCATTCTACTTGTACGGTCAGTACTTTATTCATAATATTAGTTACTTCTTCAGGCTGCAACTTTTCAGATAAGTTTGTAAAACCTCGTACATCTGTAAACAAAAATGTACACACTCTTAACTCGCCCCCTAAAGTAAGTAATTCTGGATTATCTTGTAAACGTTTAACTTGTCTAGGGTCTAAGTATTGTTCAAATTGTTTTTTAATTAACTGACGTAACTTAAATTGTTCTCTAAACCGCAACCAAAACTCAGGTATAGCTATAAATAATAGTGATAACATACTATAACTAACATCTATAAGTACATTGGTAACTATTAAATAATATCCTCCACTTGCTGTAACAACAAACAAGCTAACTAATCCAACCCCGCTCCACACTACCGTACATGTACGTATTATAAGTATGCCTAATGTAAGCACACTTACTAATATAAGTAATTCATATAACACAGCAGCTGCAGGTATTTGAGGGCTATCAAAAAATAAACTTTCTGTAAGAGCAGCCTGTACTTCGTGTGGATATAAAAGCCCTGTAGGTACAGCAATTTGTGGCATTACCCCTTTGGCACTAACTCCTACAAATACAAACTTGCCTTCTACATTCATATCATCGAGCGTGGTCCGTGGAGTATTAACCCATGACACCCACTTCCTACCTAGGCCATCGGTTGCTATCTCACCAAAATTAGGTACTTTTATACCAGCTATTTGTTGTTGTTCTGTACGTATCACATAAGTATCTACATTAGATAAAATCTTTAACACTTCAGTTCCGTACGCTGGCACCCAGCCGGTGTCCGTTTGCATTAGTAAAGGTATTCTTCTTACAAGGTTATCTACATCTACTCTAGCACTAGCTATGCCTTGACTTACATTGGTACGAAGAGTTTCTGTATTTTGTACGACACCTGATGCTTTTATACCTGTTGCGCCGTCGCCTAATATAACTGTACCTGTAGTCGGAGGTGTCATGCCTGCGTTGCTTTCAAACATAGATAAAACACTAGGCGAATTTGCAAGCGCTGTTGCAAAAACTTCATCCCCTCCAAACCTATCTGGCTCTGGAAAAGCTACTACCCAACCTACGCCCATAGCTCCTGCTTTTATAAGATCATTGTGTATACGAGCTAAATCTTGCCTAGGAAAAGGCCAACCCCCTGCGTTACTTACATCTGTTTCAGTAATATCTAACGTTACAAAAAAGCCAGTAGGATCTGGGGTTTGTACGAAAGCATCAAATACTTTTAGTTTAAGTATTTCTAATGCCTGCAAATTAAATAATAGGGGTAAACATAAAACTCCTACTCCTATAAACGAAATCCATTTCTTCATATTATTCACTCTGCGTTATAGTTATATTTGAATCCCCACCACCATTAATCTTAACAACATTAGAAACTCCATCTTGGATAATGATAAGTGTATAAGAGCCATTGCCGTTTAAATCTAATCTAACTGAATCATTTACTTTTCTTCTAAGACTTATTATATCACCTTGAACTAAGGTAGTTATTTGGGTATCGGTATCTTGTCCTATCCTGGTACCTGTTAAGTTAATACCGCCTGCGTCTGCTAAGACATCTTCATCTTCTCCTATAGCTAAAGAATCTAAAACATTGAGCAGGTCTTCTAAAAAGTTAGTATCTAGGTAGTTAATATCTAACTCTGTAAACTCCAACTCATCCTCGCCTAAAAAATCTTCGTCAAGGTAATCTATATCTAAGTCATTAAAATCTAATATATTTGCTTTAGCATTTTGCGAGACTTCCTCTGTTAAAGTCATTTCACGTTTAGGCGGCGTAACAATTAACATGTTATCTATAATGTCTAAAGTAAGATCTAATATTACTGGTTTGCTTGGTGCTGACTCAAACACAGATACAGTCGTTGCCTGATATGGTTTATTAAGTAAAACACTACCCATGGCAGTAATAACTTCTATCTCTCCACTAGTTAATCCATCTGCTCCAGGCAATAGAATTATTAAAGACCTGCCTAATTCATCTACAGTCGAAGTGAAATCCGTACCTCTTATTACAATATCAGCCGTGGGCGTAGATAACTTTATATTGTTTTTGTTTATTTTGTTTAAGTTACTACTAATAAACCTAGCTGTGCCTAGGCCAAAAGTAAGAGCCATTTTTGCTTTGCTTGGGTCCGGATCATAGATGTATTCATCTATTGTTAGTTGTGAGTGTTCAGTAAGTTTTACTACAGAATCATCAAGAAAGGTTATAGCCATGCGGCCGTTAGTAGTAACAGCTTTATCGTTGCTTTGGATTGCAAAGTCTACTTCTGCAATAAAAGGTTCGTTTCTTACAATCTGTGCTGAACCATTAAGTTCAGATACCCCACCTATATCAGCAGCTTGTGCTTGTACCTTGGTCGTTTTGAATAATACAAACAGTAGAAGCAGCATTACCCCCGACTGATATAACCTTAAGCCAGTCATTATCTTGTGTACTCAGTTGTTGTATATTGAATGTTCTTTGTCCACCTGTGTGATCTAACCAAAAGTAGCCTCCTGCTGATGCGCTAACACCTGTACCAGTATAATTAACTGTGTTGTCTGAACCGTCTATGTCCATGTAGTTTGTAGCACCATCAATATTAATATTAGATACAACCGTGTTGTTAGAACCCTGGATAATCCAGTCTAAGTCCAAAGTAGCTGCTAAAGCAGTTGTGCCTTGATTAAGTGTAAAGGTATTGCTTGAACCAGTAACAGCGATGTTTTGATTAGAAGAGTCAGCACCAAAAGTATTAGAAGGATCAACCTGGATAGTAAAAGTATTACTGTTACCAGTAAAATTGTATAAAGCAGTAAAGTTATCTGCCCATATATCACCAAGAAACTTGTTAGTATTACCAATCATATTAATATCAATAGTCATACTAGTACCGTCAATGTCAAATGCTGTAAGGCTTCCTGCTTCTGAGTTAAGTCCACCAATAATGTTAGAGATACCTAGCTGCTCAATGTCTAAATTAAGTGTAGTACCGCTTTGGTCTAAATATATTTCGTTATCAGCCGCGTATAGCGAGACAGTCATCATCATCGCAAGTAGGCTTTTTAATTTGTATTTCTGCATGTTTCCAAAATCCTCTATCGTAACCGATAGTAATAAGTTCTAATACTGCTCCCTCAATAGCTTTCATTAATGCTATTGTTGTTGATTCATTCCGCGAGTTGCCTAGTTCTATTTCCACCAACTCAGTTCCCATTTCAATAAACTTAAAAACGTCTTCTGACTTACCATAACTAAATATGGTCTTTTGGCTTAACACCTCTATAAGTATTTCACCAGTTGCCACAGATACCATTCTTAAACTTACTGTAATGTTATCTTCTCTGTATTGGATGCTAGTTCCTATTCCAAGGTAACGAGCGCCAATACCACCAGTTGTCAAGTTACTATCATAACTTATGACAGCTCCTTCTAGCAAGACACCAGCAAAGAGCAAAGGTGAGAGCTGTTTCTTTTTCTCTTCATCCGTTGCAAATTGTTCCCTGGCAGATCTAATTAGTTGACGTTCTTTGGTAAGGTTATCAAGACCAACCCTTTCTACTACGCGAAAAAATTGTCCATGACCTGCGTGCTTTAATGCTCTTATTAATAAGGTGTTGGGTGATTGGGTTATGGCTGTAGAGAATAAAGCAAACTCACTATTACTTTTTCTTTGACCTGTCTGGTCTGTAAAGGCAGAAGGGTAAACAGCAACAACGGGACTAACTACTGGAGGTGTAGCATTTAATAAATATTTAGATTGTAATTCATCTATTCGTACCACATCATGTGCTTTGAATCTTTGTTCGTATGTATCAGCATACTGGTCAAAAATAGAGCAACTAGAAAGTGAAACTACCAATAGGAATTGTAATAACCGTGACTGTGCCATCTGCTTCCGTAATTCTTAGTGTTAAAAAATCTCCGTCTGTGCTGTATTCTATCGTATTCCCTTCCAAAGATATAACCCCAGAGTCAGATGGTGTTTCACCAAAGAGGTTGGCAATGAGCTGTCGGCTTAGTTCTGCATAGACACGTGATTCAAAGTTACGAATAAATCTCTGAACCGTTGAGTTCTCTTTGTCTCTTTCAGCTTCTTCTATAGCAGCTTTTAATTCGTCCTTAATTGTTTGGCGTCTGTTAAACTCTTGGTTTTCAATAGTAAGGTAATGGCTAGAGGTATTAATACCATTAAATGATGGTGATTTAAACTTGTGGGTTATTTGATCTGCTCTGGCGTTTTGAACAAAGACACCTAGAAATAAAATTATACCAATAACAAAAACTATTTCTATTATCTTTTGTTTCTCGGCTTCTCTAGCTCTTAGTGCTAAATCAGCTTTACTTGGTCTGCCTCTTTTCTTAGTCTTTTCTTTGGTCATCTCTATCCGCCTTTGCTAACCTGTCGGTGTGCATAAGTTGTGGTACACCTAGTATAGTCTTCAAAAGCGTGTCTTGTCTAATTATCTCATTGTCTACAGAGCGCACTCTGTCAATAAGAGCTACCAAAATGCCGTGTTGTGAATCTAGTTTTTGACCTAGCCTTGCTTCTATTTCTGATATTTGCGCTGATACTTTTTCATCCAGGACGTCTACTTTTGTCTCCATGCCGTCAATGATTTTGTTGATAAGTTTCCAGATAAATAAACCAAGTCCTATAGCTGCTGCTATGGGAAAACCAACCTCGTTGATTAATGTGACAACGCTATCCATGAAAGACTAATAAGCGCCCCACACTTTAGTTTTTGTTCCACCATGGTATTCAACTGCATGGCCCTCATCTATGAGCATTTGGCAAATGTCTTGACCGTCTTCTGTGTAGGGTATGCCAAGTATGCGACCGTACTTGCCTTTACCAAGGGATTTTATTTTTAACTTGCCAACGCATAGTTCTTGTAGTCTTTCTTTTGCAGCAAGACCAAGTTTCTTTTCTTCAAGGTCGCGGGTTCTGGATTCAGGTGTGTCTATGCCTGCTAGTCTTACTCTTTGTTTGTGGAGTTTGACATCAAAACCAAGGTCTAAGATACAATCAAATGTATCGCCATCAACTATTCTATCTAGCCTAGCATTATAGACAAAGGCGTCTGGTGAAGAAGCCATTATTTAGTTTTGGTTTTTTTTATTCTTTTAGTTGTGTAGGCTTCGTTCACTTTTTTTGTTGACTTGTCATCAGCAACATAGTGTCCTTTTTTATTCCTAGCTCTTACTACAACTGTTTCAGTTCCAGTAAACTTATTCCAAAAATTTTTAATAAAGTTCATAGTGTTAATCCTTAGTTTAAAACTCTAAAATAAAATTATAACACAGACTTTTATTTTTGCGTTTTAGCTTTCTTTTTAGCTGTCTTGCTTAGTTCTCCGAAATGAAATAATTTAACACTTGTTTTAGTGTGAGATTTATTTGAATGTAAAGTGCCATTAGACATCTTGTGCATACTACCTTTGTGTTCAGTTCCATCTCTTTTGTAATGTTTAACGCCTTTCATTATTAATACTTTATTTTTTTAGTTTTAGTTTTTTTCTTTTTAGGCGGTCTGCCTTTTTTAGATCCGTAAGTTCCTTTTCCACTTGGCATAATTACTTCCTTTTCTTTGCTGTCTTTGCAGACTTTTTAAACGCTTTTGCTGTTGGTGCGCCTTTTGTACCAGGTTTTCTCATAGTTTCCTTTGAGCCAGCCTTTATTCTTTTACGTTTCGCATGTATGTTTGCGTAGAGTCCTTTTTTTGGCATTATATTTTAATTTGCTCCGTTTCCATTAGTGAACATTCCTTGTGCTTGGTTCTTAGCAACTTGTCTGATAGCTTCTCTATCTCTTTCCATGATTGCGTTGATCTCAGCTACGTTTACTTGTGCGCCATACTTAGCTTGAAGTTCAGCAATTTTAAGCTGCATATCTGCAAGTGCTTGATCTCTGTCTCTATCATCTTCCATGATGATTTTCATTCTGTCTGTCTCTGCGTCTATGATAGCTTTTTGACCTAGGTTCTGTGCTTTCTGCGCTTCTGCTTGTGCTAGTATTTCTGCTGGATCAGGCTTCTGTTCTTCTGGTGACTGTGGTGGCATAGGCGGCACTTGTGTATTTATAAATGATTGTGCGTCTTGGAAACCAGCCATCTCAATCATTTTAGTAAGTGTGTTTGCGTATTGCTGTAAATTAACCAAAGGATTTTGTGGGCCTAGGGTTTGCATAATCTGTTCTTGTTTTTGTGCAAGCGAGGTTAAGACTTGGAACTTCTCTTCGTCTGAGTTTTTGCTAATACCAACATTAATTGCTATGTCTTTGTCTATGTCCCAGTATCTAGGATCAATAGGAACAAACTCATTGTTAAGTCTTATCATGTCTTGTTTTTCTTGATGTTTGATAACCAAGTTGTTTACAAGTTTAAAAAGGTCTTTCATGCCGTCTGCAAAGTGACGACAAATAAGTTCTACTCTGCCTTGCGCTCCAGACATGGTGGCTGATACTGCCGCCGAAGTCGTTGATTGCAATGCTTCAGCATTAAGTCCAGCACTAGCTTTGGATACGCCAGTTCTGTTTTCTTTGGCTTCGTCTAAATAAGCTAAAACTGGGAAGGCTTCTTTACCAACAAAAGGCACGGTAAATGGTTGTACCATTCCTGGCGCACGCATTCTTATTGGTTGACCTATATCGGTGTTAAGCACATCGTCAATGTTGACTTGTCCTTCTACTATACCCATGCGCGGGAAGATGGCGTGACCTAGACTATCAAGCGTATCTCTCATTATCTGAGATTTAGCTGCTTGAATTGGCATCAAGTAGTCTGCGGGACACGAGCCTATGGAGGTATGAGGCTCTGGATCGGGACAGAAGAGTGTTATAGGTAAATCATCCCAGGGTGTTGAATTAACAATATTTAATCCATTTCCCACGGTGCATACTCTAATCCTTTCATCTATGCCATCACCATCTAAATCATAAAAAACGTAGTGTTCTACGTACAAAATATTCTTGTTGTTGTTATCATTTCTATCTACACCTGTGTAGTCTGCTGCTGGGTTTCTAGCTTGCTCTTCCTCGTAGGCTTCAGCGTCTACATAATTACCAGAACCAGCGTATTGTTCCATGTCGTCCTTGTCATAACCCATGGCAACCAAGTCACTAATTGTTTTGACCATGCGGTGAGCCACATAAGGCGATGAATGTAAATCTCTAGCGTTTCTTGAAATAAGGACTTCTTCAGGCGGTATTGCCTCTATAACCACTTGGTCTTTTGGTTTGATGCGCCTGATAGTTACATCGTAACTTGCTGGGGTTTCTTGTGTAGTTTCCTCACCCGTGTTTGGATCTAAAAGTGTCATACTTTCCATTTCAACTTTTTCTTTAACCAGCTCAACATTTGGATCAAGCATAAGCGCTTGGTATGCTTCTGGCGGTATGCCTGTGTATGAATGGGTAGATGCAGTAATGCTGTCATCCCAGTAGGCTTTTACATAACCAGTCTTTCTAATAAGCGCATCCTTAAATGCGTCATAAAAAACTTTAAAGCCTGGATTCTTTTGTTGGAGTATGTAGTTAATGTAATCGGTTTGTTGTTCTGCAAGTGCAATGTCTTCTGGGCCTTTGGGTATAAACTCAACTATCTTATTAGTACCAAAAAAGGTACGCATAATAGAAGGCAGCATAAACAAGACGCTGTCTCTTACATCGGTTGATACAAACTCTGACTGCATGGAACTTTGTCCCTCTGGGGACTCGCCTAAATAATATTCAGTAGCCTCACTTCTTTCCTGACCAATTTGGTCAATGAAGTCTCTAGCGTCATCCATCTCACTTTTAAGAACGCCTTGCAATTCTTCTTCATCGTAAGACTCTTGTTGACCTTCTAGCTCATCGATTGTTTCGTCTTTATCGTATTCCATAAATTTTATCCCACTCTAATTATTCTTGATGTCAAGGGTTTCTTGAAATTATACCCTAAAAAGTTCTCACCACCACTAAAACTTGCGGCTGCACTTGCCATGGTTAATGCTAATGCATCAGCTTTGTCAGGAGATTTTATGCCTCTTTTTTTCATTTCATCCTTTGACTCTATTTTTATTTTACCAGTTGAAGTGTATTTATAACTAGGTGCTGCTAACTCTGATATAAGTTCATCATCACCAGGCAGTCGGCAATCTCGCTGCGTAAGCCAGTCCTTAACTGCAAACCATAACTCAGCTCTTAGGTTTAAATAGTTCTTTCTTGTAGACGGCGATTCAGATACGTTGATTCCGCGAACGGGTAGGTTTTGTTCTGCAAGTCTATCTACAACCCCAGCACCCAAACCAATAACGTCTACAAGTATTTCTTGGGGTTGTTCAACTACCGTGCAATCGTCATACTTATTTTTAACTGCACCGCATAATTGCATTAAATCCATCGATTTAAAAGTCTTAATTTCAAAGACAGTATTACCTTGTCTAACGCATAGCGCGGAATTATCACCACCAAAGCGAGCTACATCCAAACCCCACACAATAGGCGCTTTGGCTGTTAGCGATACGTCTCTATCTATGGCTGTTCTAGCTAGTTCTATTGGTATGACGCTGTCATCATCGGCGTTAGGGAACTCTCCCATTACCTCTACTCTAGCTACAGTTGAATCTTCACCATATTGTTCAAGCATATCTTGGAACAACTTTTGATCTGTACCCTCTACTGTCCTAGAATCAATTTGTTTTAAGTTCCAGAACTTGCGCTTAGAGGTAAAGCTCTCGTAAAAAGGGCCTGTGTTTCTGCGCGGGTTAGAAAAAGTGAACCAAAAGCGATTTTCGGTTGGCTCAGAGAAGAAACCTTCGGATACGCTGTAGATAGGAGCGGGAATACCAGAGGCTTCATCCATTATCAAACAAACTCCGTAAGATGAATGGATACCTGCAAACGCATCTGGATTTTCCTCGCTCCATAACTGTGCTTGGGCGTAGTAATAGCCAGTATCAATTTTTAAATCGCGTTTCAGCGCCTCTTCAAACCAACCATCTGGTTTTATAGTGGTTGCAGTCTTGGTGAACCAATGGTTGTTTATGGATAGGGTTAGCCATTTACCTAATTCTGCCCAGGTTCTTGATCTAAGCTGCTGTTCGGTGTTGGCGGTTACGATAATCGTAGAACCAAGTCTGGTTGATAGCATCCAAAGTATCAACCAAGCGACCAAAGCGGACTTGCCAATACCACGACCAGAGGCAACGGCGAGTCTAAACATCTCTGGGGTTACTGTGCCTTGGTTTCTTTGTATGTGGGTTGTTAAATCTTTTAAAATTTTTTCCTGCCACTTGCGTGGGCCTGTAAATTCTTCAAGAGGGGTGTCTTTTTCTCCCCAAGGGAAGATAAACTTAACAAAATTGTATGGATCGTCCGCAACTTGTGGTGACCATATCTCGGTCATTAGTTGTTTTTCTGCTTCAGCTCCGTATTTCATAAATGCCCTTTGTTATTACCTCTTACTATTGTATCAAAAAAAATTAAAAAATTTTAGTTCTACAGTTACACATACAATACCCGTCGCGCAAAATGTAAGGGGGGGTAATAATCGTTTTAAGTCAGTATTGATTTTCAGATTATTGGGCAGCCCTTACCAATAGCAAGCTATTTGCCCTTTTTGGTGTCTTTGTTATTGGTAACCTGATTGTCTACCACGTTGTTCTTCTGTTTATGTGTTGATTTAAAAGCGTTTATAACGCGCGGCTTTTCTATAGTCGCAAATGAATCGCCAATACGATCCTTAGCGCCAGATAATACCTGGTTTAAATCTATGGTTGCATGAACATTCTCTACGCGATCTTTCCATATCTTTGGATCTTGGTTCTTTAAATAGAATATCTGGGCAACAACCGAGTTTTTTTCGGTGGCCGACTCAAACAAAGCATTGGTTACTTGCGCCAAGCCACGAGCTTTCCCCCTTTTTAAAGCACCCTCAAAATCCGCAGAGCGTTTTCTGTTGCGGTCTATCGTATCCCATGAAACGCCCAAGGCACGCGCAATTTGAGAGTTACCAAGTCCACGACTGGCAAGATTCTCAACTTGTTCTAAATCAATCTTTATTGGTTTTCTACCTGACTTTTTAGCTACTTTTTGACTCATAATAAATGTTTTTTATCCTTTTTAAGCCTTTATTCTACAGCATTTGTTAAAAAAACTGTATGTTTTTGATGCTAACTACTTGATATATAAGTATCTTTTGTTATGATATGTGAGTTATTAGTAAATTACTTTAGGAGGTAACTAACATGATACAGACTATAAATGAATACGAATTTAAAGACGCTTTTCATAAAATGGACAGAGGTAATCAGTTCTCATACGAATGCTTAGACGCTTTATATTGTTACTTAGAACAATTAGAAGACGATACAGGCGAACAAATAGAATTAGATGTAATTGCTCTATGTTGCACATATTCACAATATGACAATATATTAGAAGCTAGTTCAGAGTATGAAGGATTTAATACTGTAGAAGATTTTGAAGAACGAACTACAGTTATCAAAATACCAAACAGTAATAAACTAATAATAGAAAACTTTTAAGGAGCAACCAATGAAAACATTAATAAACTATCTATTAAACAAACCAACCAGGCGCACAGCCTGGCACGGTTCATTTTATATTAACTATTTTAAAAAGAGGTAAGACTAATGAATAAAGCAGACGCAGTACAATGGCTAGGAAATAGAGGGCATGATATAGAAGTATCAGATATCATTAAATGTAAAAAGATTGGCAAATATTTATTTGTACATAATGCAGAATATGATGAGGAAATAGAATTATATGATATGTCAGATATGTACGGAGAGTGCATTGATGGTTACGATCTAAAATCTTTTAATTGGACTAAAGACTATCTAAGAAAACTTATAACTGGAGAGCTGAACCAATGACAACAATAGACAGAACTAAGATACCTAAACATCTGCTTTACTTATCAGATCAAGCATTAAGAAACTTGTTTGCGCTGTTTCCTGGCGGTGTCTGATGACTAGGGTACAAATACGCGGAACAACGATCTTTGGCTACGTTCAAGAAAACTACCAAGATATAAAACTAAATAAAGTAATATTTATTGACGAGGAGACAAACCAAGTTAAAAGAATAACCAAAAAACAAATCAGGCCCGCATACGAAAAAGGCTAAACATTAACTAGCCTCTCTCTCTAGCATCACGCCTAAACCAACGAGCAAGAAGTGTTTGTGTTGCATCCCACTCTTTAACTTGCGCAACATTATCCGTTGATCTTGTTTCGCGCACCAGATAATATTCTTATCCATCAATACCGCAAACCCTTTGCCCATTGTAACGCTACTCAGTCCACACATTTGACCATAATAGCTAATAGCATCATGTGAGCTAAAACTCTTCCCATATCGCTCACACAAGCACCACAGAATGATTTTCTCCCTACTACTAATGTCCTTTCTATCCAGGTGCGCTCTAAACCACTTCCAGACCACCCTTTTGAGCTTTGCATAATTGTCGTATTTATTCGCCACACTATAGCTAATAAGTCCCGACCTATCTGGATCGTCAATGCTATCGGTTATCAACCACCACTTCTCATTATTCAACTAAGCAACCTCCCTCAGACTAACCTGCCTTTTTTCAAAATAACCGTCTAATAGTTCAAGTCCCTTTTTGCTAACCGCAAAAACCCTCTTCCTCTTATCCACTCCCACGCTTTTAACCATGTAACCAAGTCTAACAAAGTCATCTAAAATACTACCAATGGTTGACCTGCTCCCCAGATTACCAGGTAACAAATACACCAACCTTTCAAAGTTTATTTTATTACCCTCTAACTGTGCTATCGCGATTTCTAACACTATATAAAAATGTATCGGTGTTGACTGACAAAATGACATAAACCCTCTTTGCCTTCTGTTACCATAAGCTAAATCTCTAACCACCCTCATACGCTCTTTTAACTGTTTCATGCTTCCTCCTTTTCCTCAACTATGTAGTTATTACTCCCCACTCTTTCAACCCAACCAAGTCAAAAAATTTATATCTTTCCTAATGTTTGGAACGGGGCATTTCAAATGCCCGTTCCCTAGTTTAATAGTATAGTAGGATGTATATAAAGGCATGTATGTTTTTAAATTATATATGCCTTTGTTTTTAAATCATATATGGGTATGTTTTTAAATCATATATGCCTTTATCTTTCATTCTTCCTATTTTCCTTCTTTTTGGTATCTTTTTTCTCTTTTCTTTTACCAAATACCTTGTTCCAATTATCCTCAAAAGTTTTATTGTCTACTTGTTTTGGTCGTTGGTCTGATCCTTTGCTCATGGTTTCTCCTAGTCCCAATTAAAGGACTTTTTGTTTTCATCTAATATTTCTAAAACTGCGCCACGTCTTATAAGTGTCTTAGTTTTATAATCTACGTTACCAGAATTAGATTTAACTAAGCCAGCTTTGACAACTGACATTCTATCTATTTCAACTCCTTCTTGAATACATATCTTTTCACAAGTGTCCTCATCAGCCAACCACATGGCTATGGCAAATCTAACACTATCAACCAAGGAAGAAGCTCCTCTTATCTCGGCTCTATGACTGAGCGCATCATCAGAGTCATTACTCAATGCACTTTTACTTAAATGGTGAACTGAAATACAACTAACTCCCAACCTGGCACTTATGTTGGCACAATATGATCCCCATAACTGGCCCACTTCATTGCTTGAACTAATATTACCAGTTGTAAATGCTTGGAGCGGATCAAATACCACTAACTGTAGGTTAGGTATAGTTTTAAGTTCATCTACTAACTCTGTTGCTTGCGGTGTTATGCCTTCTTCCCTTAACAATATCATCGGCTCTTTTTGTTCTGGTATTGGAAAGACATAAACATCATATTCAGACTGAAAGCGTAAACCTAATGGATCAAGCGCATCAATTCTTCTATGTACCTCTGCTAAATCATCTTCTGCGGCAAAGATAACGCTAGAGCCTTTTTGTAAGATAGGTTTACCCCACCATTTACCACCAAGAGCAATACCAAGAGCTAGTTGTATCATGCTTAAACTTTTACCAACCCCACCTATTGCAGCAATGATACCTGGCTTGCCTAATGGTATAAAACTATCAACCAACCATTCAATTGGCTTTGGTTCTTCTACTAAGTTGCGGATTGCATACTGCCTAATATTAAACTTAGACTCTAACAGTTCTAGTTTTAACTGATCTTTACCCTTGGCGTTGGCTAGATCGTTAAAATCACCAATGACGCTTGGTAGTCTAACCATGCAATTGCTAACCGCACTTGCAACCTCGTTAGCACACTTTTCACCAACCCCAGAAGTATCATTGTCTAAGGCAAGTAAAAATTTAGAATTTGTAATAGCTCGCAACCGCGTAGTTGCAGTTAAACAAAAATTAGCCGAGAAAACTACCGCACATGGCAATCCTGTCGCTTCATAGATAGAAGCTCCAGTTGCATAACCCTCACATATAACTAGGGTTTCAAGGGTTGGTAGTAGGTGGTGTTCAACCCCAATTAAAAAAATATTTCCGCGCACCTCACCACCAGATGCAAACTTTTTAGATCCGTCTGGGAAGATGTACTGTAAACTTCTTATTCTTGATACTAATAACCCAGTATCACTACTCTTTATAATAGTGTGTAAGGGTATCATTAGATTGTTGGTGCTAGTTAACCTTAAACCATGGTTTTCAACCCTCTTGTCTGTAAGATACTTATGCTCCTCAACCTCGCCAGCCTTAGCAAACTTATCTTTAACATACAAAGCAACTTCGTCTTGCTTGGTTTTCTTTGCTTCCTCGCGTCTTAGTTGTGCTTCTTCTACTTTAACTTGCAGATCGCGTTTTTGCGCTACCGTCATTTCATTAGTGTTATAAGAAGTAAACTTCTGTTCCAAAGCTGTACGCCAGTTGCCATACAGACATACAAAGTCTGCATCTAATTGATTGTAGACATACCAACCGCTACGCTCATTGGTTTTATCTGGTCGGTTCGATGCAGTTGCGCTAACTGGGACTCTCACTAGCTCGCCGCTAGTGTCAATAAAATCTACAACTAACCCATTGCCTTGCATCTCGCTAATTAAATCACTCAGAGACTTGTCAGCTCCACTAAATGCAAAGTTTTTATCTACTACTAAACCAGCTTTACCAAAATATTCTGTAAGATCAGCCACTCCTCGCCTGATCCTTGGCATGATTCAAATAATTGGCTACTACCTTGTGAATGAAATCTACGCGGTCTTCCCTTTCCCATTCGTGTAAAATATATGTCTTGTTCTTTTTAGATATCTCTAAATATTTGTCTTTGCTGTTACTAAGGGCATACCTAAGACCCTCTTGATTAATTTGTGCAAAGTTTTTGATGTCCTCCATCTTTTCACCCTCTCCAATTTTTTGTAAATGATCCATTGAGCAAGCAGCAAAGTGCTTACCGTCTTTTATGTAAAGTAGCGGAGACGCGACACCATGGCAGTAAGCACATAGTGACTGTCTCCGAAACTTTAAATCATCATAATCAAAAAGGAATGATTTCGTCATTGTCGGCATCTGACGGAAATACTTCTTCTTTTGGTGTTTCCGTGCTTGGCGTATCTCCAACTGGTTGCCAGGTTTTACCAAACTGCTCGTCTATTTCTAAGTAACCAGAATCAGCTCTAATAAGTTCAGCACTTACACTTTTACCAACAAGTTCGTTAGTATTCTTTAAAGAGCTAACTCCCATTGCGTTCATTAGTAAAAGTAAAGAGTTGTTGCCTATGTCAACAGCTTTAGGGTTATCAGATCCTACAGTAAAAGTATTACTTATAACTATAGTTGTTCCATCTACTTCAAAAAGCATTTTGATTGCTTTCCAGTTATTCTTCCCTTCAATCATATCAGCACCAGCGTAGTGCATAGTATGTCTTCCAGGTTCTAGTGATGAGTTGCCACCGCCACTAGTTGCGTTTTCAGTATCAAACGGTTTCCCGTCGTTAAATTCTGTTAAATCCATGTTGTTACCTCCTAAAAATTTAACAATTAAAATTAATGATTAACCAGGATCATATTCCTCAAAATCATTTGCCCGATTTATTTCTTCTTCTAGTGCTTCAACAACGTCTAATAAAACTTTGTTAGCTCCTAATGGGAGAATTAAATCATCATCTCCATTTTTATCAATGCAAACCTCTACAAATATTACAGCCTTTCGTAAAAAATATAATATTGTTTCGTGATCTGTTTTCATTTCTTGGTTATCAGTTTACCAATCTCAGCCCATGTTTTCTCAGCTCTGACTATAAAGTCCTCGCCTTCTTCTACGACTGGTATTTCCATCGGTAGTCCATATCTATTTTTTGCAACTGCGGCTGGTGACTCAGTAGTTACTAGGACTCTGCCAGATTGCACAGTTTTATTAGTCAAACCTTTATTACCCTGAACTTTTACAGTTCCCTTTTTGTAATTAAGAAATAAACACATATCGCTTGCTTCTAAGCATAAGGCTGATGCGTGCTTGTTCAATTTAAGCTCATGCCTATCATAGGATTCTGTGCTTGGATCGTGAAACGCTTTAATTTGATTATGAGCAATTAAAACAATTCTCATCTTCTTCTCGTTTCTTAATCTATTAATCAAATCTAAAAACTCTCTCCAATACTTCAATGCTTCTATATAACCTTTTCCGTAGCCTGCAGATTCGATTGATACGTATTTATTAACTTCACAAGTTTTTTGATGTATTAATGGCTCTAGCCAATCTAAGCTGTCTACAACCAAAGAGTTAAATTCTAGTTCCTCTGCATCAACCAATGACTTTAGATACTCATAAAAAGTATCGTAGTCTTTAGCTAATGGAAAGTGAGCTATGTCTCTGTTGTTGGTTAATATCCCAAGACCTTCTTCAGTTTGCAAAACAATAGGGTTTTTACTTCCTACTGCAAGCGTTGTCTTACCTAGACCAGATGGGCCATAGATAATTACGATTGATGGTTTAGCTTTACTTTTTGTTTGTATCGCTGCTAGGGACATTAGTTTAGCTCCTTAGTTACACCTTCAATCTTGACTGGCTTTTTGTAAGGCGGTAGTTCAGTTTCTAACTTTGCTACAGCATTTCTTACATTCTTTCTAACCGCTTCCATGTGATGCACAGTTTTAGTTGCAAGCTGATAGGCTTCATTCAACTGTTGCTCTGCATTTAAGTCTTGACTGATTTCCTCAACCAATGGTCTTGTGATGTCATTCAAGTCTTTTTCAAATATATCTCTTTGGTTTCCGTCTTTATCTTGGAAACTTAGTAGAGGTTTCACTTCTTTATTTTCATTTACCATTTTAATCCTCCTTCAGATTTTGGTAGTTATTACATTCTGATTTGTAGGCACAAAACCTACACCATTCTCCAGCATTAAAACCAGGCTCTTCACCCAAGGCTTCATCACATGCTGGCTTTAAGATATTAAAACCCCAATCTACTAGATCGACTGCTTGAATATCAAAACTTCTTATCTGACCGTCTTTATGCCAGGCTCTTTTGTTTGGTTGTACGATTGTCATTTCTACAACCGTATCTTCGTTGCCATAACGACTAAGTGCAAATAGCGAGTAGCACATTAACTGTTCGTTAAGGATTACATTGACTGGCCAACCACCAGTCTTAAAATCTATGACTGCCATTCTGTTACCCTCGCCAAGTATCAGCGCATCTACAGTACCAAATATATCTTCATGGATTTCTGGCGCTCCGCCCCTCTCTTCTATGAGGAGCTTGCCGTTTAGTTCGTCTCTACGTTGGGAAACATAGTCAACATAAGTGTCAGCCATCTTGATGTCATCTTCAGTTATAGTAAAACTAAAACCATCGACTTCACAGTCTTTGTCTAACCAATAATCAGATAGCGTAATGCCGTCTAATCTATTTTTTAATCTCATCTCAACCATTTCGTGTATTTGTGTACCTCTGGCTGCCGCTATGTTTGATTTTCTATCTGCCTCTGCATTTATACGAGCTGATGCTGGACATCTAATTACCCTATTGATGCTACTAGGTGCTAATACAGAATGCGACACACTTATTCCTAGTCTAAAGTTCTACTTTAGAATCTTCTTCTATTTTTAAAATGTCATCCAGATCATATCTAATCTGACCATCTATCTTTGTATAAGACGGGCCTTTGTTTAATGATCGGTTGTTTGCTAAAGTCTGTGGACTTTTCTTCCAACGCTCTGCTAGTTCTTTTTGCGTCAGGAATACCTTATTACTATTCATGTAAGTTCCTATTGTTTACCTATTGTGATATTCTACTATGAGTAAATTTAATAAAGCAAGTCTAGGAACAAAAATAATAGAAATATTATTTAGAAAAACCTTGCAGAAATATTACCAATAAAATTTAATATTAATTTGGAGGAACGAATGAGTATAAATGATATTACACCGCAAGAGTGGGATAGTGTGAGAGCAACAAAAAAACAAATCGGTGGAGATCACTATAAAAATAAAGGCATACAACCTTTGGAGTATGCTTACAGTAATGGACTTACACCTAACTTAACTAATGTTGTAAAGTATGTAACCAGGAATAAATCAGACAGAGTAAAAGACTTACTTAAAGCAAGACACTACATAGAACTAGAATTAGAAATGGTTTATGGTGTAGATCCCGAAGGCAATCCCTACGATTAATTAGACATAGTTATCTTCTGCATATAGTTACCAACCTTTTGCATATTCTCTTTTGCAATATGCTCTCTTTGTTTTCTATATCTCTCTGTTGCCCTAATAGTTTTGTGGCCCATTAACTCTTTTACATCCTCTAGCTTCATAGTCTCGCCAGCCATAGTGCCGTAGTTATGTCTAAGATCATGCAAGGTTACATCTGGACAACCAGCAGCCTTCCTTATCTTGTTCCACATGTGCCAAGGATACTTGACACCAAGTATGGTTTCATTGTCTGTATCGCATGAGTTAATGATAGCCATAGCTTGATTGTTAAGGTGTATCACTCTTGCTTTACCTTGATAGTCTGTCTTATGGTTCTTCAGTATTAGCTTGTTACCATCTAGGTCAGACCACTTGGCTGATCCTATCTCGCTTTTACACCTGCCACCAGTTAGCATACATAACCTTATGTACTTGATTGCTTTTAAATTCTTGGGATTAGACTGTGCTTCTATAATGTTTAACTGTTTGTTTATCTGTGCAAACTCAACGTCAGTTAATGGTCGGTTTCTTTCAAACTCTGGGTTCTTCTTTACATACTTGGCTGGATTGTATTGCACCAAGGACAGTCTGATTGCGTGTTCAAATACAGAACTAATTAAACCAACAACTCTGTTAGCTTGATACTTACCACGCTGGCTTACTTTAATATGTAACCTAGTAATGTCTCCCGTTTCTATATCAACTAACTTCATGTTACCAATGCTAGAGGCTACATCTCTTGTCCAGGACGCTCTAGTGTCTCCCATTATTTTGCCGTCTTTAAGATAGACACACTTACGTTTACTGTCTAACAGATCTTGCAGTTTGTATTCAAATGCTTGATTAAGTGTTTCTGCTTTTTTCTTTTCCAAGGGATCAATGCCTTGTACTACATCACCAAGTATTTGTTGTGCTTTGTTTCTAGCTACATTGATTGGTATATCTATAGAACCAATCGTTGCTTCTCTCCGCTTACCATTGATGTAATAAATAACTCTGTATGTTTTCTTTGTTATTAATAAATTATTTACCTTGGTATCTCTTTTGTATCTCGCCATACTTCCCACCTCCATGAGTCGCGTATTTATCGCATCTATTTATAAAATGTTTGTGAACATTCATTACCTATTAGTAAGATTATAGTTTAAGTTTTGCAAGAAAAACAAGAGAAACAAACAAATAAAGTATTGTGCGTTATTGTTTGGTATTAGGTGAAACTATGTTGCGCTACCAGGCTGCGCTACTCCCCGACACGGTAAAAAACAGCGCAAAACAGCCATATAATATAATTAATTATTAGCTAGTCGCGTATTTGTCGTGTGGTTAATATAGGAGTTTACTGATTAAGTAAATTGTTTAAATAATCTAGTCTGCTTTGCTCTTCTATTTTTTTTATAACTTCAGGACTAAGCATAGAACTTACTGCTGGAGATGTGCTTCTTGTTAAAAACTCTGGTGTTCTTATAGCTGCATTTGTTATAGGTCTTCCCACATTAGAATACATAAGACTTGATAATAAACCAGGTGCAATAAACGGAATTGCCTCTGTTGCATCAGTTACTATATTACCAGTAATAATCCTTGATGCTGTTCCTGAATCTGGAAAAGCGTTTCCTATAACCTCGTTTGCCAAATCTGTAGTTGTTTGTAAAGGTTGTCCGCCTCTTGATGATTTTCTTTTATATTTAGATTTGTCTGTTTTTCTTATTCCTCTTAATAGCTGTGCTGGTGTAAATACACCTTCTCTTGCAATAGCAGAGGCTACAGCTTCTTTAATAGGTATTAAATTACCATACGCTTTGTTAATTTTTTGTAATTCTACAGCTCCATTATTTTGATCTGCTAATTCATTTAGTAACACTTTTTTAATATTACCGTACTCAATACCAACCTCTCCTTCAAAGCCACCTTTAGGTAAATATGATCTTTCCAATCTTCCTAACTCTGTTTCTAAATTTTTAATTGTTTTACCATCAAGTTTTCCATTTTTAATTTTGTTAAAAACTTTGTTTTCCATTTGTTTGAGTAAAACATTTTGTGTTGGTTCATCTAAATCTGAATTAACCAATGAGCGTAATATTTTTTCTTCTAAATTTTTTGTATTGTTTATTGATAACTTTCCAAGCACATCATCATAAGATTTTGAAACAGCGTCATCTACAAATTCAAACGCTTCTCTTGGTGATAAATTTTTTGGAATTTTTAATCCTATTGGTTCTACAGCTTCGTTTAAAGCAACTATGTTAAAATCCATTATTGATTCAACTCTTCTTTTTGCAACAGATTGTCCTACTGCTGGAATGGATGTTGCCATCTTTTCAACATTTTCTAATAAATTACCAAAGATAGTTCCTCCTTCGCCACCAATTTGCTGCCCAAGAGTTAATCTAATTCCTTTGTCTTGAATTTTTTTTGCTTTTTCAGTTATCTTGGGTAAAACTTTGCTTCCAATCATTGCTGCTGGGCCACTAATTGCTGCACCCACAGGTGCTTGGATTAATCTTTCTGTAGCTCCTTCACCAGTTCCAGCTCCATATATACCACCTTCTACAGCAGCTACTTTCCCAGCGCCTTTAACTCCTAATTTTGCTAAAGCGCCAGCTCCAGTTAATGCTGTTGGTATTGAGCCAAGTATTTCTGATCCGTAAGCTAAACCAGGACTATCTTTTTTAAATTGATCTAAATTAGTTCTAATGTCATTAACAAAATCATCGTATGTTCTTGATTTATCAAAAGCTGCTCTAACACCAGCCTCTAACTCATCACCAAAGCCAAAAAGCAATCCTTGTCCTATTGCAGATCTTGCTACGCTACTTGATAAAGGTGGTTTAAGTTCCATCTGTTTTATTTCATTCTCTTTATTAGCAAGCAATTTTTTTTGTAAATCTTTAAAATTTGACATTACTTTGTCCTTTTTATTAATTCTTTTTCTATTGCTTCAATTTGTTCTTCTGTATATTGACTTTCATCCAATGATCCTAATACTTCATCACTCATTACAGAAAGATTATATTTGAATTCTTTTTTAGCTATTGGCGAACCAAAATCTAAAACAACTTTGTTAGGATCTAATTCGTAAGATGACGCTAAATCTGAGTATTGTGTATCTAAACTATTTTGACTTCCTAATTGTGTTTTATATAAACCTTGTGCTTGATTTATAAAATCTGATCTTGTTGCAGGTGCAAGCCTTTCACCTCTTATTAAGTTGTTATATTGCGCTCTTGTTCTGTCTGGAACACCAGCAGAGTTTTGTGCATTAGCAAATTCACCCTCTCTTACAACAGAACCAGGATCTAACATTTTCATGTAATTAAATATTAAAGATAGGTCTGATGCGGCTGTTTGTTTTTCAGCAGACGTTAATATTCTTCCATAAGCATCTCTGACATCAATAAAAGTACCAGATAATTTTTGGTGTTCATCTCTTAACTTATCTTCATTTGTAAAACTTAATTTATTTTTATTTAGATTTTTATTTTGTTGCATCATTAATAATGCTGGTGGAATTCCTGATTCTAATGCTTCTAACATACCAACCATACCAGGATTGCTCTTTTTATATTTTTCAATATTAGCCTTCCTCTCAGCTTCTTTTTGTTTTGCATCAAACATGGCTTGTCTTTGTGAAAAACCAGAAGTTGCATCTTTGCCTTTTAATAAATCACCAAAAGCTAAAAACATATTTGCTTTTTTTTGTTTTTTTAAAAGTTCAGCTTGTGGGTTTGGTTGTTGTAGCGGCGGTAAATTTAAAGCATTAATTTTTTTATCTGTTTGATTCATGTTGTTAAGTAAACCTTGCAACCTAAAGTCTTGCATTTGATTTGTTGTGATTGCATCACCCATAGGGTTATAGCCACCAGCCTTCATTAAGTTTAAAAAATCATACTGACTTGCCATTATAAAACTCCGTAATTGACCATGTAATAACCATTGTCGTTTTTAATAACTGCTTCAGGCATATATTTTTTAACCTCTTGTGCAAGAACACCAACTGTAGGAAATTTATCCCAACCTATTTGTTTGGCTTCATCCTTCCAGTTCCATGTATAAATGTTATGTCCTTTTTCTTTACCAACAAAAATAATGTCTTTTTTCATTCTTTTATCAGAACCAAGTAAAGACATTCCATATAATTGTGCAGCTCCACCTAAAATATCACCTAGTCCAGTTTTTTGGCTATTAGTTGTATTAGTTTGATTTGGCAACGCACTAACACCTTGTGCCAGTAAGCCAAGTTGTTGTGGGCCATAGTTGAGCGCTCGCATGAACTCTCCGTAACCTGCATCCATGCCTCTTTGTTGTAGTCCTTGTTGTTGACCACCAATACCAGATAGCATGCCTAAGTTTCTGTATTGATCGCTTAGTTGATTGCCAAGCAAACCAGCTTGGAACTGTCTGTTTTGCATATCCAATCCTGGTTGCATAAAAGATGCTCTGTTTTGTGCGTCTAGGTTAGCCATGCCAAACTGATTGCCGTAACCAGCGTTAGCCATAGCAACCTGTCTGTCTGCATCTGCCATTGTTTGTTGTGCTGAGAAGTCTCTGCCTATGTCTTGACCAGCTAAACCTGTAGCTCTGTCAAAACCTTGTGATCGTAAGTTAGCTGAAATATTACCAGCTCTGTCTGCAAAGTTTCTATTGGTTTCTGCTTCTAGTAATGCTGAACGTGAACCACCAAATGCGCCTCTGCCTATAGCTGCATCTTGGTCGCTTTGTAGTTGCATCTGTCTTGCTCGGTTTAAATCACCAAGGGTGTTATCTATGACTTGTTCTTGGAACGGGTTTTGGTATGCGCCTAGGTTTGTGTCTAACAAAGATGTTGGTTTAACATCTCTTATGTCACTACGCATGATGTCTGTTGATGAACCAGTAACAGGTGAAACAGTTGGTGCAGCTTGACCAGCTAATGTGTTTAACTGACTTCTTGGATCGTAACCCATGGATTGACCAAACATATTTCTTGTTGCATCAAAGCCTTGCAGTTGGTCTGGGTTGAACCCAGCTACCCTTGCTCCCGTGTAAGGTACAAAAGGCTGTGCAGCTATGCCTTTGGACTTATTGTATAAGTCCTCATACATTCTCATTTGTGTTGGATCTGTAGTTGTTGTAGTTGTGCTTTTTCCTTTACTCATAATTGTTTTCTAACCAGATATTCTTGTTCAAAGCCAAGATGTTTAATTTTTCGTAGCCAGCCTTTACGACCACCACCATAAATTCTTTTGCAACCAAAGTGTTTTGCAAACTGTTCAAAGCTAGGTAACATTTCTTCTAGCTCCTTGTAGTCACCAGCGCAAAAAAGTAAGTTCATTACCTTTACTCTAGGATATTCTACAAACTCAGTTATCATTACTGAGTTTTTACCACCCCAGATATGAAACATACCTTGGTGTATTTTCTCTTTAATATCACTCAAATTATACATATCTTGGTGCTTTAATGCACGAATAATATGTTTCTCCAACCTATCAAACTCAATCTCCCAGTCCTCTTTAGACTGTTGTTGAGGTTGAGAGTGTTCCGTTGTCTGCGACACTAACCTTATATTTTGTTCCATTTGGACTCACTAATACTAATTCGGTGGCATCTCCGCCGCCTATCTGTATCCTTTCACCTTTGTTAAAAGTAATACCCGTTTGATACTCTATTTCTGAAATCAAATAATTCAGATAGTTTTTATCGTAATCTCCGCTTGGTCTAGTTAGCGTTTTTCTTGCCACTATCTACGACCTCTGTTTCTTAAATTTAATCTTATGTTACCAACCTGAAACTGTTGTGAGGTTGATCCCGTTACAGTCATTGATACTTGTCTTGCTGTAAACCTTGCATCGGTATAGCCATCGTTCTCAAAAGTAAAAGAACCAAAGTCTGTTTCACTTCCAAGGGGTGTAAATTTGCCCTTAAAACTAATTGTAACGCCTGGTAAGGCGTTTGCTTCTTCATCTGGTAGTATTTGATTACATTGCACATAGTTATCGCCATTGCCGATCTCTATAGGCCCTGATGTTGCGTAAGGAACTGCTGCTCCCAAGTTCTCTGAGTTGTTTAGTGTGGTGCTGTCATGCTGATAAACATTCCCCAAACTGTCACAAGCGATAGGGTAGTCAAAGACACCCTGGTCTATCCAGCATCCTCTGTCCATAGAACCGATTGACCAAACATTGTCAACGTAGTTCCATATTACATATTTGTTTGGATTGCTTGCAGTATCTCCTGCTGGGTAAAACCAAATGATTTCATTGAAGTTGGAGTTGTGACCACCACAAGCGATACGCCTGTAATTGTATTTAATGTTATCAAAGATGTGGTCATGCACATCGCACTTGATTTCCTTAACAGAACCATCAAAGACAAAGAAGGAGTTTTCACCCATCCATGACAAGAAGTTACCAGCAGCAACTATGGTTCGCGGACTTGCAGCTTTACAGTTAGTACCAGCGTCTTGTATGCCGTATATAAAAGGAGAACCCGTGTAGTAAAGTCTTGCTATACCCGTATCTGTAAAGATGATGACATCTGTTTGCCACTTTACCGCACTTGTTATTCTGCCACCTGTTGGTATCTGTAAATCACCAGCAGTATTTGTTGCTGCGGCTGTCCAGGTTGTGCTTGCCTCTCTTGATGACCATTGTACCTTTCTTGGATCTCCGCCAGCTCCTAAAGCTAAAACATGGCGCTCGTTGGTTACTAAAACACCAGAACAACCAGTAGGAGAGTTGGTTAGTTGTGCGCCAATCGTAGCTGGTGATGATGGCGACCATTTATAAATCTTGCCATCACTTGCACAACAAAAAAGTAAATCTTCGCCAAAGTTAGCGAATGACCAAGACTTAGAATCAAAGAATAAACCAGACTGTGAACGCGCATCGCCATAATCTTCCACGTTGTAATGGTATGCACCAAAACCAAGTGGGTCTGTTGATTGATCGGTAACAAAGCCAGACGGCGTTATGTCATACCAAGTACCGTCATGGTTGACATAAATCTTTTGTCTTGTGCCAACGGCTAAAACCTTTTTACCAGAATTGGTAATGTAGGCAAACATTCCAGTAGGCGTACCCGTAAGCGCTGTATTCCTGATCTTCTCCCAACCGCCAAGAGGCCGTAAGTATCCGTTCTGAAAACGCACTAAATTGCTATCAGTCCAACGTCCCTTGTTGGCGTAGTCTGTTCCATTAGTGACTACACCTGCGGGGGGTGTTACTGGTAGCAAAGCCATGTTACGAACTTAATGTTTTAGTAACGGATGTTGGTGTGATAAGTAATGCGATTTGTGCATCCAATGAAGCCTTCATAGCTGTTACAGTATCAGCAGTTAGTCCAGCTTCTACCCAGGCTTGCACATCAGCATTAGTGAGGCTTGACCAGTTAGTAAAACTAGAAAGATCATCTGTACTTACAGCTTGTGTGCCATACATACTAGATGTCCAGTTATTGCCATCGCTATCTTTATTGGTGTCATCTGTAGCTAACAAGCTCCAATGAACATTGTAAACCACGTTTGATTTAC
>Ga0209634_1000480_pt1 | contig 31155 bp, 29 predicted proteins | sample LinPmetageLP40_FD_184043 | JGI IMG/M metagenome (GOLD analysis project Ga0209634, IMG submission 184043) | Marine viral communities from the Pacific Ocean - LP-40 (SPAdes) (version 2) | ecosystem: Environmental > Aquatic > Marine > Oceanic | place: Pacific Ocean | collected 2010-08-26 | reverse complement strand
GCGGTCTTGCAATAGCTCCACGTGATGCTATGAGTTATGTTATAGAGCAGGTAGATTTGATATCTGAAAAAAGTGGTGGAGAAGGAGTTGTTAGAGAAGTTGGAGATTTGATACTGAGTAGCCAAGACCTACTTGATGGAATAATAAATAGTTATTTGAAAGGATAAATGGAGGTTTTTAAGAATAAGGCTAGAATCACAGATAGTATTACAGTGGGCGGAGACCGACTGGTGTTGTTAGCTGGCCCATGTGCAGCAGAAAGCTATGATATTTGTATGCAAGTTGGAGAGCATGTCAAACAAGTTTGTGAATCTCTGAATATTGATTACGTATTCAAGGCATCATTTGATAAGGCTAATAGGACTTCAGTAACTTCCTATAGAGGGCCAGGTCTTCACGAAGGACTCGAATTGTTATCAAAAGTAAAAGAAGGATTAGGAGTGCCGTTAGTGACTGACATACACGAGTCGAGTCAAGCCGAAGCAATAGGGCAAGTGGCTGATGTGATTCAAATTCCAGCATTCTTATGTAGGCAGACAGATTTGATTGTGGCCTCAGCCAATACTGGAAAAATGGTAAATATCAAAAGGGGTCAATACATGGCGGCAACCGATATGCAATATTCGGTTACAAAGTCAGAGAGCACAGGAAATAACAATGTCTGCCTTACAGAACGTGGTGTGTCATTCGGGTATCACAACTTGGTAGTTGATATGCGAGCACTTCCAATTATGAGACAATACGCTCCGGTTATTTTTGACACCACACATAGTGTACAACAACCAGGTGGAGCTGGAGGAAGTTCTGGAGGACAACGAGAATTCGCGCCCTATTTATCACGAGCAGCGGCAGCGACAGGTGTGGACGGGTTTTTTGTGGAAACACATCCTGATCCGGACTATGCCCTAAGTGATGGACCAAATATGGTGAAGCTGAGTGATATGAAGTCATTTATGGCAATGTTAAAAGAAACCTGGGAGCTTGGGAGGAAATATGTATAGAGGATTATTGATAATATTAGTTTCGTCTTTTCTATTTGGAGCATGTGTGTCGAATAAGAAAGTGCAGTATTTGCAGTATGATGATGTGAATGTGAAGGAGGTTATTCTGGATTCTTTGTTGCGTACTTACTCGCCAGCTATTTACGAGCATAAGATTCAACCAGAAGACGTATTGAAAGTTACAGTCCAAACAATTACGGGAGATGAGTTTAATTTTTTCAAAACTGACTTTGATAAATCTAGCAACCAAAATTTATCAGGGAACAATGCACTTATTTTTGGTGAGTTGGTTGATGAACAAGGGGAAATTGAATATCCAGTTATTGGCAAAGTGAGGGTAGCTGGACTTACTGTATTTGAAGTGCAAGAACTATTGCAAAAAAAAGCAATTGAGAATGGGTTAAAGGAGCCAGTAGTGAAAGTTCGAATTTTGAATTATCGATTTACAATTCTTGGCGAAACAAATAGAGAAGGCACACTGAGTACTTTTAATAATCGAATCACAATGCTTGAGGCTATCGGTATTGCAGGAGGATTTGGAGAGTTGGCTGATCGGAGCAAAGTGAAATTGATTCGTTATAAAGATGGAGAAATGACAGTTGCCTATCTTAATTTTTTAGATGAGAATTTTATCAACTCACCATATTTTTACTTGCATCAAGGAGATGTTTTGGTTGTTTCACCTGTCAAACAAAGACCATTTAGATTATATTTCAGAGAGAACCTTTCATTAATAGTTTCTACAGCTACTTTGGGAGTGCTATTTATCAACCTCATCAATAGATAATTGTATTGGAAGAAACATATAATATAATAGGAGACAAAAGTGCATCTAATGGACTGTTAGTAAACTATCAACGTCTTTTCGGAAGAGCCTTAAGGTATTGGTACGTGTTTTTATTAACCTTATTATTTGCGCTTGGAGGAGCATTTCTTGCGAACCGTTACGCTGTTCGAATTTATCCAGTGGAGATGTCTATTTTGATAAAAGAAAGTGAAGAGGCATCAGGAAATGCTGAAATATTGTATAATAACCCACTGGTAGATGCTTATAGAAATTTTTATAATGAATTGTATATAATTAAATCCTATCCAGTAGTTGGAGAAGTAATAAAACAGTTAGGGTTTAATACGGCAATATATGTGGAAGGCAATGTCAAAGAGACAGAGTTGTATAAATTGTTACCCATTGATTTCTGGTTACTCTCTTTTGATGGAGAATATTCAAGAAGTTTTGAATTAGAGTTGATTGATACAACTTCATACCGTCTTACTTCGACTGATGAAAGTGTCTTTAGTTCACATTCGGCTGTCTTTTTCAATACTGACACTGTAAATTTTTGTGGAGTTAATTTTCATACTTCAATCAATAATAGTATTCCTAATTTCACCTACAATAGTGGTAAGAAGTACAATCTTTATTTTAACAGTAGTTCTGCTGTCACATCCAGTTACATAAATAAGTTGAAAGTCGATTGGGCAGAAGAGGGCGCATCTGTCGTGAAACTAGAAATTAATGGTGCTGTAGTTGAGAAAGAGAAGGATTTCTTGAACACACTATTTAGATATTATTCATATCAAGACTTAGAAAAAAAGAATATTGCAGCAACACGTTCATTGAAATTTATTGAAGAACAATTAGCCAATATTTCTGATTCATTATTAGTTTATGAAATCCAACTGGAAAACTTCAAGAATAACAATACCCTCACTGATTTGGGTGAAGAGGCTAAAAGAATTTTAGTGAAAATAGAAGAGTTTGAGGGGCAGCGAGTTAATGTAGTTGTTCAGAATAGCTATCTTGATTACTTGAAAAAATACATCAATGAAAGTCAGAATTATGATCAAATTGTTCTTCCAATGACTGTTGGTGTAAATGACCCTATTCTGAGTGACTTAGTGAGTAAAATGATTGATATTCAATTTAGCATTAAATCATTCATTTCCACTGAAGCTAAAAATAACCCGCTGTACAAAGAGAAAAAAAGTGCACTTGAGAATATACGCAATAGCTTAACAGAAAGTGTCTCTAATCTCAGGAATACGAACCGAATAAAACTAGCAAGTATTAATGAGCAAATAGGATTACTAACAATACAAATTAAACGACTCCCTAAAGCTGAAAGGAAATTAATTACAATTCAACGAAACTATAAGTTTAGCGAAAATTTATATAATTTCTTATCTCAAAAGAGGACTGAAGCCGGAATCACAAAGGCTTCTGCAACTTCTGATATATTGGTGATAAATCCGGCAATGCAAAAAACAGGGCTAATTTCACCGAATCCAAAAAGAAACAACCTTATTGCACTGGTAGTGGGAATTGGTTTACCATTGATATTGTTTTTTCTAATCGAATACTTCAATAACAAAGTCCAATCGAAAGAAGATATTGAAGGAATTGTAGATATCCCAATATCTGGACTTATTGGTCATGATGAACAAAAAAATAATATTGTTGTAAATAACAATTCGAAATCTGCAGTAGCAGAATCCTTTCGCACCTTACGCTCTAATCTTCATTTTTTCGTAAATAAAAAGGAGAAAAAAGTTTTCATGGTGACCAGTTCGATTAGCGGTGAAGGAAAGTCATTTACTTGTATGAATTTGGGAGCAGTCATGGCATTGGCTGGTAAAAAGACAGTTATTATAGGCGGTGATATGCGTAAACCAAAGATGTTTGATGAATTTTCATTAAATAATGAGGTGGGGTTAAGTACTTTATTGAGTGGTAACAAAACCATAGATGAGGTATTGCAAAAAACAGAAATTGACAATTTGTACCTGATTAGTGCTGGACCTATCCCACCTAATCCAAGTGAAATGCTAATGCAAGATGACATGAAAGAACTCATTATTGCATTGCAAGGTGAATTTGACAGTGTTATTATTGACACACCACCAATTGCACTTGTTACAGATGCACTTGTTATATCGCCTTTAGTGGATCATACTATTTATATAACGCGACAAGGATTCACACCTAAAATGGCAATTAAAAATGTTGCAGAGTTACATAAAGATGGGAAAATTAAAAACATCAGTATCATTTTAAATGATATCAAAAATAACAGACCAGGCTATGGTTATGGCTATGGTTATGGCTATGGTTATGGCTATGGCTATGGGAATGACTACTACGAACAATAAGATATAATGCTTAATAATAACTCTATTCTGATTACTGGAGGAACAGGTTCACTTGGTAAGGAACTAACCAGAACAATTCTTAAAAAATGGCCTGATGTTGCCAGATTGGTTATTTATTCTAGAGACGAACAAAAACAGTTTGAGATGTCTCAAGAATTTGATCCCAAGGAGTATCCTGCAATTCGGTACTTCATAGGAGATGTAAGAGATCTGAGTCGTTTAAAAAGAGCCTTCGAGGGAATAGAAATAGTAATTCATGCTGCCGCAATGAAGCATGTACCTATTGCTGAATACAACCCTGACGAAGCGGTGAAAACAAACATTAATGGTGCTCAAAATGTGATTCAGGCGGCATTTGACACAAATGTAAAGAGTGTAGTGGCACTGTCAACCGATAAGGCTGCAGCGCCTATAAATTTGTATGGAGCTACTAAATTGGCATCTGACAAACTATTTGTGGCTGCGAACAATATAAAAGGATTTAGAGATATACGTTTTTCAGTTGTTCGATATGGGAATGTAATGGGGTCAAACGGGTCGGTAATTCCATTTTTCATGAAGAAAAAGCATGAAGGAGTGCTGCCTATTACGGATAAGCGCATGACCCGATTTAATATATCACTATCTGGAGGCGTTGATATGGTATTATTTGCAATAGAGAATGCATTTGGAGGTGAAATATTTGTACCTAAAATACCATCTTACAAAATCATGGATGTAGCCAATGCCATAGGTCCTGATTGCGAGAAAGTAGAAATTGGAATTAGACCAGGCGAAAAACTACATGAGGAAATGATCACTTCATCAGATTCATTTTTCACGTATGATATTGGCAATTATTATACAATTCTACCTTCTCAACCAGTATTTGATCTGGCTGAATTTATCAAAACATATAAGGCCATTAAGGTTTCGGAAGGATACTCTTACAATAGTGGAACAAATGAAGATTGGGAAACGGTGGAATCCTTAAGAACATTAATCAAGACTCATGTCCAAGATACATCTACGCAATGAGTAAAGAAATAATTCCATATGGCAGGCAATCTATATCTCAAAAGGATATAAATGCAGTTGTTGAAGTTCTTAGTGCGGATTACCTTACTCAAGGACCTAAAATTCAGGAATTTGAAACTGAATTCGCAAAGTATGTCGGAGCGAAATATGTAGTTGCAGTTTCGAATGGTACTGCTGCCTTACATTTAAGTGCGCTTGCGCTGAATGTTACCACTGGGGATCACGTAATTACAACACCTATTACATTTGCTGCATCCGCCAATTGTGTAAGATATTGCGGTGGTGAGGTGATTTTTGCTGATATCGATCCAGAAACATATTTGTTGGACATAGATTGCGTACGTACACTTCTGGAAAAGGATACAAATAGGAAGATCAAGGGAATTATCCCCGTTGATTTTACAGGACGCCCTGTTGACATGGAAGCATTTCGCAAATTAGCGGATAAATATGATTGTTGGCTTATTGAAGATGCCTGTCATGCCCCGGGAGGATATGCTAATAATCGCAACGAGGAGCCTGTTCATTGTGGAAGTGGAAGATATGTCGATTTGGCAATTTTTTCATTCCACCCTGTTAAGCATATTGCCACCGGGGAAGGTGGAATGATTACCACCAATGACGAGATGTTGTATAATAAGCTATGTAGTCTGCGAACCCATGGAATAGTCAAGGATGACACAATATTTGAAAACACCATTGGACAAGCAGGAGGAATTGATAGCTATCCTGGTTGGTATATGGAGATGCAGTCACTTGGGTTCAATTATCGCTTGACAGATATTCAAGCAGCTCTAGGAGTGAGTCAGCTAAGTAGAGCTGAGCAAGGACTAGCAAGAAGGCGAGAGATTGCAAGGAGATATTACAATGCCTTTGAGGGTCAAGATTTTATCAAAGGGCAATCAGGTATCGTTGAAGGGCACGCCTATCACCTGTATGTGATAGAGGTGAAAGATCGCTTGGGATTATATAACCACTTGCGCAAGTATAATATTTTTGCTCAAATTCATTACGTACCAACGCACTTTATGCCGTATTACAAACAATTTGGTTGGAAATGCGGAGACTTGCCTCAGGCAGAAAATTATTATGAACATTGTATTAGCTTGCCTATGTATCCAACTTTGACTGATGAAGAACAAGATTTTGTGGTTAGCACTATAAATGATTTTTATAAAAGCATATGACACAATACATTATTGAAGTAGCAAATTGTCATGGAGGAGATATCGCTTATCTCAATTCATTAATTGATGAATTTGAGCGATTTGAAGGTCATGGGATTAAATTTCAGCCTTTACACCCAGATCATATAGCTACTCCTGATTTTGAGTGGTATCCAGTTTATCAAAAGCTATTATTTAATGAGGAACAATGGAGCGAAATAATTGCAAAATCAAAAAGAACAAAATTAATTTGGCTTGATCTTTTTGACGTTTATGGTGTAACGGTATTGGAAAAAAATATTGAAGATATATATGGGATAAAACTTCAGGCATCTATTTTATATAATCAAAATGTTATTGATGGGCTCAAGGAGGTAGATTGTTCAAATCTCAAATTAATTATTAACATTAGTGCCATCGAGATTGAAGACATTAAGGAACGCATTCAATATTTTAACGATGTTGTAGGGCCTTCAGAAATCCTTTTAGAAGTAGGCTTTCAATCTTACCCGACACTTTTAGCAGATAGTGGACTCAATAAGGTTACTACTTTAAAGGCTAAATTTGGGCATAGAATAGTCTTTGCAGATCATATCGAAGGGGGACTTGATGATGCTATTACTTTACCGTTAATTGCTAGTCAAAAAGGTGCAGATGTTATTGAAAAGCATGTTATGCACAGTACACTTGAAACTGAGTACGATTATTTTTCCGCTGTTAGTCATGCTAGATATGCAGATCTTTTTGAAAAGATAGAAAGTTATAATGACTTGATTGATATGCCTTTTATAAATGAAAGAGAGTTGGACTATCTCAATAAGAGCATACAAATTCCAATTGCTAATACCATGATTTTAAGAGGCAAGGGAGTTTCATTTAAAGAAGATATCAGTTATAAACGAAGTGGTCTAAACGGATTGAATGTAATAGAATTAAAAAAAATCATTAATTCAGGTCATATTCTAAATACTAGTATTGATAAGAATGAAGCCTTTAAAAAGGAAAATTTCAAAAAAGCCACTATAGCTACTGTGATTGCTGGAAGATTAAAATCGTCTCGTTTAAAAAAGAAAGGCATTCTTAAAATTGGAGCTTTATCATCAGTGGAATGTTGTGTGAAAAGTTGTATGCGATTTGAGGATACGACATATACAATCTTGGCGACTTCTACTACTCCAGAAGATCGTGAATTGGAAAGACATACTTATTCTGAATCTGTATTATTTCATACAGGTGATCCAGATGATGTGATCCAAAGATATCTAGATGCTACAGATAAATATAATATAGATGTTGTGATTAGAGTAACCGCAGATATGCCATATGTATCCTCTGAAATTACGAAGATACTTTTAAAATCACATTTTGAAACAGGAGCTGACTATACTGCTGCCAAAGATGCCGCAGTAGGAACCTCTCCTGAAATTATCAACGTACAGGCGCTGAAAGAAGTTAAGAAACACTTCCCAAACGCGGATTATTCTGAATATATGACGTGGTATTTTCAAAATAACAAAGAACATTTTAGAGTGAATATAGTTGACTTACCATCTGAATTAGTCAGGAATTACAGGCTAACAATCGATTATCAAGAAGATCTTGAAATGCTAAACATGATACAAGATCACCTTGATGCTAATAAAAATGAATCTACTCTGAAAAATCTATTTGAATATTTGGATGCAAATAAAGAAGTAGTTAAGATTAATGACCACATTGGGTTGAAATATAAGACTGATCAAAAACTAATTCAAAAACTTAACGAAGTCACTAAAATTAAAATCACGTAGTTTATTTCGCGAAATTTTTGGACATAATTTCAATACTGTGAATCATTATAGATCACTAAGCAACCAAATTTATTCAAGGGGAGAATATGCTCTTGTTCCTATTCGCTTTGAAGACAGGTATGATATTATGAGGTGGCGCAATGAGCAAATATATCATTTGAGACAGAACAAACCTCTCACTAAGAAAGATCAGGACTTATACTTTGATCAAACAGTGAGTAACTTATTTGAACAAGAAAAACCCTCTCAATTATTATTTTCTTTTCTGAAAAACGACAAATGTATCGGTTATGGTGGATTGGTACATGTCAATTGGGTAGATAAGCACGCAGAGATATCCTTTATTATGGATACTAAATTAGAGAATGAGAGTTTTGAGAAATATTGGAATCAATACCTTGATTTGATTGAGAAAGTGGCTTTTACAGATTTATTACTTCATAAGATATTCACGTATGCTTTTGATTTGAGATCTAATGTGTTTTCTGTTTTAGAGAAAAATAAATATTTGAAAGAAGCAGTACTCAAAGATCATAAATTTTTTAATGGTGGATATGTAGATGTTTTAATTCATTCAAAAATGAATTCTCCAATCAAAATTAGTCAGTAGGTCAAGGCTTATTTTTTTTTAAATACAATTAACTGAGTGAACAATATGAAAGACTTAGAAAGTGCTATTAAAAGAATGTTTTTAAATAGACCTTTTGGGAGGATTTTATTAGATAGAAAGGTTGATGATAAAATTGCAGTTAATTATGAATGGGAAGAAATTCTAAAATACTCACGTGAAGGCGTTTTTGAATTTGAGTACTCTGAAGGAGAGCTAGTGGGTTTAATCGGGTTTCATGTATCTCAATATGATACTGATATATTTAAAAAGAGAACCGCCATTGTTAAATATTTAATAGTTGAGGAAGGATCGGATGCATTTGAGGCAGTAGTTACTGACGCTCTATTAAATAAATTTAATCTATGGGTAAAAAAGAGCAATATAGAAGTGGCAATAGCTCGCATAGACTCATCTTTTTTCAACTCAATACTTGCCCTCCAAAAACAGAAGTATTGCTTTTATGAGACCATCACATATAAAACGCTTTTAACGTCAGAAATTGATGCGAAAAGTCTTGATCAAGTGGATTTTCGTTTTGCCAGCATAGACGACTTGAGTATTGTTAAGAAGATAGCTTTAAAGAATACATTTAGGAAATCTCATTTTTATCTCGATCCTGAATTTTCAGAAACTCATACAGATATGATGTATGCTAATTGGATTGATAATTCATTTAAATCAAATGATAGAATAATTGTAGTCGAAGAAAACACACGAATAGTAGGGGCTTTTATTTATGATGTAGTAATTTTCGGTGATAAATTAGATTCAAAAAGAGCTATTTGGAAATCAGCTTTCATTGACGGAAATTTCAGAAAGAAAGGCTTGGGAAAAATGCTATTTGGAGCGGCATTGAAGGCATGTATAAATGAAGGAGTAGCGAGTATTGATAGTTCACTAATAGTTAAAAATATCCCTTCTCAAAATCTCCATACTTATTATAAGTTCAAGCTTGTCAGTGTTAGTTATACTTTTCATAGATGGTTTCATAAATAAATGAGTGAATGAATATTAATAAAAAATATTTTGGTGAAGAACTACCTGTATTTATAATAGCGGAGCTTTCAGCGAATCACAATGGGAGTCTGGAGACTGCCATAGAGACTATAAAAGCTGCTAAAAGAAGTGGCGCTGATGCTATAAAGCTTCAAACATATACAGCAGATAGCATGACAATTGACTGCAATCAAGATGATTTTGTTATTAAAGGGACAGTGTGGGAAGGCAAGAGTTTGTATAAGCTTTATGAAGAAGCTTATACACCTTGGGAGTGGCATGAAGAACTATTTCACGTAGCTAAAGAAGAAGGTTTAGTTTGTTTTTCAAGTCCATTTGATAAAAAAGCTGTTGATTTCCTTGAAGAATTAAATTCCCCAGTATATAAAGTGGCCTCCTTTGAAATAACAGACATTCCTCTTATTGAATATGTGGCTTCCAAAAGGAAGCCCATTATTTTTTCTACGGGAATCGCAACTATTGAGGATATCGAGTTAGCATTGGATGCATGCAATAGAATGGGTAATCATGACATTGCACTATTAAAATGCACTTCTAGTTATCCTGCTCCAATTGAAGAAGCCAATATGGTTATGGTAAAGGATTTTAGTGAAAGGTACAATGTAATAGCCGGTTTGAGTGATCATACCATTGGTCATACCGTTCCTATTGTGGCGACTTGTTTTGGTGCTAAGATAATTGAAAAACATTTCATCTTGGATAGAGCTATCGGTGGGCCAGATGCAAGTTTTTCTTTGGATGAAAAAGAATTCACTCAAATGGTAAAGGCTGTTCGTGAGGCTGAAAGTGCAATTGGAAATGTGGATTACAGTCTGACAGAGAAACAAAAAAAAGGAAGAGATTTTTCCCGCTCTTTATATGTAGTTGAAGACATTAAGAAGGGTGATGTAATTACAGATAGCAATGTAAGAAGTATACGACCTGGTTTTGGAATGCATCCTAAATATTTAAAGGATATTTTGGGTAAAAAGGTGAATAGAGATTTAAAAAAGGGGACACCACTTGATAATACCCAAATAATTTGAAAATCATAAATCAAAGACTGATTAATCTAATATTCGGTGATTGATTAACTTCCAATAACGGGAAAGTTTATTGACAGTGATGGTATTATTGTGTATTGACAAAAGGGCTTAAAGAGGAGATAGAATATTTTTTATGGGAAAATCTAAAATAGGCACCTTTGGTAAGGTATTGATCAAATTTACAAGCAGTCAGGTTATCTATAATGGCCTAAAGATGATTGCAGGTTTTTTGGTAGTCAGACTAATAGCACCAGAAATTTACGGAGCGTTTAGTGGTGTTGGAATTTTTTTAGGCTATGTGATGCTTGGCCATTTTGGCATTTTGAGTGGCCTACGAAGAGAGTTGCCTTTTCAGTATGGCAATAAGAATGAGAAGTTGGTTGATGGTCTAGCCTCACTTGGTTTTTTCGTAAGTCTGGTAGTTGGATCTTTATCTTCTCTAGTTTTCTTCACTTTCCTGATATATCAGTTGATCTCTGGCACCTTCATAGATGTCGCCATTTATTCATCGTTTACGATAGTCAGTTTTTTTCATTTACTCAACAAAGGATATTTACCATCTTTATTTAGAACAACCAATGAATTTGATAAACTTTCCAAAATTAACATAGTTCTGGCGTTGGTTAATATATTAAGCGTAGCACTGGTTTGGCAGTATGCTTTACTTGGGTTATGCTTTCGAGCAGTCTTATTGTCGATCGTTGAGTTTGGTCTTCTGTACTTTAATAGGCCAATAAGCGTAGGGCCGAAATGGAATTACCAACATGCCAAACTGCTGATCACCACTGGAATACCAATATTCGCAGTTGGTCAAGTAAGGCCATTGTGGACTACAGTGATGAATAGTTTAATATTTACTTTAGGAGGGCCTCTCCAATTTGGGTATTATGCTTTGGTCAATATAATCAATGGTGCCTTAGGGATTATTCCTAATTCTATTGGACAAGTTATTTATCCCAAAATGAGTATCCATTACGGTCAGGGGAAAGATGTTTTAACAATTCTCAAGGGCACGTTAAAGCCCATGATATTCCAGTTCATTGTTATATTATTCGTAGCCATCACTACTTGTCTTATTTTACCCGTACTTATTCCGCTGCTCTTACCAAAATATGTCAATGGAATTGAAGCTGCTCAGTGGATTACTTTTTTGCCTGTAGTGGCTTCTCTTGGATTGGTTAATAATATTTACAATGTAATAAAGCGTCAAAAATGGTATTTTATTTCTTTAATCATTGGTGCATTTATCGGTGCGGGATATAGTCTGACAATGGTGCAAATGATTGGCTTTGATATAATTTATTTTGCTCAAGGAATGATTTTGGGAACATTCATACAGTTGGTTCTAAGCCTACTGTTTCTTATGAAACTATTAAATCATGAAGACTAATTCTATTCTCGCTAAAGACCTAGTTGAAATTGAGGAAGCCCTAAATTTCATCGAATACGAGCATATTCCCACTGGAGGACTTGCGGCAAAATTTAATGAGAATATATATCGAGGAATATTTAGACGAAGATCATTATTCTACAACTTGGCAAGCCTAATGAACTATATTTTTATTGGCTTATTCCAGAAGAAAATGTCATTGAGTACAAGTAAATCAGCGAGCAATCTGATGTTTTCAAAATTGGCGGATAAAGCACAGTGCAATAAATTAATTGATCCTTTGACTAGGCATTACAAGGATTCTATAAGTTGGAAATTTTATGAAAAGGGCGATGTAAATAATTATAAAGGGATCATAAGCCTCAAATTATTGGAGCTACCTTTTCTATTTCATAGGACTTATCAACTGAGTAAAGAGGCTAAACAACATTATGTTAATTTCCCAGAAATAAAATTGCTTGATATTTTTCTAGTTTATCTTTTCGGTATTATTCAATTGCAAAATTGGATCCATTTTTTCAGGAATAGCGAAATTAATTTGTTGGTTGTGGACTATGATAGAGATAATAGATCTTCAGCTATGGTCTTGGCAGCAAAAAGTCAGGGCATAAAAACCATAACACTGGTACATGGAGCAATGAATCCACCCTATGGTTTTTATCCTATTATAGCAGATAGAATTTTCGTATGGGGTAACTTTCAATCGGAGTATTTGAATAGTAAAGGCGTAGCACCAGAAAAAGTCTTGATAGTTGGAAATTCAATCGTTGATAAAATAGAGAGGAGGGTGAATCCACCAGTGAAAGATCATAGAATACCTGTCGGTATTGCGCTGAATCCTATGGGGGATGGGTACAATAAGCAATTTTTGAAGCATATCATTGACTACTCAATAAATAACAATGAGGTAAAATTCATAGTCAAATTACATGCCTCAATGACCATATCTGATTGGATGATTGAGGTACAAAATGAGAACTTATTTTTTTACTCATTTCATGATCTCACTACCCCTAATTTTTTTTCGCAAATTGATACCCTAATTGTTGGAAATAGTGCGATTGGATATGAATCTGTATTAAATGATATCCCTGTAGGAGTAATATGTATTGGAGAAAATGATCAGGGAAATGATTTTGTGATGATATCCAATGGTGGCTTTCTAGATATTACAGAAAAGAATGCATTCAACCAATTCCTTACAGATATAAAGAATAAAGAGACCCTTGATATGTTGCTTGAAAAGGAAAAAGTATTTGTGCTTGAAAAATATTACTACGCAACAGGTAATGTTGCAGTCAATAATGTAATAACTTTGTTGGATGAAACGATTGCTCTCTAAAAGTATTGGGTATTTATTACACGTGGTGGTTGGGATGAAAAATTATATCTCAAATTGGATTTCATTGAATGGCTCTGATGTAAAAGTTGGTAAGAATCTGAGTATAAAAGGAGAAATAATAATCAAAAACAGAGGTAAGATCATATTGGGTAACAATGTCCTCATTAATAATCACAGTAGGTACAATCCAGTTGGACTTCCGCATGAAGCTATACTTGCTACGCTAAATAGTCAGGCTATAATAGAGATAGGTGATCGAGTTGGTATTTCTGGTGCGTCAATTGTGGCGGCTCAAAAAGTGGTTATTGGAGACAATGTTTTGATTGGTGGAGGTGTAGGGATTTGGGATACAGATTTCCATCCAGTATCTTTACAGCAGCGTCTCATAGATCAGACTAGCGAGGCTAAATCTTCCCCTATTTATATATCTGATGGTGCTTTTATAGGTGCTCGGGTGATAATACTTAAAGGAGTAAGTATTGGAAAAGGAGTAGTGGTAGCAGCAGGCACTTTGGTGAATAGCGACATTCCCGATTATCATATAGCATATGGCAATCCAATGAAATTTAAAAAGAATGAAGGCACAGTTTAAGAAAGTCAAAAGATGGGCCGAAGCAATCATTGGCTTGAGCCTTGTGTGGAATAGAGGGAGTAACTATGAGATACAAGCGGATGATGTTTTTTTGGCTTCCTACCCACGATCGGGTAATACATATTTGAGATGGTTGTTGTCATCATATCTATACTCAGAGAGCGTGGATTTTGTGAATATGCGCTTATTTATTCCTGATGTGCTCACATATTATGGGGTGAAAAAGGCGTATCACTCTAACTCAAAACCAAAAATTTTGAAAACACATCTTCCTTTTAATGTCCGAATGAATAAAGTGATCTATGTAGTTAGAGACCCACGTGATGTAGCGTACTCATGGTACAAGTATAAAAATCCAAATAATGAAAACACTTTAGACCACTTTATGGATCACTTTATCAATAAATCAACTTTATATGGTACTTGGCAGGAAAATGTGATGAGCTATTGCGGTAGAGGTTTGGAGAATGATAAAGTGCTTTTTGTGAAGTATGAGGACTTGGTATTGCACCCCAAGGATGTATTGATTAAGATTTGTCAGTTTTTGAATAGTCCGATAGACGATGATAAAATGGATAAGGCCATTGAAAAATGCTCGAAACGGAAAATGGCTAAAGAATACAGAGAAAATCAAGGAGCAGCCAAAATGATCAATTTCTTCGAAAATGGCATCACTGAAGAACATAGAAATTTGATTGAGACCGAGTTCTCTTTAGGAATGAATATTTTTAACTATAACTAAATCATAAATGAAATTATTAGTGACAGGCTCTAGTGGATTGATAGGGTCGGAAATAGTGCGGTATTTTGACGCCATGGGCTATCAGGTCATAGGAGTTGATAACAATATGCGTGCAGACTTTTTTGGAGAGCAGGGGGATACCAGATGGAATCAAAACAAATTGAAAGAAGATTGTGAGAATTTCCAACATTATGAATTAGATATTAGAAACAGGGAAGAAGTATTGCAAATGATGAAGGAGTTGAAACCGGATTTTATTGCACATACTGCTGCTCAGCCAAGTCATGATTTAGCTGCATCAAGACCTTTTGATGATTTCGATGTGAATGCGGTTGGGACTTTAAATTTATTAGAAGCGGCACGACAGCACTGCCCAGAGTCACCTTTTGCTCACATGAGTACTAACAAGGTGTATGGAGATGCTCCCAATAATTTGAATTTGAAAGAACTTGATACGAGATGGGACTTTGCGGACGTAGACTATATCGATGGTATCAAGGAGAATTTTACTATTGATCAATCCAAACATTCACTATTTGGAGCTTCAAAAGTAGCAGCCGATGTTATGGTTCAAGAATATGGAAGGTATTTCGGAATGGCCACCTGTGTTTTAAGAGGGGGGTGCTTGACTGGGCCTAATCATTCAGGAGTAGAATTACATGGTTTTTTGAGTTATTTAATCAAAGTGAACTTAACGGGAGGAGAATACAAAATTTTCGGATACAAGGGTAAACAAGTCCGAGACAATATCCATTCTTTTGATGTAACCAGGTTCATAGAAGAGTTTTTTAATAATCCTAGAAGCGGTGAAGTGTATAATATTGGTGGAGGTAGAGCCAATTCGGTCTCAATTTTGGAGGCATTTGAACTAGTAACTAAAATCTCTGGTAAGCCGATGAATTATCAATATTTGGATAAAAATAGAGAAGGAGATCACATGTGTTATATTTCAGATTTGTCAAAAATGAAAGCACACTATCCGAATTGGGACATTACCAAAACACTACAAATGACTTTCGAAGAAATTGTCAAGTCATGGGAAACGAGGTTGTAGAATTGGTCTTACCACAACACCCTTATAACAGATGATTTGCTACAAAAGTGCTAACAGGAATAAGACCTAATATCAATAGAATGAATAAAAAAAGAGTAAAACCTCCAATTTATAAGTCAGGGCATGTGCTATTTATCACTGATGGATTCCCACCGAGAGTTGGGGGTTCAAGTGTTTTGAATTATAACTTATTGACCTATTTTGACGAGAAATCGTTCACTGTTATCACTCGATATTCATTAGGAGCCAACAAATTGAAACGAGAAAATAGGATGTCTGTAATAAGATTATTTGCTCAAATATCACGATTGGGCAAACTGAATGATTGGTTGTTCAGGCTTCAAATACCTCTTGCAAAGATCAGAATAAAGATCTTAGCAAAGAAAAATGAATCTAAACTTATAATAGGCACATACCCTAACTTAAATGTTATTGATTTGGCAATGAGGGTAGCAAATGACCTTAAATTACCGTTCGTTTCCTATTTGCATGATACAGTTTTTGAAGGGAACATTGGGACTAGACTTGAAGCTCATGCAAGAAAATTGAGTGAAAAGATATTTAATCAATCCAGACTTGTTTTCGTAATGAGTGATGGAATGGCTGAACTTTATTTGAAAAAAAATGAAGTAGAGACAATTCCTTTAAGACATACTTATTCTGAAAAAATATTCGAAGCAACCATTCAGAAAAACTCCCCTAAAAGATTTTTCTGGGGTGGAGCTATTTACAAAATCAATATTGTCACCATTTCCAATATTTCAAATTGTTTAACAGGCCACAATATAGTATTAGAATTGGCAACAAATACATCTGAAACAAGATTAGAGCAGAGTGGATTCAATCTTGAAAATTGTGACCTTACGTTTTATCGTGATAGGGATGAATATATTAAGGCTATTCAAAACTGTGATGCGTTGCTTTTGGGCTTGGATGATCAAATGGATACCACCACGCATGTTGATGAAATAGGTACCGTCTTCCCAACAAAGGTTCCAGAGTATTTGGCGAGTGGCAAACCAATTTTGGTTATATGTCCTCCCGATTATTTTCTGGCTCGATATTTCACTAAACATGATTGTGGGTTTGTATATCAGAAGGAGGATCTAAAAGATTTTGATAAAATTTTAAGAGATTTGTCTAATCAAGATTTAGTAGGGGAAAAGGTAAAAAATGCCCAAAAAATGTTAGATATGCATTTTCGAGGAGAAGAGGTGGTTAAAGTGATGAGCGATAATCTAAAGAATATCTAATAATATCTATTTTGATAAAATTCCCTATTCATGCTATTAGATCAATTTAGAAAATTCATTGTTCTTTTGTTTTCTTTCTTTTTGGCTTTTGGAAAGTATGATCCTTTTGGTACACAAGGCCTTTATTTAGATGTTGTTTTGGTCATAGTCATATTGACAATAGGCCTATCTACTAATGTTATTAATCATATTCATCTTTTTAGAAAACAAATAATTTTATTATCTGGGATATCTATAGTTTTGCTAATCTGCAGTTTGATCTATGGACAGGTCTATTCATCTTATGGATTTTTCAATTTTAAGTATTTAAGTGCAATAATCATATTTTGGTTCCTGTCTTATTATTTTAAAATTCATCAAAAGGAACGCTACTATTCATTACTGCTATTTGCTGTAGCCTCTTCTATCATCGCTGCTTTTTATCAACTCGGCTACTTCGATAACGTGATTCATTTTGATAAGGGTAGACTGATTATCTTTGAAGAAAATCCAAACTCTTTTAGCTCAAGGATGGCTATAGCTTTTTTGATAAATGTCTATATGATCGTTTTCAATCCATTGAATCTTAAAAAAGTGAGGTATGTTTTACTATTTACACTTCCAAGTCTCTTTTTAGTAATAGTAGATGCAGGATCTAAAGGGTCATTTTTCGCATTGTTATTTGGTGTTGCTTTGATGCTATTTCTGAAAAGGACAGATTTTGTTTATAAGGTTGTGCTTATTGCATTGATTGGACTTGTAGGATTATTCTTAGTACAAGATTTACAGGATACTGTATTGCTTGAAAGACTAAGTGAAGAACAGGGACTTGGAGAAAGAGAAGCCATTTGGTCTAATGCATTATCAATATTTAGTGACTATCCGTTTGGCGTGGGCGAGTCTGGCTTCTTCCTCGAAATGGGGCTAAGATATTCTAAGCCCATAGATGCCCACAATTTATTTATATATCTCTTAGCCACCGGAGGATTTATTAGCCTTATCCTTTTTCTTCTTTTTTTAAGGACGCTTTATTTTAAGAGCTATTATTTGTTAAAGAGAAAGGGTGATGTTTTTTTCCTTGCAATATTCCTTTTTATAATATTTCTTGCTTCAAAGACAGGTGGTGTATTTACCTATTTGGTAATGTGGTATTTATTTGCAATTATTAATTCAATCGGTCAAAGAAAAGTAGTATGAAAAGTATCTTTATACATGCATGGCGAATCAATAAGGTTGCAAGTAGTTACTATTTGATATATACCCATTGGCTGTATTTAAAGGAAATTAGCCAATTGTATGATAAGGTTTATCTACTTTCTCCAACTCACAAAATTCATCAAAAAGATACAGAAAGCTTTACATCAATTGATTGTTTTGAAAATATTGAAGTAATAGAATTGCCACCGTCATCTGGATACATTGGAGCAGTTAAATATTTTTCAAGCTACTTGAAAGCTTATTATGGGCATAAAGAAGTGGATACGGTATATGCCAGATATCCTACGCCATTTGGGTGGTTACAGCGGATTTTTTTTCGCAACAGCCGTAGGATTATCCATTTTGTAGGTGATCCAGTTGATACAGTGCAATCCAACCCTAATTTCAGTCTATGGAAGAAAAGGATATTGACATTTTTTTTTAAACCCGAATATTGGATGTATCTATGGGCATGTAGGAGGGCAGAGGTATATACCAATGGCCAACACTTGGCCGAAAAAATAGGTCGAAAAAAGGTCAATGCAACTCCCTTGATTTCATCGACATTGTCTAAAGGTGATTTTTATTATGATATAAATAAGAACTTTAATTCCAATAATCCAAGGTTACTCTACATCGGGTATCTGCGTAAAGCCAAAGGTGTTGATGTTGTGATTAAGGCATTCTCTCTACTTAAAGAAATAACACCAGAGGCATCCCTAACTATTGCGGGAGCGGGTGAATTTGAATTAGGGTTAAAGACAATTGTGGAAGAATTGGGATTAAAGGATGTAACTTTTTTAGGACATATAGAAGATCGTAATAGAATTAATGACTTATTAAGAAGTCATGATGTCTTTTGTTTTGCAAGTCTATCTGAAGGCTCCCCAAGGGTAGTGCTGGAGGCTATGGCTAATGGCATTCCTGTCCTAAGCACTCCGGTAGGGTCATTGCCAAATATTTTTACAGATTCAGAAGATATTTTGTTTGCAGAATTTAACAACGAAAAAATGTTCAGCGAGAAATTATTAGAAATTATCACTAATAAAGAAAAAACAGAAAAATTGCGCGCTAGAGCATATGAGAAGGTAAATTCATATACTTTTGAAAACTTCATCAATAAAATTTTTCATGAAACATAAAATATCAATTATTTATTCATGGTTCATTCGACTGATCACTTCGGTACTGCCTAACACCCCTGGAATAATGCGTTTTCGAGGTTGGCTATATTCTTTGATGATGAAAAAGTGTGGCAAAGACTTTCAAGTGTCCTCTTCAGTTATATTTAATTCAGTATCAGGTCTAGAAATCGGTGATCATGTATATATTGCTCACAATACTGTTATTTTGGGTATTAAAATCGTGATTGAGGATGAAGTTTTAATTGGACCAAACTGTGTTATTTCTGGGGGGAATCACACTTTTTCAAATGAATCTTTTAGATTTGGAAAAAAACAAAATAGAGAAGTTATAATAAAAAAAGGATCTTGGGTTGGTGGTAACTGTTCTATTGTTGGTGGGGCTATATTGCCAAAACAATCTATTTTGGCGGCAGGTTCCGTACTAAATAAAGAGTTTAATCAAAGTAAAATGATTTACGGAGGAGTTCCAGCTAAATGCCTAAAAAAAATATTTATATAGTTTCTCATGCAGGTGGGTCACCGTATCATGGGCCGAATATGCGTTCCTATTATCTCGCAAAAAAGATGTTGGAGTATGGTCATTCTGTTAATATTGTCTCATCATCCTATTTTCATAAATATTACAAACTACCTAAAGTTGAAAAAAGCGTTACTCTTGAAGAAATTGATGGTGTAAAGTATCGCTGGATCAAAACTTTAAAGTATCCTAAAAGAAATTATAAGCAAATACTAAATCAATTTGATTTTGCATACAAGCTATGGAAGTTTAGAAAAAGTATATTTGATAAGAATGCAGATGTTGTAATCTTTTCTTCACCACCACCAATATCCTTTTTGGCTTTAATTTTCATTAAAAAAAACATTGGATTTCCCGTAATTTTTGAGGCTAGAGATATTTGGCCGATGGGTATATTAGGGATTGGGAAAGTAAGTTCAAGACATCCTTATGTGAAGTTACTTTCATTCATAGAAAAAATGGCGTATAAGTACGCTGAAGCAATAGTTTCAGTTAAAAAAGGAGATGTTAATTATTTCGAAAAGAATTTTCCTGATATAACTCATAAGTATCATTATATACCCAACGGGTATTATTCGAATGGAATTAACAAGAAAAAGACAATTGTAAAGAATAGTCATAATGAATCCATTTTTGGATATATAGGTGCGATGAGTAACGTTTACAATTTAGACCTGATATTAGATGCGGCTAAAGTCTTACAGAACGAAAATGTTAATGCTAAATTTATCCTTGTAGGAGGAGGGGAAGACCAAGAAAGATTGAAAATTAAGAAACATAAACTCAACCTCAACCATGTTGAGTTCATTGGTAATATTCCTAAGAATGAAGTTATGAGCTACTTAATTAATTTTGATATAGCCATAATATCGTTACAAAGTACACCAGCTTATAAATATGGTGTGTCAGCCAATAAAATGTTTGAATATATGTATGCCAAAAAACCTATTTTGGCAATTTATGATACTGATTTTGACGATGTTGAAGATGCTGAATGTGGGATCACATTACGAAATCCTAACACGAAACAGCTAGTTGAAAAAATGAAGGAGTTAATTGCAATGGAAGAGCAAGCACTACTTGAAATGGGCAATAAAGGATATCAATATTATCTCCAACATTATACTTTTGATATAATTGGAAAGAAATATGAAGCTTTAATTCAAAAGTTGACATGAATGAACCACTAATAATAATAGGAGCTGGAAGATCTGGAACCAATATGCTTCGCGATGCTATTTGTAAATTGCAAGGGTTCGAAACATGGCCATGCGATGAAATTAACTATATATGGAAACATGGTAATTTATCAAAGAAAGATGATGAATTTGGGATAGAAGAAGCTCGCCCTGAGATTAAATCTTATATAAGAAAAAAATTCAAAATATTTCAAAAGAAATCGGAAGCCGAGAACGTAGTCGAAAAAACATGTGCGAGTAGCTTGAAAATACCTTTTATTAATGAAATCTTTCCTGACGCCAGATACATTTTTATAATGAGAGAGGGTAGAGATGTCACAAGTTCGGCAATGAAGAGATGGACAGCACCTTTGGAAATGAAGTATATTTTAAAAAAAGCAAAATACATACCTGCGGTGGATTTCCCATATTATGGATTACGCTATTTTATGAATCGTATTAAAAAGATTTTTTCTAAGGAAAAAAGGCTGGCATTTTGGGGACCAATCTATAGTGGCATGATAGATGAATTAAAAACAGATTCATTGGAAGAAGTATGTGCAAAACAATGGAAGCAGTGTGTGGAAAAAGCCTATACAGAACTTGTTAAGATGGAGACAAGTAAAGTGTTCATGTGTACATATGAGGATTTTGTCAATAACCCGAAAAAGGGTATGAACAAACTAGCTGATTTTTTGAGAATTGAGATCAAGGAACAAGAATTGCTTCTTGCGATTAATAAAGTATCTAATAGGAGTGTAGGGAATTATAAAAGTAATCTTCAAGGAAATAGTCTGATCAAGGTTGATAAAGTTGTGAATCCGGTCATGGTGAGTATATATAATGAGATACCTAAATTATGAGTACATTAAATGCTTTTCTTAAACGAAGCTTTGATTTGTTGTTTTCTATTATTGGGATCGTTTTGTTCGGATGGTTGATTTTGATTGGAGCATTATTTGCATTAATTGATACTAAAATAAGTGGTTTTTTTATACAAGAAAGAGTCGGTAAAAATGGCAAATCAATAAAAGTCATTAAGCTAAGGACTATGAGGCATGTCCCAGGGTATAATAGTTACGTGACTACAGACAATGATCCTAGAGTAAGTACAATTGGTAATTTTCTTCGAAAATCAAAAATTGATGAGTTGCCGCAGTTAATCAATGTACTATTGGGTCAGATGAGTTTTGTTGGACCCCGCCCTGATTTGCCAGGTTTTGCCGATCAACTGACAGGAGATGACAGAGTAATTCTTACTATAAGACCAGGCATTACTGGCCCTGCTTCTTTGAAGTATAAAAGAGAAGAAGAGCTGTTGGCAAGACAGGATGATCCCGAAAAGTACAATAAAGAAGTTATATATCCTGATAAGGTTCAGTTAAATAAAGAATACATAAGAACTTACAAATTTCACATGGATATTAAATATATAATAAAGACTATAATTGAATAATCGACTCTACCTCTCCTCACCTCACATGGGAGGAGAAGAAATTAAATACGTTAACAGTGCTTTTGAAGAAAACTGGATAGCACCACTTGGACCAAATGTTAATGGGTTTGAGCAGGATATTTGTGATTACGCAAACATTGGACATTGCACGGCATTGTCATCTGGCACTTCAGCAATACACTTAGCACTCATTATGCTTGGTGTTGAACAAGGAGATGAAGTACTGGCTTCAACATTTACTTTTTCAGCGACTATTAATCCGATTCTATACCAAAAAGCAACCCCAATTTTAGTGGAAAGTGAAAAGGATACATGGAATATGTCCCCTGTATTTTTGAAGGAGGCCATTGAGGATAGAATCGCAACTGGAAAAAAACCAAAAGCTATAATACCTGTGCATCTTTATGGTATGCCAGCCAAGATGGATGAGATAATGGAGATTGCTGCAGAATACCAAATTCCTGTAATTGAGGATGCAGCAGAGGGAATGGGTGCTTCCCTAAAAGGGAAGAAGCTGGGTGTTTTTGGAGATATTGGGGTTTACTCTTTCAACGGCAACAAAATCATTACTACATCAGGAGGAGGAGTACTTGTTTCTGAAAATAAGGATTATGCCGACAAGGCACGCTTTCTAGCAACTCAAGCAAGAGACCAAGCACCTCACTATCAGCATAGTGAAATAGGATATAATTATCGGATGAGCAATATCTGTGCAGGAATTGGGCGGGGACAGTTACAAGTGTTGGATAGTTGGGTCAACAAGCGTAAGACTAATTTCGACCGATATAAAAAGGAGCTGTCCGATCTACCCATTGAATTCTTGAATGAACCGAATGCTGATTACTTTTCCAATCGTTGGTTGACAACCATCACTACTTCATCCTATGAAAAACGAGAAGAAATAAGGTTGGCACTTGAAAAAGAAAACATCGAATCCCGTCCTCTCTGGAAACCTATGCACTTACAACCAATTTTTAAAGATTATCTATATTATGGAGATGGACTTTCAGAACGCTTGTTTGAAAAAGGACTTTGTCTGCCTTCTGGATCCAATATGACCGAACAACAACAAGATCGGGTGATAGCGACAATTAAGAAATGCTTTGACTAAGATGCAAGTACCACTTATTGATCTCAAAACTCAATATGCTCAAATAAAACCTGAGATAGATGAGGTAGTAGCACAAGTCTTGTCAAGTGGTGAGTTCATAGGTGGAAATATAGTTGAGGAGTTTGAACAGCAATTTGCCAAAGCGAGTAACGTCAAGCATTGTATTTCTGTTGCTAACGGGACAGATGCACTTTACATTGCGCTGATCGCATTAGGCATCACAGAAGGTGATGAGGTGATTACTACAGCCAGTAGTTGGATTTCAACGGCATCTACGATATTAAAAGTCGGTGCCAGACCAATTTTTGTTGATATCGAGACAGATCATTATACGATTGATACGGGACTTATTGAGGAGAAAATTGGTGATAGAACTAAAGCAATACTTCCAGTTCACCTCTATGGACAAATGGCGGATATGGCACATATCAAATCCATTTGTGTTAAACACAATTTATTTTGTGTCGAAGATAGTGCGCAAGGACATTTTGCTCAGCTTCATGATAAAATGCCCGGGCAAATCGGTGATATCGCCACATTTAGTTTTTATCCAACAAAAAATTTAGGTGCGTATGGAGATGGTGGTAGCATCATTACCAACGATGATGAAATTGCAAGAAAGTGCAGCAAATTGGCGAATTATGGTATTATTCAGAGTGATGAAAAAATAGTAATTGGAGGAAATAGTAGATTAGATACACTGCAAGCTGCTATATTACAAGTTAAGCTCAAATACGCAAATACCTGGATAGAAAAACGGATTGCTCATGCGAAGAAATATGACAACTTGTTACAGAATTTAGATCAAGTGACAGTGCCGAAAGTTCGTGAGGGTAGCCGACATACTTACTACACCTATGTTATTCGTTGTGAAAGGCGTGATGAGTTGAAAGCACATTTACAAGAACATGGAATTGCCACAGCTATACACTATCCTTATATTCTTCCACTGAGGGCAGACCTTGCCTTTTTAAAATACAAGGCTGATGGATTTCCAATAGCAACTCAATGTCAAAATGAAATTCTTTCGCTTCCAATGTATGCCGAATTGACCAATGAACAGATCTCCCACATTGCTGATTGTATCTGCAATTTTTATAACTAGTAATTTGTCGGTATCTTCGATTTCATCATTGAATACATGAAGAAAATAGCCATATACGGAGCAGGAGGTTTAGGTAGAGAAATTGCTCAAATGGTGAGTCAGATCAATTCACTTTCTCCAAAATGGGAACTGATCGGATTTTATGATGATCATATCCGCAAAGGACAAACAGTGAAAGGATTGAAAGTATTGGGTGGGATCAGTGATCTGAATGAAGAACCCATTGAATTGAATTTGGTGATTGCCATTGCAGACAACAAGATGCGCAAGGAAATAGCTGCCAAAGTGACCAACCGAAAAATTATTTACCCCAATCTTATTCATCCATCTGTCATTATGGATGACAATGAAGTGAAATTAGGAGCTGGAAGTATCGTAACTGCTGGGAATATATTGACCACAGATATTGAAATAGGCAAACATTGCATTGTCAATCTCGGTTGTACGATAGGGCATGACCTGGTGCTGGGCGACTACTGTGCTATCATGCCTGGGGTACACTTGTCAGGGAACATCACAATAGATGAAGAAGTATTGGTTGGGACGGGTGCAAGAATATTACAAAACCTCACAGTCGGAAAGCAATCAAAAATAGGGGCAGGAGCAGTTGTGGTAGAGAATGTACATGAAGGTGACACCGTTGTGGGAGTGCCTGCTAAAAGTGTGAAAAAAGCATGATAAAGGAATTCAAACCTGCGCTATTTTTTTTAGTTAAGTTTCTAATAGTTTATTTCATTGGGAATATTGCCTATGGTCTCTATATCGAAAGCTTTGGAAATTCGGCTGACCCTATGACTGCTTGGGTATCAAATCAAACAACCGTAATTCTCAATTTGATGGGATTCAATACCGAAACGTTGGCTGATGATTTTGCCCCTAAGATCAGATTACTACTAGACGATCATTCGGTGATATCAATTTACGAAGGATGCAATGGGCTTAATGTCATGATTATTTTTGTGGCTTTTTTAGCCGCATATTCTGGTAATATAAAAAGACTTTTGTGGTTTGTTCCTTTGGGACTATTGGTCACTCATTTGATGAATTTGACAAGAATTGTACTGCTATTCTTTGTAGCTGAATATTATGAAGATTATCTCTATTTCACACATAAATACCTTTTTACCGGAATAATATATGTAGGAATTTTGATTCTATGGTATTGGTGGATTGTGAGCTTGAGCAAGACCACAAAAGATGACTAGCATTACAGCATATCGAGATTACGAACTCAGAGGTTCTATTATTGTACTATGCTTTTTAGGATTGGTGGCTGTTTATATGTTTCAGCGGTTTAGTTATGCTCATTTCTTTTACGGTGAGATTACTAACCCAAACTTGATTTTCATTATTAATAAGTCGATTAGGCTAGTGCTCAATGATACCTTGTGCTTAGGTCTCATCTATGCCATTTACTATGATATTCGATATGTGAAAATTGGATCTCTGATTCAGCTGAGTGAGATGTTCGTGCTGCTACCAATCTATTTCTATTTCAAATTGACACTCGAGGGGGATAGTGAGATTTCTTCTCCACTGCTCTCACAAATTCATAGGCTGATAGTCAATCCTACCCTGATGATATTGTTAATTATTGGGTTTTACTATCAGTTACGGCTCAATAAGCAGCAGCGTAATTGATTTCAATTGTGATGGAAGTCATTGATCCCTGCTGAACACTGATTGGACTAATACTATTATTGTCAAATCTGGCAGCAAAATAGCCTCCTTCTTCCTTCGTGAATATGCTATAATCCCCGACTGGCAAATATACTGTAAAATGACCATTTTCATCTGTCAGTACATTTTTAACCAACTTGGTATGAATAGAGTTATACATTGGAGCTTGTCCTGTTACATCATTAAGCGTAGTTAGTTGATAGATAAACACTTCTCTTTGAACGGGCTTGGGAGCTGGCGGGCTACTGTTGGGACTAGGCATTTGGTTTCCTGATACCCATAAAATTTTACCTACAATCCCCTCCTCTATAGTGGGTCGAGGCTTTGGTGCACAACTGACCAGAATGATAACACAAGAGAGTAAAAATATTTTTTTCATAAGCATAAAAATTAAGGCAACCCAAATTTAATCAGGTTGCCTTAGACTGTTGTTATTGTTGATGATTATTATTCGGCTTTAGTCTTCCTCAGATATAGCTGATATCAATTCGGCTCCACCTCTATATTTCACATTGCTTACTACTGATGATTCTACCTCTAGCCTTTCGGTGACGTAGAGTTGTGCACTTGCCAGTCCGGTGGCTTCCACTGTTGCGAAGTTGACCATGTAGTTGTAAGCATTGACTTTGGAGCCTCCGGTGATTTTTGCTCGCAGTTCTTTGCCAGAGCCTTTTAGCTCTAGCTCAGATGCTCCATTGACGTTAGATTCGACATCATCAAAGTCACCATCTAGTTCTACATATGAAGCACCTGATAAATTTAACGTTATTTTTTCGGCTTTGAATCCGTTCACATAGGCTTTCGAAGCTCCTGAAGTCTTGATATCAGTAATGTTAGGCATGGTGATTTTTACTTTTATATTTTTACGAGTGCGCTTCGAAAAGTCATATGTTTCTTTGTTGTAGCGGATGTCGAGTAAGTCACCATCCTTCATGAGACGTATGTCATCGATTTGCTCTTCGCTACCGTAAAGAATCACTTTGTATTCATCCCCTTGCCTGATGTCCACTTCAAATGCACTTCCTATTTCCAAACTCGTAAAATCTTCGAACGCATAGATTCTCGATGTGCTATTAGAATTTCCAGATGAATTTCGATCTTCATATCGCGAGATCGACTTTTCACAGGTGGTGCATTCCAGACCCGCAGGAGTAAATATCCAAGTGTTTTCCATATCCATGTCATACACATCATATCCACTTCTATAGATTGTATTGCGAATGATCTCTTTGAGGTCATAGCTCATCTTGAACGGCTCATTGTAAGGTATGTACATGATCATGTTCAAATCCTGACCTCTGAATTTTGCATACTTGTCAAAAGTTATGTTAGAGTCGAATAAGAAAACGGAATCTTCAAGAGTCATATTGTACTCTACCATTTTGGCATTTTCTATTGCCTCCCTTCTGGTGCGTCCACGAGATTCAAATTCTTTCACAAGCTTGTATTCGTTGCCTTCATAGCCTCTTAGCTGAAGACTTGTCACTTCATAGTTCTCATATCCGATTTCATTTAATGTCAAGATAGCTGTCTTTCCTTGCAAGTCATAAGTATCAGTCTCTTTGTAGATACCATCTTCACGGAAGTTGAATATGATAGAAGGGATAGTGAAACTAAGTCCCAGGATACTAATAAACCAAACTGCCAGCAATGACCATCCAACATTGGCACGGAGTATTTTTGTTTTAGCGACAATAGATGCACCAAGCACAACTACGAAGAAGGCAGGTATGGCAGCAGCCAAAAATGCGACAAATATGGTGAAAACAGGGAGACCTTCTTTGATAAGGAAAATAGGAAAATCCAGGTACATACCATCCATTCCAAGAAATGTACCTGTGGTGAATATTCCAAGAAGTATCCCAGTCGAAAGTACCAATGAGAGCAGTACGCTCAACCCAGTAAGAGTCATCACCAAACCAAAAATTACGCGAATGGCTTCAACAAAGAATAACAATATAGGTCCCAATGCTCTTCCTACTCCGGTTAAAATTATTGAAATCAATCGAAATGGAAATAAGATAATTTTCACAAAAACACTCTCATCTTTATTCTCATCTACGTCTAAGCCTTGTTTGATATTAGATTCTATATTGGATAGTGTCACTGGTTCGCCCTGCATTTGTACTTTTTCAGTGATGCTTTTAGCCTCTGGCAAAATGAGCCAGAGGACTATATATATTAAGAGCCCCGTTCCAAAAAAGAGAAACGAAAGAATCCAAAACAGGCGGATGTAAGCAACTTCAACTCCGAAATATGCAGCAATACCCCCTGCAACACCTCCTAGTACGCGGCCTTCAGGATTTCGATATAGTTTTTTGATGTTCTTATCTTCAACTATTTGATCTGATTCTGGAATCACAATCCACATAATGATATAGGCTAAAAGCAATACCCCAGTGGAAGCAATCAAAAGAATGAATAACAACCTCATCCACAACGGATCGATCTTGAAATAATGAGCCAATCCAGAACACACACCGCCCAATACTTTTCTATTGGCATCTCTATATAGTTTCCTTCCTTCTGTACTGGAAGAATGTGTTTGATGCGAACTTGTCGAAGTGCTCACAGGCTCCTCAGGTTCTTCGATCGATTGAAAATCCTTCACACTTCCCATCGTGGTGATGAGTGCTTCTATGTCTGCCAATGTGATAACCTGCTTTCCTTCATTGAGTTTTGAAAGAAATATCTCAGCTATGCGACTTTCTATATCAGCGATGATCTCATGATTGTCATCAAATGTGGCAAAGTACTGATTGATTGATTCTAAATACTGCTTGAGGTGCTCATAACCATCCTCTTCGATGTGAAATATGATGCCACCTATGTTTATGCTAATGTTCTTTTTCATGTTGTTAGTGTTTTGAGCTAGTGTTAAGTCAAGTGTACTGTGTCGTATAAGTTGCCGATATTTTTGCTCTAGACAATGCGAAAAATAGGAGCCTAGCCGTAGCTAAGGGAGTATTTTTCAAGCCTGTCTGCCGAATTAGGCAGAAAGTATAGGGCAAAAAGATCAAAACTTGGTTCGGTTAAAGTATGCTTGATTTGACATTAGGCTTGTTTTAGGTCTTTTTTAGTTGTAATGAGCTTAGCGGATTTTACCAAATCTTTCCACGTATCACTTAAATTGTTTAGGAAATCCAACCCATTGCTTGTCAATGTATAGTACTTTCTCGGAGGACCCGAGTTGGATTCTACCCATTTGTATTCTACCAAACCTGCCTTCCTTAGCCGCGTAAGAAGGGGGTATAGTGTACCTTCCACTACCATGATCTTAGCAGAAGTAAGTTCACCGAGCATGTCTGATGCATAGACCTCTCCTCGAGATATTATATGCAAAATACAGTACTCCAAAATGCCCTTTCGCATTTGTACCTGTGTATTCTCTAGATTCATTTCATTGTTATTTAAGTTTTAACCTAAACGAGTATACGGTAAAGTACCTTGCATAGCCAAGTACTAAGTGATAAATATTAGCTTGTATTGTAATATTCAACTAATAGTTATATCTGTAGTTGGTATATTTATGATAAAGAATCATTTTTGGATAAAAAATATTTAATCATTGGCACATTTGTTACCAAATAGTTGTTTCAGGTATTAACTCTTTACGCTATTTTAGCGTTCTGTGATTTATGTTTCGCTAGATGAAAAGTGTAGAAGATTGATGAATAGTAAACCCTTTGTTTTATCACATTGTCTCATGCTGGTTTTTTGTGTCCTAACTCAACTGGTACAAGGACAAGAGTATGCCAATAACTGGATCAATTATGCCCAGACATATTACAAAATCCCCATTGTAGAAGAAGGTATCTACCGATTGACTTATACTGATTTACAAAATGCCAATTTCCCTGTGGATGCAGTTGATCCCAGAAATATTCAGTTATATCATAGAGGTGTAGAATTGAGTATTGAAGTTGTGGGTCAGTCAGATGCAGTATTTGATGTAGCTGACTTCATTCAGTTTTACGGAAAAGGAAATGATGGAGTCCCTGATCAGAGCCTATACGTGAATCCATCAGCGCAACCGCACCAATACTACAATATCTACTCAGACACCACTGCATATTTCCTCACATGGACACTGGATGCAACTTCAGGGAAAAGGACTGAAGATTTTTTTGAAAATAATGTTGATGATATACCAGTAGAGGCTTATCATACGGACGAGCTACTTTTGGTCAACTCAGAACAGTATGCTACAGGTTATACTGAGAATACCTACATTCAAATGACAGCATTTGACTATGCCGAAGGGTGGACTGGAACGCAAATACAAGAAGGAGAAGAAATTGAATACCTACTTTCTGGAATAACTGACATGGTAACATCAGGAGTCAAGCCTTCTATTGAGATTCAGTTGATGGGCAGAGATAATTGGCCTCATAACGTTGAGGTTTTGGTTGGGGAGAATAGTGGTAGTCTCAGGTTATTGAAAACAGTGATGTTTGATGACTATACTACGCTTACCCTTAGTGAAGAAATAGAATGGACAGATATTTCGGCCGATGGCAATTTGACTGTGAAAATTAGAGCACTTGGAGTCAGTGGGGATAATGACTTGGTGAGTACCAATTACATCAAACTCCTATATCCACAGTCTTTTGACATGGCAGGAGCATCCTCTAAAAA
>Ga0209634_1000478_pt1 | contig 31233 bp, 40 predicted proteins | sample LinPmetageLP40_FD_184043 | JGI IMG/M metagenome (GOLD analysis project Ga0209634, IMG submission 184043) | Marine viral communities from the Pacific Ocean - LP-40 (SPAdes) (version 2) | ecosystem: Environmental > Aquatic > Marine > Oceanic | place: Pacific Ocean | collected 2010-08-26 | reverse complement strand
TTCAAATACTCATGAACATACATATCAACATACAAAGGGTTGTGCTCGGGAAGATATCCGATTTTCTTTCGCACTTCAATAGGAGATGTGTGGATGTCGTAGCCGCATACAGTCACCGTACCAGAAGTAGGGGGAATATAGCAAGTAGCAATTTTCATTGTAGTAGATTTACCAGCTCCATTGGGTCCCAAAAAACCGATAATTTCCCCTTTCTTTGCTTCGAAGGAAATATTATCGATGGCTTTTTGCTCTCCGAATTCTTTTGTGAGTTGACTGACTACTACTGACATAATCTACCTATGAACGACAAATGTATTATATAAGATGTATGCAATCAATGCTTTTTCGATGAAACGAAAAAAGGAGGTAAGCCTCCTTTTTTATTTAGAGGTGTAAGTTCTTTAGAAACCAGCAATAGTTAATCCAATAGTGTAGTTAGTGATAGCCGTCCCTAATACTGGGCCTTTATCTGATTTAAACAAATCAGATAAATTGTGGTAATAGAATAGATTGAACCAACCAATACCGATACGAGCAGTCGCCCCGTACCGTATGGTGCTCATATCAAAATTCTGCTTGTTTTTTAGCTTGATTGTATTTCCATTTTCAGTGTATTTGATTTTACTCTGTGAACTTAATAATAATCCAAGTCTTCCGCCTAAACCTACTTTGAAGCTCCTAGATTTATCATGAGGGTTTGTATGGAATCTAAATTCTAATGGAATGTCTAAATAAGTAGTTGTTAATTTTGACTTTTTTAAAGTCCCTTCAGGAAAGACGGTGGCAAAGTCGTCTAATGTAACACTGGAGTCAGCATCAATGCTGAATATAACATCATTGTCAAAGCTATACTTGTCGATTCCCACTCCAATTCCTGGGTGAAATGAAAACTTTGAATCGCCAAAAGGGAGATCATATTGATAGTAAAGATTGAATGTTTTAGATCCAAAAAACTTCGTATCCATAGATGTTGGAGCACTATTGAGGAAGTTGAAGCCTAAATCTATTAAGAGTGTCCCAGGAATATCTGGTTTACCTTTTTTACTATCTTCTTGGGCGATGAGCACATTGCTTATCAATACAACTAATAAAACCCCTAGTATTTTCTTCATAATGACTATAACAAGTATGGTTGCTAAATTATTGTAGCGCACAAAGATAATCTTTTTTGAAGAAGTATAAATATTAAACCTTTCTTTTAGGAATTATTATTATTTACTTTGCACTCCGAAAACGGAATGGTCTCGTACCTGTCTGCTGACAGGGAGGGCACAATACAGTTCGGATTATGTATTTTGTATATGTCATAAGAAGTGAAATTTCACATCAACTATACAAAGGCGTGATAAATAATTTAAGCAGAAGGCTTAAAGAACATAATGCCGGAAGTAATACATCAACTAAGCATGGACGTTCCTGGAGGATGGTTTACCATGAAAGTTGTCAGAATAGAAAAGAAGCTAGACAAAGAGAGAAGTATTTAAAATCTGGTATTGGAAGAGAATATTTAAAGACAATACTGGCCTCGTAGCACAACTGAATAATGCACTTGATTACGGCTCAAGAGATTACAGGTTTGAATCCTGTCGAGGTCACGAGAATGAGTAAAAAACCCTTCTAAATTGATTTTAGAAGGGTTTTTTTATGAATTGGTACAACAAAAGTACTAAATGTTGTACCAAATTAGAATGTTGTTGTACTAACGGTTTTCTTTGTTGTACCATCAAATTATGTGCAATTGCCACTCGTTAGGAAGGATTTCCAGCAGCTTGTCCAGTGTTTTCTTTGAATCTTCAACATTCAAAACATCATCTTTGAAGCTATCACCTATTAAGACATCACCTTTTATTTTTGTGTTTAAATCTCCTGAGGTTATCGATATATTTGTTCTGTCCTCAACTTCGGTTATATGGAAATGTTTGCCATACTTCTTACTGGTCTTTTGTTTTACCGAATAAGTATCTTTTACTATACAGCTTTTTGATTTATGATTATCTAGCCAAGGAAGTTCCAAAGTTTTACACTTGAAAACTACTTTACCTACTTCATCAATAATTGTTAGTATTCCAGTCGTTTGTATTTTGTTGCTTTCAATTCGTTTTAATATTCCTTTCATTTTTTCATTTTAATTTTTTCTTCTTCAAAGCTTATCACATTGATTCTGATGATATATGTATTATGCTTTAAATCTTCATTAGGTGTAATGCTTATTCCTTTCTGATATCTTTTATCATCGTCTATTATACATTCCTCTTCTTTTAGACAATCCTCAAATATTTTAATTCCAGCGCAGAGATTTAAAGAATCTAAACGTGACCAATATTCAACATCTATTGTATAGGTATTGATTTTTCTTTTAATGTTTAAATCTCTTATTAGATTTTTAAAAGTGGTTTTATAGTCATTCTTAACCGCTGTTCTTTTCCATCTATTAGAAGAATATGCTTCATTAATAGATAACCATTTTCCAATAAATAACACTTCATATACCATCAAATTTATAAAGTGATAAACTGAAAAAGTTTTATAAATACTGTTTTTTAGTTTTTCAGATTGGATATATAATCTTAGAAAAAAATAACTAAATAAAATGAAAAATGTATTGACAAAAGAAGAACTAATTGAAGAAGAAGATAAGTATTTACCACCGCTACCTTTTGAATTTGATGAATCTAAAATGATAAAAGTATCTGTAAAAGGTTGGATAAGATTGGCACAATATGCAGGGTCTGAAATGATATTATCAAAGAAAGGAACAGCAGGTTATAAAGAGTTTTCTCAATCAGATTCTGAATTTTCTTTTAAGGATAAAGCAAAATCAAAATGGAATTACGGTGACTGGAAAAGCTTTCATGTTGGCATCTTAGGTGAAATTGCATATGCCTTGGAAACAGGTCTAAATCCAAATGTAGAACTACTTTCTTTCGGTGATGGAAATGAAGATTTTAAAGATATAGATGTAAAAGCTACATGGACTAATAGGTTTAAAAATACAACTGATGCAACATTAATAGAAAGCTGTTATAAGAAAGAAAAAGGACAAATCACAAAATACTATGTTAAAGCTAATCTTGATATAAATTCTGAAGAAGTAATTCTGGTTGGTTGGTGTACGGGTGAGGAACTTTGTGAATCTAAAATTATGAATTTCGGAAAAGGTATTAATAAATATGGAGATGATGGAAACAGATATGTAAAACATTACTCTGAATTAAATCCAATCTATACTCTACCTCCATTTATAAAAGCTAAGTTTTTACAGGTTGAAAAACTGAATGATTTTAATAACAATATGATGAAACAGGTTTATAAAAATAATATTTAAAATGGATAAACATTACAAAGCGAAAACAGTATTAGAGACATTCCTATATTTTGAAATGATTAATCAAAAACTTATTAGAAGAAATAAGATAGGTAAAATAATCAACACACTAAAAAATAATAAAGCATGAATTGGGAATTAATAATGAAGAAAAATCAAATTTATTTACATCAATTATTGTAGATGATTATAAAAAAATAATGAATCATTTTGTAAATAAATTCAAACTGGATAAAGAAACTGGTGAAGACATATTTCATGATGTATTTATTATTTGTGCAAATACAATTAAAAAGAATGGTGGTACATTTCCATTTAGAAGCAGCTACAAAGGCTACTTCTATGAAGCTTTAAAGAATACTTATTTTAATTTTTCAGCTTCAAAAAGAAGAAAATTTATTGAACCAATTAGCACCTATGATGAATTACATAATTCAAATCTAATTAGTGATGAATTTTTAACATCCGAAGAAGAAAAGGAAGAAGAAAAAACCTTTGTTACCGAAGAACTTTATAATAGTAAACTTATTAAATCAAGGTTATTATTGTTGGATGATGATTTGAGAGAATGTGTACTTCTGCATTATTATGATAAGAAGAGTTACAAAGATATTTCAAAAGTATTGAATGTAACTTTTAATGTGGTAAGAAATAGACTATACAAAGCTAGACAAATATTAAAGAAATAAATGAAAGAAAATTCAGAAGAAGAAGACAATAAAAGAATAGAAAAAGCTAAAAAATTAGTTGAAAAGAAAAAAGAAAAAGACCCTCTTTATTCTGAGAAGGTTAGGACAGGTGAAAAGAATGGAATGTTTGGAAAATCAAATCCAAAGGCAGGTAGACCGAAAGGTACAGTAGCACCGAAGAAGAAATTAAATGATGAAATAACAGATGTATTGGAGTCAAATTTTAAGCTTCAAATAAGTAAAGCATTGAAAAGTAAAGACTTATCAGAGAAGGATAAAATGACTCTTTTAAGAGACTTATTACCATATGTGACTCCTAAGAAGATGGAGGATAAGAAAGAGACCCCAGAAGCTTTAAGATTAGTTAAAATCTATATTAAAGGTTATAATCCTGATGATGATATAAATGATGAAGAAAAAAGAAGAAGTAAATAATGAGAAAGAAATTACTATTTAATGAAGTTGACCGCTATGTAATGAACCATTTTAGTAGTGATTATTCTAAGAGTTTAAGGTTAAAAATTTCTCTTATGAAGTTCAAAAGAGAAGTAGTAGATACTCTACCTTTCAGACTAGCAAAAAGATTTATTTACTGGTTCTAAACAGAACTATCAAAGTCAATTTATACTACAAAGGAAGTAGTAATAAATGGCTTATAAAATAAAGGAGGTTACAGTAAAATGTAATCAGTGGGTAATTGATAAAGTTTTAAATTCAGAAAAGAGATATCTAGTACTCAAAGGAGGTGGTTCATCGGGAAAATCAAACGGTGCATTTTTAAAGATAGTTCTTAGGTTACTTTCAGTTGAAAAGCAACGAATTTTAGTAGTTAGAAAAACATATTCATCATTAAAAGAATCTTGTTATCAGGATATTATAGCCCATTTTTCTGACATGGGTCTTATGTATAGAATTAAAACCTATACACAACCTCTAAGAATAGTTGAACAATTTAATGGTAATGAAATCTTATTTGCTGGTCTTGATGATGTTGAAAAGATAAAATCAGTTAAGGGAATTACTTCTATCATGGTAGAAGAAGCTTCTGAAATAGATGAAAATGATTTTGACCAATTAGATTTAAGACTAAGAGATAAATCAAGTTATTACAAACAAATCATACTAGCATTCAATCCAATTTCAGAAGATTTATGGTTAAAGAAAAGATTCTTTGATACAGTAGATTCAGAAGCTGATGTAGTAGAATCTACATTTAAAGATAATGCCTTTTTAGATGAATCATCTAAGAAAGTACTTGAATCTAAGATGAAACATTCTAAGGCATTTTATAGAGTATATGCACTCAATGAATGGGGTGTTCCCGACCAAACAGGATTATTTTATAATCAATTTGATTTAGATAAGAACGTAAAAGAAGACATTGATTATGACCCTGATAAGCATCTCTATTTAAGTTGGGATTTTAACGTATTACCGTCCACAACTTGTTTAATAGCGCAGCTTTCTGATGACGAAAAGACAATTAATATCATTGATGAAATACAATTAAAATATCCAAATAATAATACGCTTCATATCTGTCAAGAATTTAGAAGAAGATATTCAACTCATATAAATGGTATTACGATTACAGGAGATGCCACTGGAAAGAAACAAGATTCTACAAATGAAGCAGGTTTTAATAATTATACAATCATTGAAGAAGAGTTAAGAGATTTCAATTCTATTATGAGGTATCCGACTATTAACCCACCTGTCCAGCAAAGAGGACTTTTTATTAATTCAATTTTTGAGTCAAATTATCAACACCTACACATTCAAATGAATAAGACTTGTAAGAAACTTATTGAAGATTTAAGCTTTCAGAAAATGACAAATACAGGTAAAGATAAATCAAAGGTTAAAGATAAAGCTAGTGGTCTTAGTTGGGAAAGATACGGTCATTGTTCCGATGCTTTTGATTATATGGTAAACTTAATATTTTCAGTAGAATTTGAAATATTTAAAAGAGGAAAAGAAGTATTCAAATATGATTTTGGTACAAAAGAAATTAATGGTAGATATAGTTTTTAAGTGAAATAAACAAAAACGACTATTCTTTTTTACACAGTTATAAAAGAGAATAAAGTACATGATATTTCTAACTGTAAGTGATTTCGACACATTAATAAAAGCTGAAAATTTAACACAGATTATTGAATCTAATGATGGTTTATTAGAAGCGGCTGTTTTGGCTTCAATTAGTGAAATGACTTCATATTTAAGAACTAGATATGATGTGAATGAAATATTTAATATTGCAACTGCTTCTACTTCGGGTGACACTAGAAATCAACAATTAGTTATGTATGGTGTTGATATAGCTTTATATCATGTACATGCGAGGGTAAGCCCAAGAAGTCTTCCAGAGTCAAGATTGGCGCGATACGAACAAGCAATCACATTTTTAAAGATGGTGAATAAAGGTAGTCTTTTGCCTGATTTACCATTAAAACAAACTGAATCTAATAATAACGGGATTGTATATGGAAGTGTATCAAAATTCTATTACGATTAAAAAAAGAATGAAATGATAAGTGAATATAAATCAATTTATAACAGAAATAAAGAATCAATTTAGTAAGAAACAGCCTACACATGCTTCTTTAAAAGTAGATATAAACGAACAAAGCCTAACAAGAAGCAGACAAGATTTATCTAATCTTAAAAATGCTTTAATGATGGCTGAATCTAAATACCATCCTAATAGAAGTGGACTAATAGAAGTCTATGAAAATATCATTACAGATGCACACCTTTCAAGTATTATTCAAAGTAGAAAACATAAAGTACTTTCAAAAGAATTTAAAATAGTTAATACAGTTGACTTTAAAGAGGACAAAACAAAAACAGAAATTTTTGAATCAAAGTGGTTTTATGATTTTATTTCTTATTCATTAGATTCAATATTCTACGGATTTTCACTGATTCAATTAGGTAATATTATTGATGGTAAATTTGATATTTCAATAGTTGACCGAAGACATGTAATACCCGATAAATCAATGGTTGTGCCTTATCCTTCTTCATTAGAAGGTGTAAATTTTAATGACCCTAAGATTATAGATTGGATTGTGCCAGTTGGTAGTAGGTTGGATTTAGGTGTACTGCTTAAAGTAGCTGACTTAGTACTATTCAAAAAAATGTGTTTGTCGGCTTTTGCACAATTCACCGAATTATTCGGTGTGCCTATTAGAGTCGGTAAAGTCTCCAATACACAGAATAAAAGTGATATGGTCAACATGTTGAAAAACATGGGTTCTGCTTCATGGGGTGTGTTTGATAAAGACGATTCTATCGAAGTATTGCAGATGACTGGTACAAATGGAGATGTATTTGAACAGTTTTTGAATTATATAGATAAGTCAATTTCTAAGGCTATTGCAGGGCAAACGATGACATCAGATAATGGTTCTTCTAAGAGTCAGGCAGAAGTACATGAAAACACTTTTGACCAAATAATTGAGGCTGATATGAAGATGATTCAATTTACTATTAATGATTTACTAATACCTAAAATGATAAAGCATGGTTTCAAATTGAATGGATATAAATTCAAATTTGATACTTCAGAATTTCTTTCATTAAAGGATAAATTTGAAATGGTAGATAAGCTTCAAAAGAATGGTTTAGAAGTTGAATTAGATTTTATCATTGATGAATTTGGAATCCCAGTTAAGAACAAAACATTACAACCTCCAATTGAAGAAGATTCTGTAAATTTTTCTTAGCCACTGAGAATAAAGTTTATACATGTAGCGGTGGACATGTAACGGAAGAAATGGTAAATGCTGATTTCTTTTCTTCAAAAATTTCTTCATTGAAAAGGTGGTACAAAAATATTTATGATTTAAAAGGTAAGACGGTTGAACTTTTTAACGATGAATTAGTAGTAAAAACATTTGATTATTTGAATAAGAATTTGAAAAAGAATTTCATTCAAAAGTATTCAAATGATAAAGAAGTTCTATTTGCATTACAGAAGAATGTTAATATATTTTCTCTATTTAAGAATCATAATGAACAAAAAGAAATTGCTTCACTACTTACTAAGAATGGTAAGATAATAGCCTACAAAGAATTTGAAAAAGCAGCTTTAAAAATTTCTGTTAATTATAATAGAAATTGGTTGAAAGCTGAATTTAATACAGTCACCGAACAAGCTAAATTAACAGCTTATTGGAATAAGATTGACAGGCAGAAGAAGCGTTATCCATATCTACAATATATTACAAGGGATGATAATAAGGTTAGACAAGAACATCAAGAATTTAACGGTTTAGTCTTACCTGTATCTCATTCATTTTGGAATACAAATTTTCCTGTGAACGGTTTTAATTGTAGATGCACAGTTAGACAATTAACTAAAAAGCAAGCTGAAAAGATTGGTATAACTAAGAAAAAAAATATTGAAACATATTCTTCTAAGTTCAATTTTAATGCAGGGAAAGAACAGAAAATATTTGGAGAAAATCATAATTACTTTAAAGATATACCAACCGAAACACAAAAACTATTAAATGAATATGCGGAAGTTTCGGCAAAAGAAAAGAAGCGGTGGTAAAACTTTTTGATTTTCAGATGATATATATTATATGGAAGTATGGAAAGAAATTAAAGAGTTTGAAAATTATGAAATATCAAATTTAGGTAATCTTAGAGTATTCAAGAAAGGTGTTATTGAAGCTTGTAAAATACATGTAACACTCTTTGATTATTATGTTTTCACATTGAATAAAAATGGAAGAAAGAAGTCCTTTTATATTCATCAACTGGTAGCGAATACTTTTTTAAGTCACAAAATAGACGGTGATAATAGATTAGTAAAACATAGAGATTTGGTTAAGACAAACAATAGTGTTGAGAATATAGAGATAGTTAAAGAGATAAAAAGAATATACAATAATTCAGATAAAAAATCTTCCAGTATATACAAGGGTGTTTGTTGGAATGTACGGAACGGAAAGTGGCAAGTACAAATAACAATTAAAGGTAGCCAATTACATTTGGGATGCTATAAAGATGAAGTAGAAGCAGCCCATACATATGATAAGAAGTTAATTGAGATTGGTTTAGAACCATTTAATTTCAATTAAACAAATCACATACTTAGTCTTTATAAATATGTGATACAGAAGAATAAATTTAAATTTGATGGACTAATTAGCAAACTCAATAGAAGCTTCAAAAAGAAGTTGACAAAAGATATGGGTCAACATACTCTTTTATTTTTTAGACTACAATTCAAGAAAGAAGGTACAGAAAAGAGTGGTTTTCAGAAATGGAAAGAAAGAAAGGGTAAGTATAATACAAAGATATTAGTTAAGTCTGGTACGATGAGGGATAGTATGAAAGTAAAGGCATCTTCTTCTTCAAAAGTTAAGATAAGAATGGATTCTGATTATGCAATTTATCATCAAGAAGGTACTACTACAATTGACAAAAGAGAAATGTTTTATGAATCGGTTAAACTTGATAAACAAATTGAAAATATTATAGAAGAAAAAATAGATAGTTTATTTAAGTTATGAAAGAAGTATTTACCAGTATAAAATCATTGATATCCACTAATATTAATGTTAATGATATAAGGAGATATAACAATCAAGTATCTAGGCTTTCAACTGGTAAATCAACACTTTATTTACCTTCTATATTGATTGAGATTTCTAATATAGAATATACTTTTAGGTCGGTTAAATATCACAAAGGAATAGCAGATTTGAACATTCATATTGTTACAGAAGATTTTGATGATGGTGAAAAGCTTTATGATTTAGAAGAAGAGGTAAATAATTTACTTGATAAATATTCTGATGGAATCAATTTTGAACCTCTTTTAAAAGTAAGTCAAGAAGTTGATTCAGATTATGATAATGTAATCGTTTCAATTCTAACATTTGAATTGCATTTTGTTGATTACGTTGTGGATAAAGATGCAGGTGATGATATATTATTAGACTTAGATTTAACAACCGAAACAGAATAAACACAGATTTATATACTGCTTTATATAAGTAATAAAATACTTATTTATGGCACGTTCGGTTCAAGAAATTCACACACAAATATTAGATGCTAAGAATGCAGAAGATGGACTTATAAATTTAAACTCTTCTTCTCAAACTGCTATATATAGACTCTTTTCATACGTTATCGCAGTTGCTACACATTTCCATGAAAGAACATGGGAATTATTTAAAGTTGATTTAGAAGAGATAATTGATTCATCAACAGTGGGAACTGCTAGATGGTTACAGAAGAAAGTTTTAGAATTTCAATATGGTAGCACACTATCTATTATTGATGATGTAATAGTTTATGAAACAATAGATGACACTTCACAGATAATTTCTAGATGTTCTATTAAGGAAAATACAATCAATAGAAATGTACTTATAAAAGTGGCAAAAGATGGTATAGATAATACTCTGGAAAAATTGAATTTGGATGAAATAAATGGTTTAAAAGGTTACTTGAATGAGATTAAAATGGCTGGTAGTAAACTGTTAGTAAGTTCTTTTGATGCTGATAGGGTTCAAATTATAGCGGATATATATTATGATACGTCCATACTTCCCGATATTGTAAAAGCTTCTATCATTGAGAAGATTAACGAGTATTTTCAAAATTTAGATTTTAGCGGTAGTATTTATAAATCACAAATTGAAAATGCAATACAATCAGCAGAAGGTGTAAGAGATGTTGATTTTACTACTCTTAAAACACGTGAGTCTAGTCAATTAGTAACAAGTTCACAAATTGTGGAACGAAAGTATGAAACACAGTCAGGGTATGTAGTTACCGAGGATACAGATACTTTTAAGATTGAAGATACATTAAATATGATACCATTTGTTTTATGAGAAAATTAAACTTTATAAATATTACACAAAACTTATTACCACCTCATAAGCGAGTGTTTAAACTTGTGTCTTTTTTGAAAATATTAGTTAGTCCATTACAAAGTTTGAATGATTATTTGGTTACTACATTTTACAAGGAAACAGAAAGAAATGCTAAATGGAATTCACAAGTGGTCTTATTTACAAAGCTTTTAAATGACCTACATAATCCATTTAGATTATATAGTGATATATACGTAGATGGAGGTATTGAGGATTTAATTATCTATTACTTCTTTAATGAAGTAGAAAATAAATCAATTTATTTTCACAATGAGGTAGAAGCGATGGCAATTTATTTTCATAATGAGGTGGAGTATATACAGGAATTTGATTTTAAGGTGTATTACCCGATTCAATTAGAATCTATAAAAGATTTAATTGAATCAACAGTAAATCAATATAGAAGAGTGGATAGAAATTTCGAAATGATTTCCTTCTAAATAAAAAATTATAATATGAAATGAGTAGAAAGTTTATTAATCCTTTGCCAACTGGTGGAATACCAATTACGAATGAAGATTTTTTGATGATACAAGATGAATCATTGAATGGAATTGAAGCAATTTGTGAAGGTATTGGTAGTAATTTTGTCATCAATGGATGTCAATTTTCAATAGTGGCTGACGATATCTTTATCACTTCTGGTTATGTTTATATTGATGGTGAAGTCTTAAAATTTAATGGTTATTTGGGTGTATATCCTGCCTATATACAAAAAAATACTGTGACTGAATCACGTGTTTTTGCAGATGGTTTTACAAAGGATGTCATTAATGATATCAGTGCAATTGCTGATACATCTACTGGTGTTGGTGGTACTATTTTATTTAACGGTGTTACACAACCAAATACGATGAAGGATGTTATTACACAAAATGTTGAAGCTGATATAACAACAATAGAAGGTGATGTAACAACAATTCAAGCTGATGTAACAACAATTCAAGCTGATGTAACATCTAATAGTGTAAAAATAGCTAACTCGGAAAGCGATATTGTAGCAATTGAAAGCGATATTACAACGCTACAAAATCAAGCTTCTACCCTATATCATAAGACTGTTAATATTGGTTCATTTAGTCCAATGGCTAATACTTTTTATGAAATTACTATCAATACAAGTGTTGATAAAAATAAAATAAGAGGACTAAATATTACCATTTATACTGATGATGGTAGCGTACTATTTAATCATAACGATTTTATTGTTCAATGGTATTCTAATATATCATCTACACAATTGATTCTAACTTATATTGGTTCTTCAACTAAATTTGATGAACCAATATCTAACAGGGGTTATATTACATTCTCCCACGTACTATAAACAAATATTCATAAATGTCTTTAAATAGATATGAATGAATATAGGTATACTACAATAAATAATGATGATTCAGCTACAATGTATATTAAAGGTATCATTGGAAAAGATACTGATGGAATCATCTTTGCAAACGAATTTAGAAGCTTAGTAAAGAATAATATTAAAGATATTGAAATTAGAATCAATTCGGGTGGTGGTAGTATTGTATCAGGTTATGATATTGTTGATGCAATACTAGATAAAGATAAAGATGTAATTGTTACGACTATAATTGCAGGTCTAGCCGCTTCAATGGCAGGTGTAATTGCAATGACAGGTGATGTTATAAAGATGTCTAAAATGGGTCTATTTATGATTCATTCAGCAACTGGTGGTTCTACTACAATCAATGATAAATTCAATCATACGCTAATAAATATATTTAAGAATAGAACAAATATTACAGAAATCTCATTAAATGAGTTGATGAAGAAAGAAACATTTTATACTTCTGATGAAGCGAAAGATGCAGGTTTTATTGATGAAGAGATTGAAGTAAAAGAAAGAATAATTGAAAATATTAATGAATACGGGTACGAAGATATTTTAAATATCTATCAAAAAATAAATATTAATCTAATGGATAATAAGAGTGAAATTAAAGATGAAGTGATTGTTGAAGAAACAATTGAAACAAAAGAAGAAGTTATTGATGAAACTATTAAAGAAATAGTGAATGAAGATGAATCTGTTAAAGATGAAGAAGAGGTTGTTGAAGAAGAAGAATCAGAATTAGATATCTTAAAAAGACAGAATCAGGAATTAGCTAAAAGAATTGAAGAATTAGAGAAAGAAGCTACTGATAAAATGAATAAAGAAGTTTCTGATAAAGAAGATAAGGTTATAGAATCAGCGGTAAATGATGGAAAGATTTCAGATGATATTAAAGATACATGGAAGAATTTTTTAAGCATTGATTTTGATGGAGGTGTTAAAGCTTTGGATGCTATTATAGTAAATCAAAAAGGTGTTGATGTTATGGGATTAGTTGATAGTATTTCAGAAGTATCAAATAAAAAACCTGTTTCTCTAAGACAGATGGAAAAAGAAAATAGTGATGAAGTAGAAAACATTTACAAGAATAATAAAGAATATTATAATCAATTATATTTTGATGAATATGGTGTTTATCCTTCCTAAGTAACAACGCTTATTATACTATTTTACCTTCCTTAGAAGTGTTGTAAATGCCCGTAGAAATACGGGCTTTTTTTATGTCTAATTCCCAAATAAACAAATTTTAGATTTCTGTTTATAGAGTTGTAGGATGAAATATTCTACCACAAAAATAGAAAAAAATATAAAATTTAGAATGGGATTAAATAAAGAATTATGGATATCAGATATTCAAGAAAACCTAAAAATGAATGCTAGTTTCTTAGCAAATGTAACAAATCATGATGGTTATGTAGTAAACCAAACAGTACACGTACCACAAGCAGGTTCAATTATAGGTGCAACAAAAGATAGGGTTGTATTGCCTGCGGTTGTTGACCAAAGAACGGATTTAGATTTGATTTATACTACAAATCAATATTCAACTAATCCAGTATTAGTAAGCAATCTAGAAGACTTTCAAATCAATTACGATAAACGAAGGTCAATAATGGGTGAAGCTTTTGATTCGTTGACTGAGACTATCGGCAATGAAGCATTGTTTGCTTACTGTAACGGATTGACTCCAATTACTACAACTGGTCTAGATTCTCCTGAGGCACTTGCGCCTTCTGCAACTGGTAACAGAAAAGCTGTTTCAATTGACGATATAAAGTCAATGGCTAGGGAATTAGATAAACAAAATGTACCACAAAGCGGAAGAAAATTAATGATGAATGTAGACATGTTTTATCAACTATTGTCTGATTCAGATTTACTAAATGCTAGTTATACTGAGTTTTCTAAAAACACTTTGGAGACTGGTATGATAGCAAGACTATTTGGTTTTGATATCATGATTAGAAATCATGTAGGTGTAGTATCAGCAGGTGGAACATTGAAAGCATATGGTGATACTGGTGCTGCAACCGACCATTTAGTTTGCGTTGCTTGGCATCCTGCATTTGTTGCAAAAGCTGTAAAAACTCCTGATGTGATGTATAACGAGAATGACCCTAGTTACTACGGTTCAATCTTTTCAGCTATCGTATGGGCTGGCTTTTCAAGACTTAGAACAGATAATAGAGGTGTAGTAGTTCTAAGACAAGCAGTCTAAAATCACTTTAAATAGATACTTAAATAAAGCCAATCAGAGAAATTTTGGTTGGCTTTTTTACAAAAAAATAGATATAAAAATAATATAAAAATATGCCTTTAAATGAATTAAAATTTAATAAATCAACAAATGGGCTTGGTAAACAAAATATTTCAAATGATGGAATTAGTGCATTAGTTTTTTACAATGATACATTACCTAGTGGATTTTCTACAACTGATAATATCAAAGCGGTTTTTTCACTAGGACAAGCCGAAGAATTGGGAATAATTGCAGCATCATTTCCTTTGATACATTACCAAGTAGATGAATTTTTCCGTGGTAATAGTGAACAAAAATTATACATCTTAATTGCAGATGTACCAGTAGCAGCTTATGATTTTGAAGAAGTAACAACAGTTGTAAACTTTTCAAATAGTGAAGTAAAGTTAGTCGGTGTCTTTGCTGATGCTTTGGTTTTTGATGTTGCACAAATAACAACTTTAAATAGTGTTGCAACAGAACTTTATAATCAATTTAAACCTGTTTCAATTCTTTACGGTGCTGACTATACAGCGTTGGACTATACAACTATTCCCACTGCATTAGTTTCCGCGCCTTATGTAACACCTGTATTTGTTCAATCAGGTAGCGGTGTTGGACTTACACTTTTTACAAGTCTAAGTAAATCAATTCCAAGTGTAGGATTATCACTAGGTATTTTGAGTTCTGCAAAAGTTTCAGAATGTATTGGATGGATTAAGAAATTCAATATTTCAAATGGAATAGAATTAGAATCACCTGCACTTTGTACTGGTGAATTGACTAAGAATTTAACTGATACAGCATTGGGTAATCTTAAAGACAAAGGTTATTTGATAGCGAGAAAATACACTGGAATAGGTGGTAGTTACTTTACTGATTCTCTAACATCTGATATAGCTACATCTGATTATTCTACGATTGAAAATGTAAGAACAATTCACAAGGCAATTCTTAATACTAGGAATGTAGTATTACCTGAGTTGATGTCTCCGCTTGAACAAATAGATGGGCAGTTAACAGCGCCATCAATAGCGAAGTTTGAAGTGCTTTGTTCACAAGCATTAGATTCAATGATTTTTGATGAAGAGTTATCTAAGTATGAAGTTTTGATTGACCCAAAGCAAGATGTTTTGGCTTCTTCTAAACTACAAATTACTTTAAAACTACAACCAAAAGCAGTAGCTAGAATGATAGAAATTAATATAGGATTCACTAAATAAAAAAAATAGAAAATGTATAATGATAAATGGAATAGAATATTCTTGGTCTAAAATGGTAACTACAATTGCAGGTATTCCGATAATCGGAATAACTGCAATTAGTTACTCTGATTCACAAGAAAAGATGAATAATTGGGGTGCTGGTGATAAGGTTATTTCAAGAAGTTACGGTAAATATGAAGCAGAAGGAAAAGTAAAACTTTATTTAAGTGAAGTACTAGCAATTCAAGCAGCTTCGGATACTGGTAATTTAACAGATATACCACCTTTTACAATTACAGTTACTTACGCTAAACCTGATGGAACAGGCACAGCAACTGACAAGTTAATTAATTGTGAATTTGTTGGAAATGGTCGTGATGTAGCACAAGGAGATACAGAAGGTATTCAAGTTGAATATGACTTGATTATGTCAGAGATACAATGGAATAATTAAGTAATAAATAACTTAAATAGATAGGGAATGTGTGTAAAAACATATTCCCTATTTCTGTTTATATATATAGGTAATAAAAAAATAGTATATAAATAGATGAAAAATGAATTACAAGAATTACAGAAAATACATGGTGATATTTTCACAGTTGACATTACAAACAAAACAGGTAAATCGCTAACAAGTTATATTAAAAATGGTAACGTAAAGAAGAAGAAAGAAATCTTTGCGAGTGTTGGAGATGATAATTATTTTGATTTAGCGGAAGATTATATTAAAGAAAATTTTGTGGGTGGTGATAATATTATTGAAGATGATGAAGCTTTGTTTTCAATTTGTACCCAGTTCAAAGATTTGTTTTCTTTTGATGCTGCTAAATTGATTAAAGTTCCCAAAGATTTAGATGCTGGATTCGGTATAGAATCGGGTGATTTCAAGGCTTATTTTAAAATAGATGTTGCTGTTAAAAAGAAACTTTTCAAATTAGTCACAAGGGGTATTACAGACGGATTTGTTTTAGGTGAAATAATTATACATGAAGCTTTTGTAAGCGGTGATGATTTAACAATAGATGAAAATATTTTTGCTAGTGCTTCATTATTGGCTTCAAAGCAAGCTGATTTAGATGATGTAGTTATAAAAAAAAACTAAGCGATGAATCACATCATATTAAAAAAGGTGATTATATCAGACAAGTAAACGCACTCATTAGATATCATTTACATATTAATCCAGAAGATTTAGAGGAAGAAGAATATTATAATACATGGTATGAATTGAAGTGGGTTTTAGAACAAAAAGGAACAATTAAATAGGTGATTAACTTCACCTTTTTTTGTGTCAAAATTGAAATAAACATGTACAATAAATAGACTTTATAAGTGTATAAAATTAATACTAGATGTCAAAATTAGTAGAATACACCTTAAAGTTAAAAGACCAACTTTCTTCGCCACTAAGCAAGGCAGGGTCTAATGTAGAGGGTTTTGAAAAGAAGATAAACAGAACTAACAAGACCGCCACTAAATCAACTGGTGGACTCGGTAGTATGGTTGGATTAATGGGCAAAGCTTTCGCAGGTTTCGCAATTGCGGCAGGTATTAAAAAGCTTGCTACGATGGGAATGGAAATGGAACAGACCCGTGTGAGATATGAAACTTTCTTCGGTAGTGTAGATGCAGGTAATGCAAAGATAGAAGAGATGAAAAATTGGTCAATGGTCACACCATTTACCGAAGCGCAAGCTATTAAAGCAGGTGCATCAATGAAAGCTATGGGTGTTGATAATGACAAGCTTTCAGAGAAGATGTCTACACTAGGTAACATATCTTCTGCAACTGGAAAAGACTTCAATGAACTTACTACTATCTATGGTAAGGCTAAAATGGCAGGTACTATTTATGCAGAAGATATTAATCAACTAGTAGAGGCAGGTGTGCCGATTGTAGATAATCTTAGTGATGCATTAGGTGTACCACCTTCACAAGTTAAAAAGCTTGCAAGTGAAGGAAAAATAAGCTTTGATATTCTTGATAAATCATTAGAAGCAATCGGTGGAAAGACAGGAAAATGGGGTGATTTAATGGATAAACAATCTAAAACATTTGGAGGTAGATTATCTACTCTAAGCGGTTTATCATCGGCATTAGGTGTTGGACTAGGTGAAATGATGTTACCATTTTTAGGAAAATTAGTTGATGCAGGTATTACACTAGTGACTTTTATTAAAACTAATAGTGAGGCAATAGGTAACATGTTTAGACCTCTGATGACTGCTTTTAAACCTATACAAGTAGCATTTAATTCCGTCATTGAAAAGATTGGATTAACATCTGATAGTGGGAGTTTTTTAGAATCAGTATTTTCTAGAATTGGTAGTGTAATTGAATTTGTATCTCCTTTTATAGCAGGTTTAGCGGAAGTAGTTGGATTTGTAATTGTTAAAATCAGTGAAGTAGTATCTGTTATAGCCAATTGGATTGAAAAAACTGAATGGGTGCAAAAGGCTATCAAATTATTTAGTGCTGTTATAAAGAACACATTCATTGAATTAGTGAGTAATGCGAAGCAGATTTTAGGTGGTCTAGGTGATTTCATAATCGGAATTTTCACACTGGATACAGACAAGATAAAAGAAGGATTTTTATCAATGTGGGATGGTGTAACAACTACACCCGAAGAAGCAGGTGATTTTGTACAAAAAGTGAAATTAGATTATGAAGAACCTGAAAGCGAATCAATAAGTGAATTTGAAAAGATTAGGAGAAGGGATGAAGGAAGAAATGCTTTTGCTGAAAATTATGATGGTATAAAGAAAGATGATAAGTCAAATGATTTATCAAAAATATCTGCATTAGATACCGCTAAAAATCTAGATATATCAAAACAAAATGAATCAAAAGAAGCTGATAATAAATTGGGTTCTGCTATTGGAAGTGTAAGCGGTTCTAAATCTATTGTGAATAACATTACAATTAATAAGCTTATAGAAACATATACTAATCATTTTACAAACATTTCAGAGGCGAAAGAAGATATAGAAAAGATGATAAAAGAAACTCTTTTAAGTGCTGTTTCTGATGTGTCTATGAATTTGAACACTTAAAAAATAAAAACTATGAATGGCAATTTTCAATATACCCAGTAACCCTTTAATTCAACCAAATAAAAAAGATTATGTAATAAATAAAACTGGTGATTTTAAAACAAAGAAAACTGAATTACTGATAAAGAATTTCACTACTTCACTACTAAGACCACTAATTTATAAAAGTCAATTTGGAGATAGTTCGGCTTTTATAGGGCAACAAATATTAACAGATGCAAAATTTACCGTTGATGATTATCAAGAAGAAGTATTTAATAAGAATACTCAAAAATATGAATCTGTAACAATTACTGGAAGTGAATTAATATTAGATGTTGTGCTATTTGAAATAAGTAGAACTAAGAATATTATTGAAACTCAAATCAATGGTAGAAATGGTAGTGTAGCTGAATTTATTAATAATGGTGATTATGAAATTAGAGTATCGGGTGTAATAACAGCGGAGAACAAAGGTTATCCTTTTGAAGAAATAGAGGCATTTAATAAAATCACTTCTGCACCTGTTTCAATTAAAGTAGAATCTGAATTTCTAGCACTATTTTCAATTTATGAAATTAGAGTAAAATCAGAGGTATTACCACAAAGAGAAGGTTTCACAAACACGCAATTATTTTCATTTACAGCATCGGAAAATGAAAGCATTGAACTAAAATTATAAATAAATGAATTGAAGAGATTAACAAGTATAATAGAAATCGGTGATTTGAAATTTAATTATGTAAATAAAGTAGAAGTTAATACATCTTATGAAACCTACACAGATACAGCAATTATTAAGATACCTAATAACATAAAGTATGAAGGTAAGAGTATAGTTATTGGTAGCAATTCAACAATCTTTAAGTTAGGTGATAAAGTTTCTATTAGTCTTGGATATGATTTTAATTATCAAGTTGTTTTTGAAGGATATCTTGCAAAGGTAAATACTTCAAATACGATAGAGTTGCATTGTGAGGATGCTATGTATTTGTTCAAAAGGGCGACCTATTCAAAATCTTTTAAGTCTGTTAATCTATCTGATTTGATAGATTTTATGTTAGCAGATATTTCTTCAGAAATAAAATTGAATATTACAATAGATGTAGAACTAGGTAAATTTTATATTGACTCTGCAACAGGAACACAAGTCTTTGAAGAATTAAAAGATACTTATGGAATAAATTCATTTGTTAGAGATGGTGAATTATTTGTAGGTCTTTCATATTCGGGTGATGTTGATTATGCAGTAGAAAAAGAATTTGTATTTCAAAACCAAATTATATCAGATTCACTGGTTTATAAGTCAGAAGAAGAAAGAAAGGTAAAACTTAAAGCAACTTCTATTAATGATAAGAATGAAAAAATTGAATACACAATGGGAGATAGCGCAGGCGAAACGGTGGAAATATTTGCTTATGATTTAACCGAAGATGATTTAAAAACCTTTGCAGAAGCTAGTATAGTTAAAAATAGATTTAGTGGTTTTGAAGGGTCTTTTATAACGTTTGGAAATCCACTTGTCAGACATGGTGATAAAGTAAAATTAATAGATTTAAAATACCCTGAGAGAAATGGTACTTATATAGTTAAGTCAGTTAAAACAACTTTTGGACTAAACGGATTCAGACAGGAAATCTTTATAAGTCAGAAATTGAATTAATAAACATAACCATTTTATCAAGTTTATAAGGTATAAAAAGAATATAAATCATTGTCTTCTATAAGAGATAGTATAAAAAAAATAGCCGATTCAAAACAATATTTTTCTGAATTAGCAACTGTATCAGTAGTAAATGAAAATACTTGTGATGTAGTATTAGTGAAGTCAGGGCTTGAATTATTTGATGTGAGATTATCAGCTTCGGATGGTGTAGGTATTCTATTAGAACCTGTAATAGATAGCTTTGTGATTGTGACATTTTTGGATAAATATAATGCTTTTATCAGTCAAACGTCTGCGCTTGAATTAATCACTATTCAGACTGAAAATGAATCTTTAAAGCTTATACTATCTGACTTGCTTGATGCTATTACACAGATGACTGTAACAACGCCAATAGGTGTGAGTGGTACACCTGTTAATTTTAGTTCTTTCACAGATATCAAAATGAGATTAGATTCTTTGCTAAAAAATTAATTATTCAAAATGCCATTAGTTAAACCAACATTGCAAGCCCAAATATTAAATCTTATAAACGATTTGAAGACCAGAGAAGATAACCAAGATGCTTCTAATAGTGATATGGCTTCGGGCTTAGCTGATGCTATTGATGCATATATAAAGACTGCCACAGTAACCACAACTATAATTGGAACGAGTCCAGCCGGACCTGTGACAGGCACTGGAACAGGTACATTATCCTAAGATTATATTAAACATACTTCTAGTAATTTCTTTATAAGGTATGAATAATAAAGATTTTGCATTAGATGAGAATGGTGACCTTTTGATTATTAATGGTGACTTTGTAATTGAAGATTCAAGTAATCAAAATATAGAAGATATCTTAAATAGCTACAAAGGATATTATAAAGAATTTCCTTTTTTGGGTGTGGGTATATTCTCATATATTCGGTCTACTGGTAGAGTATTAGAAATGAAAAACCTCATTAAACTACAATTAGAATCTGATGGATTTAGAGTAAATAAAATCAATATAATTGATTTAGAAAAAATGGAAATAGAGATAGATGCCGAACGAATTATATAATATAAAAGAGGGTCAAAATATTTATGATGTTGCGTTATCAAAATATGGAAATGTTGAAGCTTTAATTGATATCGTTGACCTCAACCAAATTACGGATTTAGATAATTTTGTAACAGGAATACTAGTTAACCCAGAAGATAATTTTGTGACTAGGAACCTGAATAAATATGAAATTTATTCAGGTTCGGAATTGGTTGTATTTGATGAGGTTTTTGTACCTCAAATACCAACTATTGCACAGCCAAAGAGATGTTTTACTTTTGACGGTATAGATGATAATTTATATTTTGATAATGATGGTAGTTTTAATTTTTCTAATGGTGTAACGGATAAACCTTTTAGTATTACTGCATGGATAAATATGTCTGATTCTACTAATTTTATAATATTAGATATTAGTTCCCAATATATTTTAACTACTAACGGACAAGATAGATTGAGATTTGCAATATTTGATTCTGTTAATAGCAGTAGACTACAATCACAAACGTTACCGCTTACAGCTTATGAAGGTCAATGGCTTTTTATAGCCGCTACATATGATGGTAATAGTAGTCCTTCGGGAAACTCTTTGAAAGTCTATGTTTATGATAATCAAGCAAATTTAATTTTTCAGGATTCATCTTACACGGATGTAGGTGGTGTGTATGTTAGTATGTCTACTTTATTAACAAGAATGTATATAGGTAGTAACACATCTATTCATTCAAATGGAAAAATATTTGATGTTAGAATACATTCTAGGGAATTATCAGAAAACGAGATTTTTGAAACAGGATTTGGTGATAGTGTCTTTATTTTGGATAGTGAAATCTTGTGGCTTAAAAGTGATGAAGTTAACGGTACAAATGGAAATATAGTTTACGATAGTAGTGGTAACGGTCATCAAGGAATATTGGAAAATGGTAATTCTACCTTCTATTATGAAGGCGAAGATATACCATATTCATTTCAAAATGCAGTAGGTTACTCCATCTATAATGAAACTGAATTAATTCCTAGGGATGAATCTGACATAACAAAAGATGTGCTTGATAATCCACTGCAATTTTTAGGTGTTTTGGTTTAAAAATGAATAATAATAGTAAGTGATTTATAATAGTAGAAATAGAAAATGGATGTTTGGTTTTATGAGTTTCACTGATTTTGTAACCACGGTAATTTGTGCGAAAACTCCAACACTATCTACAATAGGTGGAATTGTCACAGTGTTATCTACTATTCTAGGATTTATCTACTCTTCTAAATCAGCCATTGTTTTATTATTGGTTCTAATGATAATAGATTGGATTACAGGTATTATTAAATCAGTCAAAAACAAAAGCTTCAATAGTTTTACATTTCAAAGGATGCTAATAAATATAACCTTTACAATTATCATAATTACATTGGCTTATCAATTATCAATTGTATTACCATTAATATCTTGGGTTAAATTACCTGAGTTTATATTCGGTGGTTTTGCTGTTACTTACTTCTTTTCAATATTGGAAAACATACATGAAATAGATAAACATATTATACCTAAAAAAATGTATTTCTATATTAAAAAAATGGTTAGTATAGATTTACTTATACCTGAATTATTCAAAATAAGAAATCCAAAGATTAACACTGAATTTGATGATGAAAATGAGAAAGAAAAAGAGGAATTAGAAAAGGACATAAAATAAGAAGATGACTATTAAATCATCTTCTTATTTAAAAATATATTGTTTGTCAAAAACGAATATTAAAAGAAACAAAATTAGAGAATAACTAAAAAACTAATAACGTTCTTTCAAGTATTATATATCAAAGTTCAATCTTTGTTTTATCGTTTTCAAGAAATATTTTTAATTTATTTCTTTAAAAAAGTCTTCTGTGCTAATAATTGGAATAGATAAATGTTCTGAATGAATTATATTATCAAGTTTATATTTTCTGATAATAGATTGTTTAGTATGTTTCTTTTTTATTAGGTTGGTTTCCTGAATAGTTTCTAATTCATCCGCTAAGATATATAGTGTTGGAAATGTTTTTGTTTTTTGATAATATTTATTGTCCCATCTTTCATAAAATTCCAATAGATAATTATAGAGTTTTCTTGATTCACCAATTTTAATTACAGTTGAGTTATCTATTAAAGCGAATACAACATGTGTATTTTTTTCTTTGTAACTCCTAGCTTTTATAAAAGCTGGATGATAGTATAAACCGTATTCTTTTATACGATATTCCAACCAAAATTTTTGAAAGTCTGACCCATGTTTTTCTTTTAGTTCATAATATTTTTTACACAATTTAGTATCCATTTCTTTTGAGTTATTTTTTAGTAAGTATAGGTAAAGGTAATCCTACATCTTCAAATGTAGTTTCAAATAGATACCCAAATAAATCAACATCTTCAACACTACATATAATTGAATCATGTATTGTAGTAAAAGGATGAATTGAATTATCACAGCCTTTTAAAGCAATCCTATCAATTAATATAGATGACTCTAAGCGTTGTAATAATAGAGGTATTGGAGTTTCCGTACTATTGATTATTTCACAAACTCTAACAAGACTAGGAAATACAACTTTAAGTTTCTTCTTTGATGATGCGCATTGTTTTGAAGAAGAAAATAAAGCCTTGAAACATAAGTCTTTCACCTTTGATTTAGTGAGATTGTTAAATGGTAGATTCTCTATTAAGTAATTGTAAATATTACCCGACAAGCATAAATCTATAAATTCTTTAAAATCTGAATAATTGTTATAATAGTAATCTAATAGATGACACGTTTCTTTTAGTCTTATGACTGGAATTCCAGTCTCTTTTAATAACTCAATAGAAGCTTTTGAAAACAAAGTCAAACAAGAAAGAAAATAGAATTGAGAATTTTTGATATCAATTTCACTGATAGTAGAATTATTTATTTTAATAAAGTTTCTTAATATTTTAGTGGTGTTTGTAAATGGAGAATGAAAACGATTACCATATTCATCCTTTGAATTGAATGTTATATTACCACTCTTAATTTCTGATATTCTCACTAATGTATCATTAAGAATATCATCATTTTTAAAAGTAGCTGCATTGGATAAACAGTAACTAGTAAAGGCTTCAATATCTATGGACTCAACAAGCTTATAAACATTTTGCTTTAATTCAATTCTCGTTTCTGATTTGAGAATTTCCAACTTCTTCTTTTGCTTTGCTTCATATAGCTTTACTAGTGTTCTAGGTGAAGTGTAAGATACTTTGTAATACTTTCTATGTTCTGTTATAGATGTAGACTTTAATAGGCTAGGATGTAGCTTATATTGTTTTGAATAATCATTTGATAAATAACCTTTGCGACCACTTTTATAATTTACTATATATTCACTCTTTTCAAAAAATAGAAGATATTCTTTATAATTATTACCTACATATTTTCTTAAATCTTTTGAATGGATATTAATATATCCATTTTTTAATCCGAATGTGTTCTTTTGAATGGAATGTGTTCTTTTAATTATTAATAATGTGAATAGAGAAATAGCCCTATCAATATCAAAAAATACTCTGCTATTAAAGTTATGATGGGCACTAATGGATATATCATCAATAGAAATATTAATAGGTAGCCATCCAAAGCTTTCGTAATCCTTTGACTCTTTTTTGATGATAGATAATTTTTCATTGTATGTCTTATTTTTTGATATTCCCTTTGAAGATGTTCTGAGTCTGACAACCCATTTATTAGTAATTGAATTATAAAAGAGACCTGTTAAATTATCCTTTGTACCATGTTTAATATTTACTGACTCATACAACATTATTTAGTTATTCTTTCTTTTTATATATCATTCTTCAAAATCAAAAAACTCTATTTGATTAATTATTATAGGAGGGTAGGAGAATAAGTTTAAAGGAATAGGTGTTTTTTTTGTTTAAAAAAACTTAGGTAGAAATGTTGGTAGAAAGTAGAATGATTGAAATTATAGATTGTCGTAAAAGGATTAGATTAATTACTCTTTTGGGTTGGTAGAAGTATTGTTATTAATATAAAATTCGGGGGGAATAGTCTTTAACCATTGAAATTATTATAAACTCTTTTAACTACTTAACTATTTAAATTTGGTAAAATATATTAATTATAATTATATAATATACTATCAATAATGTGTCCCATTTTTTTGTCCTGTTTTAGTAATTGAAATGATTTCCCCCCCAAATTTTTAATGAAGATTTATCCAATCAAAAAGAATTAATTAATCAACTCCTTTTAGCACAAACAATATTCAAGACTTTATAATAGAAAGTGATAAATGATGATGTTAGATGATAGTGAATTACTGGATGAAATAGAAGGATTATTTAATCGTCCCATTTCCAATGAATTGAAATTAGAAGTATATGCTGATAGGTATAGAATCATGGAAAGCTTTGATAATCTTGTCTATGTCCTGGACTACCTTCCAAATACAGCTATTAATTATTACAAGCATCTCAATGATAACTTTCCAATGGCAGTAGATAATGTATTCTACAAATACCTATTTATCAAGTTCACCCAGAAGCTGTTACTATCCAGTGATTTTTGAGTGATAGACCCAACTGATGTTATTCTAAAAATTATAGTGATTTTCTATTAGAATGTTGTTTTTCTGCGCTGTTAAAGTTGGTTGATAGTTGTAGTAGTGAATAGCTAGAAAGTCGCTTAGGATTGAATTAAATAGTGTCCAGTAGAAGAATTGAGGTGCGTTTTAAACTACTGATAAATTATAGAAAGAACGTAGTGCCGAAGGAATTGATTTAGCAAAAGATTTCCACGGATTCAGCCTTCATAAGTTTGAATCCTCCACATCTATTTCTGACAACCTAGGACTATTTGAATTCTTTTTTATTGGGCTATTTCAAGAATCAAATTAAGCATCACCGAATAACCCAAAATACCTCTTCTTAAAGTTCAATATCTTGAAATAATACAATGCGAATGTGTTATATAAGAATGTATATGTTAAATAGAAAGTGAAAATCTCTTAATAATGCAATCTGGGTGATGCTTTTGAGTTTCTTATAATGTTACCTTTTTTCATCTTCATTTCAAACATATGGAAAAAATACAATAATTACCAATTCACTAGCTGATTTAATGAGTTCTAAGCTGTCATCATTGATATCTGTTATGATTTAACATCGCAGAAGAGAAGTCTTGTTAGGTAGCAACTGGATAAGCTTGTTATCAATTCGTTATTCATTCTGAAGAAATATATCAGTAAGCTACTTTTTTGATTATCAGCCTTGATATATAAAAAAAAAGAATTAAACGAGATGAAAGAAGAATTAACCATGTCAACCGAATTACAAAGATTGCGTAATGAGATTAATTGTAAATTTGTTGAAATCAATGCTTCATCGGTGGAAGTAATAGATGAAGATTTATTATTTAAAGAGTGGGAATATAACAAGGCTAATTTGAGGAATAGAAGTCTAGGAACTCTAAGAAGTCTAGTAAATCTATTTGATTCATTATAAGCGTTTTAACAGTGTCTATAAATTGATACTGTTAAGTTGTAATGAATAGCTAGAAGTGTTCTTAGGATTGAATTATATAGTGTTGGTAAGTATTGTAATTGATAACTTATAGAAGAGTAGAAAAGACATAAAAAAAGGATAGACTATTAATCTATCCTTTTTGTTTTGATAATTGTGACTTCTTATCCCAGTGCTTCTTCAATCTTCTTTCTAGCAGAAGCTGATACGTTAGCTTTAACTAATTCTTTGACACCGTTTACCATATCCTGTAAATCAGTCAATTGAGACACACCAATTCTTTTATTATGACCGAATACATGTGTTAATATTTCATCTGCTTTTTCAGCATCTAATGATGTTGCTTTGACTTCAACTATTTCACCTGTGATGCCTTCTTTGATAGTGTGTAAATTACCTTTTGCATCTTTCAGTTTAAAAGTAGTGGTAGATTTGTTGTAAGCTTTAAGCGTGTCTAATAAGTTCTTTTCAACTGACATAATTATTTTTATTTAAGTGATAAATTTGATTTATTTTGATATCTTAAAGTAAAGGAATATTAATCTATTCCCCTAATTTGATTTCATAATAGACATTTAGATTAGTACTGAAATCAAATGATGATTCATTTAAAGTATAATCAATTGTACCTATTAATACACTATCACCTTCAACTATTGAAAAAAGTTCATGTTCAAAAATATCATCTATTGTTTCAGTATTGTTATTTTTTAGCACCTGTTTTAGCATTTCATTATCTACTAGTTTAAATTTTGCATGTTGTAATTCATTGTAATTCATTGTTATTTATATTATTTATTACAGAACCCAAAAAGTCAGGGAATTGTTTTGACATTCGACACATTTATTTTTTAGATGCTTCAATTCGCTTTCTACCTGCTTCAATGATGTCTTCTTTATTGCTAGAAATATAACTACTCTGCAACTCACTGGCGGATGCACTACCTATAATAGAAAGAATATGTTTTTCTGTTACACCAATCTTAATTAGATAATTGATAAAGTATTTCCTGTTACAATGTGAAGAGAATAAAGAAATCCATGGTTTAGTTATCTTAAACTCTTTATCTACTTTATACCTGCTAACAATGATATCTTCTTTGATGTGATTATTGGCATCAAAGACTATTTTCAAGACCTTCTTTATTGTCTCGTTGTAATGCTTGTCGGTAAAGAAGTCCATTTTGTAATTATACTCTTTTAGTATGTCAATAGTTCTACCAGTTGTATCGTAATTCAAGTCAATAACATAGCTACCTTTATTTTTCAAACAAGTACCTTCTAATATATTCTTTTGCTTTGCTTGATTGAGTTCCCATGCAGAATTTAAAACATCGCTTATCCTTAGACCAGTCCAAGATTGAAACCATGTTATATCAACTATCTTTTGTTGTGAGTCTGTTAGGTTGTTTTTGTAGTTCCATATCATTTCTAATTCTATGTTAGTAAGAATTACAATCTGTTTAGCAGGATTTTTTGTAGACCAATTCAGATAATTCTTTTTGATTTCGACATTATTATTTTTACTACTATATGTTAAGAATGTTTTAAGCTTTCTTAGATGGCTACCATAAGTAGAATTAAAGAATTTATGATGACTGTCATACATCAAATAATTTCCATATGCACTTTCAAATTCATCATTCATATTTTCAAAGCTTAACTGTGTACCAGTATCATTTGAAAATTCTTTTAGAGTCTTTGCCCATGTTTTTATCTGACTAATAGTCCTGTTTGCGTTGGCTTTCTTTGTGAATTTTGATGCATTCGGATAATCATCTAATAACATTTTAAATTGAAGTTCTGATTCTGTTTGATGTCCAGACTGATTGAATTTGAATATCTCTTTTTGAATCTCTATTAATCTTTCTTCTAATTCTTTTTTCTCTTTTAGTAGACTATCAAAGTCAAGTTTACCGACAAAATGCATGACCTTAGTAGCTGTTTGAACTTGCTTAGTTATGGTTGCTTTCTTGTCAATGTAGGTGTGAAAGTTTTCTTTTATGTAATCAGAAGATTTATCAGAAGCCTTGGTTGCAAAGACTTCTAGATAATCTATTTGCTGTCTGATTAATGAGTTATGAAGCAGGTTATTTTTGAAAGTTCCTTTTTTAGAATCAAATGTTTTTATGTCTTCTTCTTCTAGTGTAGAGATTTTAATGAAGGTGGGCTTTCGGTTGTAAGTGTATCTGAGATAGAGATATTTATTCTTGATGACTGCTTTGATTGTAAAGTCCATTATTTGAATGATTAATGAACTGTAAATATAGGGAAATTTGGTACAACATCGGATATATTTGGTACAACATTGTCATTTGTAGTGTATTTAAAGCAAATAGGGCTATATATTTAGCTATCTCTAAATCCTGTCGAGGTCACAAAAGCTCTGAAATAATTTTCAGAGCTTTTTTTATTTCATCCCCTCAAGTCAAGAGAGCAATTGAGCTTTTTGGTATACTATCTCGGCAGCTCAATCTTACAAAGAGTACAGTACTATAGGTATATACCTAATCATTTGCCCAGATGATCGCTACAAACAAACTATTATTGATCAGGGGTTCTTATTTCTTAAATACGACAGGAATTTGTTTAGGTAGGCGGTTTTACCTTTTACACTATTCATCAAAATTACCCTTGATTCGTTACAAAAATGACTCAAATTAACCCTGTATCTGTTACAGATTCAATATCTAGTGTTAAGTTAAGCATACTTTAGCCGAACCAAGCTTTGATCTTTTTGCCCTATACTTCTTTGAAAAACACTCCCTTAGCTACGGCTAGGCTCATGTTTTTCGCATTGTCTAGAACAAAAATATCGGCAACTTATACGACACAGTACACTTAACTTAACACTAGTTATATTCACTTAAAGCACTTTTCTTTGCATATCACCGCCCTTATGTATAGAAAAGCTAAAAAACTATACACTTGACACTTGCTTTGTAAAGAAAAAAGGAAAAGCTTTACATATGAGTGAGGCAAATACTAATTGGACACTTCAAAACTTACCCTATGAGGCAGATTTGGAGACTAAGCGCATCTTGAAAAAACTTCCTTCAGTGCATAGAGCACTAGCAGAGTTAAAAGGGATGGCACAAACTATCCCTAATCAGATCATCCTCCTTAATACACTTTTGCTGCAAGAAGCGAAAGATAGTTCTGCAATTGAAAACATCATTACGACACATGATGATCTTTTCAAGGCTGAGCTTCAATTCGAAAATATCAAATCACTAGAAGCAAAAGAGGTTCAAAGTTACTCCGAAGCACTAAAAACAGGATTTGGTTTAGTATCAGAAAACGGGCTGTTGAGGTGTAATGACATTGTGAAAATTCAAGAGGTACTTGAGAAGAACAAAGCTGGGTTTCGAAAAGTACCCGGCACAGTACTTTCCAATTCTGAAACAGGCGAAACAATTTATACACCACCTCAAGATAGTGCTGAAATCGAAGGATTAATGTCCAATCTGGAGCAATTCATCAATGATGATGAAATTCTGGATGTTGATCCGCTCATAAAGATGGCTGTCATACATTTTCAATTTGAAAGTATTCATCCGTTTTATGATGGCAATGGAAGAACTGGAAGGATTATTAATATTCTGTACCTGGTACAAAAGCAATTGCTCAATCTACCTATACTCTATTTGAGTAGGTACATTATCAATCATAAGCCTGAATACTATAAGTTGTTACAACAAGTCAGAGATCAGGGAGAATGGGAGGAATGGGTACTCTATATGTTGGAAGCTATTGAGACAACTTCTAAAGAAGTGCTTTCTCTCATCATTGATATCAAAGCTCTAATGCAAGAATACAAAAATATTCTTCGGAATAGATATAAGTTTTATAGTCAGGATCTGCTCAATAACTTATTCAAACACCCCTATACTAAAATAGAATTTGTGGTAGAGGACTTGGGTGTGTCAAGGATAACTGCATCCAATTATCTCAACAAATTGGCTAAAGACGGACTACTGGTAGAACAAAAAATTGGTACAGGCAAATATTACGTCAATAATCGCTTGGTTGACTTATTTCTAAAGTGATTTTGTCCCAATTTCGTCTAAAATTTTCTAAAAATACATCTTGAGTCCTGTATATGGCAATTAATTGAGCCCTGTCGAGGTCACAAAAGCTCTGAAATAATTTTCAGAGCTTTTTTTATTTCATCCCCTCAAGTCAAGAGAGCAATTGAGCTTTTTGGTATACTATCTCGGCAGCTCAATCTTACAAAGAGTACAGT
>Ga0209634_1000476_pt1 | contig 31257 bp, 28 predicted proteins | sample LinPmetageLP40_FD_184043 | JGI IMG/M metagenome (GOLD analysis project Ga0209634, IMG submission 184043) | Marine viral communities from the Pacific Ocean - LP-40 (SPAdes) (version 2) | ecosystem: Environmental > Aquatic > Marine > Oceanic | place: Pacific Ocean | collected 2010-08-26 | reverse complement strand
TTCCTCCACCTCCACCCATACCACCGCCACCCATACCACCGCCACCCATTAAATCGCCCATAAAATTACCAAATCCAGTATTTTCTTTCTGCATAGTTTGTGCTGCCGCGCCGGCAAATTGTTTCATTAAATCAGGGTTTTGTTTAAGTACATCATCCATGCCAGGCATAGCAGATTTGAACATACTATTTGTCATATGACACATAACAGCACTACCACCAAGCATAAATAATAATTTAAGTTCTGGTGCAATTTTTGCCTTACTTTGATATTTTTCGTGTAGTTCAGCAAAAACATCATCATAGTCATTAATATTTTCATTCATAGTATCACCCCAACCATCAAGGTTTACATCAAATGGGTCAAAACGGTTATTAAGAAATTCAATGCCGGTAACACACGCCATCAACATTTTTGCTTGAAATTTAACACTATTAGATTTTTCTTTTTCGGATTTAATCATTTCGTATTCACCCTTCATTTCGTTCAAATTAGAATCAATTGTATATTTTTGACTAAGATTGATCCCCTTTTTTTCTAAGTGTTCTAAACGCTTAAGATATATAAATTTCTCTCTTAACATTTGGTCTTTAGACATTTTTGGTTCAGGTGCGGGATTTGTTGGGTCTGTTGGTATTTCATCAAACTGTTTAAAACCATCCCACGTTTTGTTAGAATTTGATTCTTGTTCTGCTGTTTTGTCTCCGATAACAGTAACGTTATCATCAATTTTAACGGTATTATTGAATGTGTCACCAGACAAATTAATGGGTTCGTTTTTTTGACTAAATAATGAATGTTTTAAATTGTTAGATTTTATATCTTCCTCTGTATTTATAGATTCTGTTAAATTATTTAATTCTGCTTCAAGAGAGTCAACGTTTTCAGTATTATTTTTGTTAGTGGTAGATTTTTTATCATTCATAAGCAATTCAACACCAGGTCCAATTGTATTAGAAGATGATGATAAATCTTCTAAATCAAGACTAATAACTTCTTCCATAATATTTTATATAGAAGTTTTAATTTTAAGTAAGACGCATATATACAATACTTTGAAGTAAACTATCTGCCAAATCATCCTTTTTTTTATGTTTTTTAAAAAAATCCATCCATTTATTTAGGTTTAAATTTGTATTTAATAATTCTTCTGTTTTTTCTATTGCTAATTTTTTTTTATCTTTATATGATAATTTTTCTTGAGTATACAATTTTAATTTATTAAACGATGATACATATTTAATAGTTGCAAGTGGTTGTTTGATAATAAAATATTGTGTAATCATGCATTGTACACTTTTCATTCTAGTTGCTAACGGACCAATTTGATTTTCTATGAGAATTAATTCATAATCATAAGAATGAAATATACTATCAAAAAGATTTTTAATATTTATACCGATTTTAATTAAATTTATAGTAGATGCATTACCTTTTTTATAAGGTTTAAAGCATTTGTTTTTAAAAAATATATTGATAGTATCAATCATATTTGTTTTGTATTTATTTTCTTCTAAATTATATGATTTACATATATTTTTAATATCTAAAATATTTAATTTTCGTATCTGATTAATTGAAAGTTTCGTATGATTTATATAAAATTCTGGATGTGAAGAAGCATGTTTTTTACATGAATAAACATTATTAATAACATATTTTACATCCTTTTTACAGTCATTATAATAGCACATATTGTTATCTTTATTAAGATTAATAATACCCCAATCAATAATATTAATTTCATTATCATTAATCTGAGAATAACAATATGCTAAATTGGAAATACCTACATCAAAACTAAGAATTTTCATTTATTTACTGTAAGATAAAAGTTTATCTTGATTTACTAGTGGTGTATATTTACGTTCGTTTAATTGACGTTTAGACAAATGCAACTGTTTTAAATTACTACACTCACATTCGTATGGAATTGTCATATCATTGTCATTTAAAAAAATATAGTTTGATTTACAAGGCACTTGTCTATAATTATGTTTATTTTCAGAAAATGGTGTTAAAACATAAGATTTGTTGGCGTTGGTTTTCATAATAGATTCAGCATTTAAAGTTAAATATTCTCTATATTCATTGTTAGATGTTATGTTATTATATAATTTTAAATCATCGTTTACCACGCTATTAGATTTAAAATCAGTAAACGGTCTGCCTGTATTTTCTAAACTAAAGTTCATTATATATAATATATATTTTATTATTGACTTTTAACAAATGTATCAACTAATTCAAAAAGTTCTTTCTTTTTAATATTTTTAGCATTGGATGATAATGAAAATTTTTTAACAATCGCACGTAATTCAGGTGCGGACATTTTATCGTATGGTGTATTTTTAAGTTGTTCAGTTGTAATGTCATTTAAAACCAACGATTTATCGTTTTCCTTTTTTACAGTGTCCATGGACACTTGGTGTTCTTCATTGACTGTAGTTTTTTCAACAACATCATTTACAATTTTATTAGATATAGCATTGTCGTCTGTCTCGTCTAATTCAATAATTTTACATTCAGTATATACATTTGTCTCTGTGTCGGAAACATTATTGTCATCTACATGTTCAATTTTTTCCAAATTACATAACACACTATTATGGTGTTCGGACACCATGACAACAAAATTGTTAACATCGTTAATATCATTATTTGAAAGTGTGTTAGTATTTGTCTCTTCCACCCAATCATCATCTAATTCATCAAGATCATCGTTGTCTAATTCATCTAGTCCATCATCTGATTCATCAAAATCGTCGTTATCTAATTCATCGGGTCCATCATCGGCGTTAACATCATCGGCGTTAACATCATCAACTTTAACATCATCAGCGTTATGATCGTCGGCGTTATCATTATAGAAAGAATTATCTACATTATTGTATAATTTAGAAGGGGCATTATTGGTATTATTACCGATATTAAAATTATTGATCTCATCTGTAACGTGTTGACGAACAACATCTGTAATATTATCATTAACGTTCTCTCTTACATATTTTTTAATGTCTTTTTTGAAATCTGTTTTAATGCTATTCGTATTAGATAATATAACAGAATTAATGTTTTTAAATTTACTATTTATTTCATTTATCTGTCTAGTTATTAAAACATAAATAACAATAACAGCAAACAAAGTAAACAAATATCCACTTATGTTATGATTAAGTAAATTCATAATATAAGTGGATATTATTTTATGAATTTTCTAACGTGTTCATAATTTTATCAGGATAGTTCATTTTTTTAAGAATATCAAATCCAGATTTAGTATTTGAAATACCTTTCTGTAATTTATATAAATACATATTTTCGTTGTTAACATTTTTTGTTTTCATAGATATATTCATAATTAGTTTATTGCTAATATTCTTCTTTATTTTATTACAAAGATCATAAAAATGGGTAGTTAATATGAATGATACATTTTTAAATTCGCCTAAATATTTTAAATAAGAATATGCACTTTTAACGGCCTGTTCGTGATTCGTGCCAGAATATAGTTCATCAAAAATAACAAAATGTTGTTCTTTAGAATGTTTTTGAATGCTATCAATTATATTTTTACACTGACGTGCTTCTGCTTGAAATAAACTATCTCTATTGTTAGTGTCCGGAATATTTAAATAACAGTGAAAATGGTGACACGGTAAAATACACGCTTCGTCGTAATATCCTTTACCTATTTGTTGGGATAATATAGTGTTTAATAATAATGATTTAATAATAGTGGTTTTGCCTGCCGCGTTTGGACCACTTATGATATAATTTCTTTTAAGATTACAAGAATTCTTAATTATATTAGTGGTTTCAATAGGCATATAAAAGTTTTTAAATATGGTTTTGTTATGAAATACACAAGTATTAAGCGATTTATTATTGATGAACCCGTTAACATTGTCTAAATAACCAATAAACGAGAGAGAATAATTACAAGCGTCGATAAATGTTGTATTATATTTAAATTTATAAAAGAGTTTCATTTTTTTTCCTATGCTATATGTTCTAATGCTGTCTAATTGAGACTTAATGTCAATAATATTTGTATTATTTATAGATAAATCATCAACAAATAGTTTATATGTTTTAATTTCTTTTACTTGCTTAATAAAATTACTTTGTTGATCATTTAAATATGAAAAGTATTCATTACATTTGGTAAAAAAACTATTAACGTATTTATTATTTTTATAAAATTTAATAGAAGACATAATATTTTGATAAATTCCTATAATATAAAAAAGTATAGTTATGCATAGATAAAGTTTGGTTCTCATAGAAGTATTGGAAATATTGCTTATATTAAATTTTTTAAATAAACTTTCAAATAGGTATTCTTTATACGTTTGAAATGTTATTTTAATTTTTTTTAGTTTTAAAATAAAAAATGGTATAATTAACACAACTAAAGGTGTAATAAGATTTATAATTGGACTGGTAAAATTATAAAGTCCTAAAAGTTGCAGCACATTTTCATTATTATTTAAGAAATTTAAATATGACGAATCAATATATTGAAAATGTGAATTAAACTTTTGTATATTTTGTATATTTTTAAATTCGTTTGAAAATAGTTTTATTTTAGATACATTGATATTGATATTGTCTTTTAATGTGATTAAATTTTGAGTATCTACTAAATAGTTTTCATCTGTCGTTGTATATTGATACATATTAGTAATCATTTCTTTGCCCTGTTCTGTTATTGGGTTAAAAGTTTTTAAATAAATAGATTTAGAGTCAATATTATCAGTAATGTCATTGGAAATACGGTTATATGTTACATACTCTATTGGTAATTTAAATTGTATAGTCATATTTTATAGTTAAAATAAAATATACGATAATAAACTAATGAATATACTAAATATTATCTGAAAAATTCATAGGCATTTCTTCAATTATTGTAGAATAATATGTTTCTATATCCTTAAGGCGTGATTGGTCACGCCGACATAAAAGATTAATGCCTACACCTTTACGACCCCATCTACCAGAACGTCCAATGCGATGGATATATGTGTGAACGTTTTTAGGAATATCAAAATTGATAACATAACTTACTTGTTGGATGTCAATACCACGTGCAAATAGATCAGTTGCGATTAAAACTCGTGCCTTTCCTCCTTTAAAATCGTTAAATGATTCTTTACGTTCAATTTCACTCATACCGCTATGAATTCTAATAACAGGATGTCCGTTATCATTCATATCATTATATAATTTTTCAGTACGGGGTATACTATTGCAATAAATAATACATTGTGACATACTAATAACGGAAAATATATCTTGTAGCATGGCAAATTTATCCTCGTCGCTATCAATGCCAACATAATATTGTTTAATTCCTTCAAGTGTTACTTGCTCATTTTTAACTAAAATTTTAATAGGGTCTCGTAGCATCTTTGTAGTTAATGTTTCTAGTTCTGTTGGCAATGTGGCACTAAATAGTCCAATTTGTGTTTTATCATTTAAATATTGAAAAATGTTATAGATTTGTTCTTTAAATCCAGAAGATAAAATTTCATCGGCTTCATCTAGAACCAGTAATTTAATAAATCGGTAATCAATAGTATCACTTCTCAACATATCAAAAACTCTTCCTGGTGTACCAACGATAATGTGTGGAACGTTTTCTCTTAAATCAGAAATATCAGTATGAACAGGAGTGCCACCAACCAACAATTTTATTTGAGTGTTTAACTTTACAGAAAAACTAGAAATAACGCTTTCTACTTGACGAGCAAGTTCTCTCGTGGGAGCAAGAATGATTGCTTGAGTTTCTCTAATAGTACTATCAATAATTTGAAGACAAGAAATAGCGTAAGCACCCGTTTTGCCTGTTCCAGATTGGGCTTGTGCAATAATATCTCTTCTATTAATCATAGGTATTATTGCCTTTTTTTGAATCGGACTTGGATGTTCAAACCCATATCCATAAATGCCACGAAGTAAATTTTGTTTTAACTCTATTTCATCCCAATTATTAAATGTATCCCCACCCAAATTATCAGATTCTGCGTTTTCAGTCATTAGATAACATAAAAATATTTATTTAAATGATTTCACATATAAAATAATGTATGATTAAAGTATATAAACATAGAACAATTATTTTAATTAATGATCAGATATAGTTTAGATGAAATTACTGATATGGTTAATAGTAAAACATATCAACTAAGTGAATCTACGTTGGCATGTTTAAAAGATATTGAATCATTGGTAGGATCGCCTAACTATATTAAAACGCCGCGATTTAATAATCGCAAAAACTATGAAAATCAAAACTGGGATACATTTAGAAATTTTAAGAAAACAATAATCGTCCAGAAAGATGTAACAGATATAGAAAAACTCAAAATGGATGTTCGTGATTTGTTAAATAAATTAACAGCAAAAACGTATGACAATGTAAAAATACAACTAATTGAAACATTACAAAAAAATGATAACAGTATTTTATCAAAAATATGTCCGATTATCTTTGATATATCAAGTAATAATATGTTCTATTCGCTTGAATACGCAACTTTATTTAAAGAATTAATTGAAAATTTCCCAGACATTCTAGCATTATTTAAATTAAATTTTAAGAATTTTTTGGATATTTTCAAAAAAATAGAATACATTACACCAGATGAAAACTATAATGAATATTGTAGAATAAATAAGACAAATGAAAAAAGAAAGTCTCAATCTAATTTTTTTGCAAATTTGATGGTATTGGATATTATACCAGAAATAGAAATATTAAAAATAGTTATAACATTGCAGGAGCGTGCCGTTTTATATGTTAATGATGAAAATAACAAAGGTAAAATAGAAGAAATTGCTGAAAATATTAGTATAATATTAGAAACAATATATGATAAAATTAGTAAAGATAATGAACATTTGAAATTAATAATTACGAATATTAAATGGGTGTTAGATAACCAAAAAGAATATGACGCGATTTCAAATAAAGCATCATTTAAATATATGGATATACTAGATAATTTAAAAATAGTGTATTAAATAATTATATGATTATAAATTCAAAAATAAATAAAAATATTAAATATATTGAAAATACTAATTTGGAAATAGGTGATAGTAAAGGATTATCACAATTATATGAATATGATATATTAGGAATTCCAACAATAATATCTATAGGAAAAAGAAATGATGAGTATTTAGGTAGCGGTGTTATATATTTTCCAGTGTATTTAATTGTAAATAATAAATTTAGATCAAAGATAGGAATAATAGAGACAACTGAAAATTGTGAAAATAATATTTATGACGAAGATGGTGATATAGATTTGGATAATTGTTCTGAACCAATATTTTTTAATTTTGTTTCACAAGACTATGTAAGTAAGTTGTATTATAAGGAAGAACACAACGACACAGAAGAGATAAGCATAGAAGAATATAATAGTGAGGGCGATTATGATAATTGGATAAATATTTATCTATCATCAGATGAATATAATATTTTTGATAATGATGGTGACGGTAATTGTTTATTTATAGCATTAAAAGATGGATATGATGGTATAAATATAGATATGTCAGTATTAGAATTGAGAACATTATTAGTCAATAATGCAACTGATAATGTTTATAAAAATTATAAAGACCTTTATAACTCATTTAAAAAAAGTATTTTGGTAAATAATGATGAAATGGTAAATATAAAAAAGAAAAATACAGAATTAAAAGAAAAACTACAAACAATTAAAACGCGTAAAGAACGTATTGCAATATTGCGCGACGGTGAGTTATTAATAGAGAAATTTGAGAGTTTAAAAAATGAAAACGATTTATCAAATACATTAATAAGTGAATATGAATTTATGTCATCTATAAAAACTATAGATGATTTTAAAGAAGCGCTGTTAAAAAAAACATTTTGGGCGGATACTTGGGCTATATCAACACTTGAAAAGGCATTAAATGTTAAACTGATAATTTTATCTAGTGAAAATTTTGAAAATGGTGACATAGATAATATATTATTGTGTAGTCAACGAATAGATAATATTAGTAATAAGAATCCAGAATATTATATCATTTTAGACTATAGTGGTAATCATTATAAACTAATAACTCATAATGAATTAACTATTTTCACCTTTGAATATTTACCAAAAGAAATAAAGGAATTAATATGCAGCAAATGTTTAGAAAAAATGGGTGGTAGTTATAATAATATACCAGATTTTATGGAATTAACAAAAAACGCAAACTTGAGGGTTGAACCGGAATTAAGCGATATTTACGACGTTGAAGAAAATACAGTATTTATGATACACTCAAAATCAGCAGGAAATCACGCGCCAGGAAAAGGAACAGGTGAATATATCAACACAAGTAATATACTAAACTATTCAGAACTTAGTAATATAAAGAACTGGCGTAGAATATTGTCAACGCACTACGAGTCGCCATTTTTATTAGATGGGTTAAAATGGAATACAGTTGAACATTATATTCAAGGTGTAAAATTTAAAAAAACAAATCCAGATTATTACAAATCGTTCTCTCTTATATCTGAATCAAAATACAATAAAGATCCGATGCTAGCAAAGAGAGAGGTAACGTCTAAAGTAAAACTATGTGATGAAGATTACGATTATGATGGATCATTATATGAAGCATATAAACAATTATTTTTAGAAGATAACTATTTTAGAAGAGTGTTACAGTTAACAAAAGAAGCAAAAGTAGTGCATTATTTATATAGAAAACCCCCAAAGATTATGAGAGAGTTGATGATTATTAGAAATAATAATAGAAATACATAATAATATCATAACTATATATGTTAGCGGAATACACAGAAGATTTTTTAAATGAAATATATAACCAAGAAATAAGTATTACATATACAGATGAAACAGATTTATATCTAGTATTAGAAAGGGCAAGGAAATTATCTAGAAAAATTCAGCGCGAATCATTAAAAAATATAAATTTATCAAAATTATTGCATGGTCACTATGGTGTTGAAGAAATAAAAAATTATATTAAGGATAAATCACAGCATAGAAAAAATAAAGTATTTGGTTATAATTTTGAAATAGAGAATGATAGTGGATTTAAGAGAGAAGTAAAATTAATATTTGTGGATTATTTGGGTTCTAATCGTAGTATGTATAATAAATATGCCGAAAGAGTATTTATGGTTTTATATTTATTAAGAAATGCTAGTGATTACTGTAGTAAAACATTAAAAATATATTGTTATATGACACCGTTTAAAAAACTTTTACCAGAATCAAGAAGCGATGTTCTCTCTTCAGTAAATATAAACACAGGAGCAACATATCAATGTATAAAAAACAATGAAGTGTGTGTCTATAGACAAGAAGAGTGGTTTAAAGTGCTTATACACGAATTATTGCACGCACACGGCGCCGATATGCGTATAAATTTCTCTCCTAAACAGTTCTATATAAATTCAAAAGTGTATGTGGGAGAAGCGTATGTAGAGTTTTGGGCAGTTTATTTGAATAGTGTGTTTGCGGCATACTATTTAGCTAAACAAGATAATATTTTACAAAATACAAACAATTTGTTTTCTGAGTATTTAGCAAAATTTATAAGAGCGGAACGAATATTTACATTAATCCAAGTAAATAAAATATTAAGACATAATAATGTAAACTATAGTGACTTATTCGTATCAAATAATAGATATAGAGAAAAAACAAATGTATTCGCATATTTTATTTTAAAATCAATATTTTTATTTAATTACTATAATTTTATGGTAAAATCAATGAAGCACAACAATAATAATTACACTGTTATAAACGATAAATATATAGAACATTTTATAGAAAGACATGCTAATAATCGCGAATACCAAAAATATTTGAAAAAACTGAATGTAAATTATATGCATAAATCATTGCGTTTAACAATTATAGAAATTGTATAATAATATGTTATATTTTTTTCTTACAGTATATTATAATGAGAAATCCAAAAACACGAGTAGCAAATCCCGGAAGTCAAGGCGGTGGTATGAAAAAGTGCAGTAGTGGGCGTGGTGTCGGTACACGCGTTGGCGTTGTAAATAAGGTGCGTAGCCGTGCGAAATGCCCAAAGAGTACTATGGGTACTCAAAAACACGCACACACAACAACCGCTGGTTTTACGAGACGTGCCATTAAATAAATTAAATTGAATGTCATAATTATTAATACCGGTAATTATTAATGGGAATTAGATCATTAAATAAATTTTTACAGAATAGATGTAATAATTTATTACCAACCAGCTTAGAAGATTTACAAAATAAAACAATTGCCATAGATGCACATAATTATTTATATCAAATAATAAATGGTGATTTAATACAAAGTTTAGATAAAGTATGTGGTATATTTAAAAAGTATAATATAGAAACATTATGGATATTTGATGGATACCCACCTGAATATAAGAAGAAAATAATCAAACAACGTAAAATTTATTTTAATTCACTTCACAGTAAACATAATATATTGATGCAAATTAAGAAAGATAATAATTCTAATAATCTAAATAAAACATTGGAAATAATAAAGCATAAAATGCGTAAGTTGACAAGTGATGACATTTGGCAAGTAAAGAAATATTTAGAAAATAACGATTTAAAATATTTTGTTTCAAATAATGGTGTTGAGGCAGACACGGTGTGCGTAGATTTAGTAAAAAATAAAAGCGCGTATGCCGTTTTGAGTGAAGATATGGATATAATAGGAATGGGTTGTCCTGTTACAATTAGATGCTTTAATAAAAACAATGAAAAATGTATCTATTATAATATAGATAATATAGTAAATGATTTGGGTATAACAATAGATACGTTTAAAAAAATGTGCGGAATGGTAACAAAAACTGTTACCATTGAAAAAGCATTTGAATTAATCAAATATGAGAATAATTAATTTATAAATAATTATTTCATTTATAAATTAGTTTAGTAGATTATTTCAATACATTTTTTATGCGGAAGATGGCACAGACTTAACAAAGTGTGGACTCATGTACTTCTGGAGGTTGAAGTAAGTGAGTTCCTCCTTTTGTTTTACGTTAAGAAGTTTCCTGAGCGACGCATCTGGACGAATGATTCGTCCGTTGGACGGGTCTTGAAGTTTGTGTTCTCGGATATACTTGTTAATTTCACGAGTGACTTCAGTTCGTGCCATTTGCACTCCCTTATCCTTGCCAAGGAACTTAGCAAGTTCTGGAGTAATGTCGGTTGGCTTAACAAATCCGCTTGGTTTTCGGGGCTTTCCGTCGGCGGACAGTGGTCCGCGCTTTGTCTTCTTCTTTTGAGCATTCTTAATTTCACGATCAACCCTCTTTTGAAGAACTCGGACATGAGAAGTAAGCGTGGTTACAGTAGTTTTAAGTGATGAAAGAGTGGAAACCAATCCCACAAACTCGTCGCTCAATGAGACAATTGGTTCAACCGTGACATCCGGTGTGGACACTGGCACAACTGGTGCTGACACAGCAGCTGCTTGTTCTGGTGCTTGTTCTGTTGATTCAACAGTTTTCTTAGATGTTCGCGCTTTTCCTTTGGCAGGCATTATACCTTATTAAGGTAAGGTTTTTTTAAATCAGTTTTACGTATATTTAATTATATTATAAAAGATTCAATTTAATTATATTATAAAAGATTCATAAAGCCATGGTAATGCATTCGCGGCATCGGTATTTACAATAGTTAATGCGCCTAGTATGTAATAGGCACCAAGAGATTGATAATTACTATCAACCGCTTTGGTTAAGAGATTATTAAATATTGTTATAAAATGTTTGTGAATTTCTTGTACTGTATAGTTCATTAAAAATAATGAATCTGTTCTAGCAAATGGTTTTCCAGTTGGATGACATATTAATTTTTTAGTTTCATCGCTTAATTGCACTCTATAATGCCATATATCGTATAATTCTCTATATAAACGCATTAAACTCATTTTACTAAGTGAATAAAACCAATTATAATTAGACAAATTACCAAATGAATCTATTGTATGAAATATTTCTATTATTTTAAACTTGTCGTTGTTTAAAGTCATATTATCAAAATTTAAGGACAGTGTTTTTTTTAATATTTTAGATATACGTATAACTTCCTTAATATAAAAAATTGTTTGATTTGACATTATGTCTCTGTTATATGGATTCATTACTACATTATTTTTTAACACAAGGTTATAAATAGCAGATATGTCGAATCCATAATTATGATTTTTTACATCGTAACTAAAATAATGTGTTGGGTCTATTGTTTTTATTGGGTCTAACGATATAAAATCTTCATTATTTGTTGCAAGTTCTCTCTTAAATAAAGATCTACCTTTCAGTTTATTTAATCTGCGCTGAAGATATCCACGATATAATGACTGTACTTTTATGGCAAAAAATGATAGTTTTAAATAGTTAAATATACGAAACATTAAATCATTTTTATTACCAGACTGTTTTTGTTTGTAATATTTACACATTTTTTTTAATTGTTGGACGTTGTAATTATATTTTATTATATCATTATATTGTTCATATGTAGGTATAATAAATAATTCGTTAGACACTTTCCTGTTACTCTTTTTTATATCATTAATATTTGTATATACGTATTTAGTTAATATAGTATTTGGACTGTATTCTGAATTATTATTCATATATTATAACATATATATAAGTTTAAGCATTTTGAAACTATATAATAAAAAAAAATTGATTTAGAGAATCACCCTCATAATAAGGTAACAATGTCTTCTCCACAAGAAATGATTATTAAGATGAAACAATTTGATGCTTCCACCGATGTTAACTATAGTGATCCACGATTGAATGCTCGTGGTGGTAAAAATGTTGCGATTAAGACTGGTGCTGGTCAGAAACTAGTATTGCAAGTCCCACTAACCATGACATGGGGGGCAAATGAAATGGTTGACGAATCATCTGGACGACGAAGTTACAGTATTAACTTTGCACTTGATAAGAATTCTACAACATTCAAGGCGATGAAGGCATTTGAAGAGAAAATTATTGCCGACGCAGCAACAAATAGTAAGCAATGGTTTGGACAATCAAACATGAGCGCAGAGGTTATTAAGGCACTCTTCTACCCAGTGCTCAAGTACCCAAAGGATAAGCAATCTGGTGAGATTGACTACGAAAGAGACCCAACACTCAAGGTAAAACTTCCATACTGGGATGACAAGTTTACGATGGAACTTTATGACATGGAAAGCAACCTTATCTTTGATAAGGATAATCAAGAAGATATGGACATCATGAGTGAACTTCCACAGCGAAGTCATGTTGCTTGCTTGATTGAATGTGGTGGTGTTTGGTTTGCGGCGGGGCGATGTGGTGTGACATGGAAATTCCTCCAAGGTAAGCGACGAAAGCCAGTAAAGATTGAAGGATTTTGTATGCTTGACGATTCGGATGAAGAAGATGCTGTAGATCAAATTGAACAACAAGAACAAACTGAAGCAAAAGAAGAAGGTGGTGGCGCAGCAGCAGAACCACCGGCGCCAAAGAAACAACGAAAGAAGCGCAATGTTAAAAGTGATGAGTAATTATTAAGGAATAATATAAATATAATACAAATAATCATAAATTTTTTTTATCATTATTCGTAATTTAAATAAAATAATTTAGTATACAACTTATAATGAACGAATTAGAAATAATTCTTAGCGATTTTTGTAACGATATTAAAAATACTTTTCCAGAGAAAAAAGAAACAGTTGAAGGATATAAAATAGACTATTTAGTAACATATTGCAAGGACATTTTTACAAAAAAAACGCTAGAAATAGTTTACAAAAATGAAAAAATATTCACCGACGAATGTTATTTATTACCAGAGATAGACTTTAGTGAATTATGGAATAGCAATATAACGGACGAAACCAAAGATGTCATTTGGAAATACTTACAGTTAATATTATTTTCATATGTTTCTTTAGACGAATATTCATTTGACGACACTGTTAAATTTTTTGAGCAATTAGATAAAGACGAATTTAAGGAAAAAATAGACGAGATAATGGTAAACTTAAAGGGTGATAATAGTTTTGACACATCGGTTATGCCGAATGAAGATAAATTAAACAGTTCATTTGATAGTTTATTTAATAGTAAAATAGGAAATTTGGCAAGCGAAATTGCAAACGAAACAAGTAAAAAAATGAATTTTGATGAAAACCAAGATGTTATGCAAAACTTATTAAATAATCCATCTGGATTAATGGATTTGGTTAAAACTGTTGGTCAGAGTTTAGACGAAAAAATGAAAAACGGTGACATTAAACAAGAAGAATTGTTGAAGGAATCTACTAATTTATTGGGCAATTTTAATATGAATACACAAATGAAAAACTTATTTTCAAGTTTAGGTTTAGGCGATTTATCAAAAATGGCACAAGAAGCATCTGAAACATTACAAAAGAATAGCGGATCTTGCAATGGTGGATCTTGCAATGGCGAACATAGTCATACAGAAAATATGCCACCCAACAATAAACAAAAATATGATACTAATAAAATGAAGCAGAATCTGAGTAAATTAGACACTAAAGAAAGATTAAAACGAAAAATGGAAAGAAAAAGGAGAGAAGCAGAAAAGAGGAAGGAACAGATGTGCGAAGAAGATTAAAAAAATAATTAAAATAAATTATTAATATATGTTATTTAACAATTTGACAGAAATATTTCCTAAAAGTGAATATTCTTCTAAAAGGAAATTTGAAGCAGTAGAACGATTATTAATATATTTAACTATTTTGTCATTCTTATTAACTGGGCGAATACTAACATTAGTTGTTGGTATTATATCAGTTGGGTTTGTGCATATTGCATTTAAAATTCTTAGAAAGAAAAATAAAGAGAATTTTGAAGCAAACAAAAGAGAGAAACAGGCACCAGCCCCAACAAATCCATTTATGAATGTAATGCTAACAGAATACAGTGACAATCCAATGAGGGCAAGTGCCATGACTAGTACTGATCCGGTGGTTGAAGGTAAAATAAATAATAATGCATTTAATCAACATATATACAACGATTCTAGGATTTTTAAAGATTTAGGAGAAAATATTGATTTTGAACAGTCTATGCGGCAATTTTATACAACAGCATCAACATCTATTCCTAATAATCAAGAAGATTTTGCTAAGTTCTGTTATGGTAATATGACATCTTGTAAAGAAGGCGACGCATTACAATGTGAAAAAAATAATACAAAAAATAGAAAAGTTATTTATTAATTATAATATATTTTTTTTTATATACTATATTTATATGTCTAATAATTATTTTTTTGATAATGTGACTAATATAAATAATGACGAATATGCTATTTCTGAGAGAGAATTACAAAACAATAATTATAATGATTATATTACAAGTAATTTTGGCACGTGTTGTGCATCCGCTTTAGATAAAGCATTAGATCAACCAAATATTTTTGTTAAAGGTGGTCATGGGACTGCTGGTTGTGGTAGTTGTGGATTAGTTGATAACTTTTCTAAATTACGTAACGGTGCATTACAAACTACGGTGCCATGTAAATTATCTCTCCAAGAACGTATGTTTAGAACAATTCCATATTTAGGAAAGGGTACATTTGACCCGGCAATTGAAACTGAACTTATTCATAGTGAATATGTAGACCAAAATAAAAGCGTCAATACGGTAACTGATAAACCATTCAAAACTTTATACACTCCTCTTTTACATGAAATAAAACAAACTATATCAAATCCTAAACATTTAGTAGAAGAACACGTTGACAAGAAATGGATTAGAGGCGGTGCTCCTACTCGCGATGCTTACAAAAATATAAAATATAATCAATAATATATATGTCTTCTACGCGAATAAAAAACTCACCAAATGATTACAGAATACAAAATATTAATAAAAAAAAAGCGGACAGATATGTTAACTTTAGACAAAAATTACATCATAAAGATACTAAATTTCCAGAATTTGGTATTAATATGGGCGCAATGCCATCGGACATTCTCTCACATAATCATGCTGACGTAGATAGTTTTCTTAAGGGGACTTATTTCAATAATTTAGAAGATCCAAGAGAGAACATTAATGTCAAAATAAGAGATATTGATCGTATTGCGTTCTTTGAGAGACCAGAAGTATTTTTACCCGAAAAATTGTATATTGATAAAAACCGTCCAACAATATTTAGGCGATAATTAACATTTTGTGGAATAAAATAGAATGTTAATATAATGAGCGCGTCCAATACAAATGAAAACAGACAACCCGAAGAAACTCGTCAACAAACACAAGAACGTAGAGAACAAATATTAAGAAGAGTTGCAGAGTCAGATGCACACAGACGTCTCAATGCTAATAAATATGCAGAAGCTGCACGGCGACTACAACGTGTTCCGGCGTCTGGTGGAAAGAGAAAAACTAGACGTACTAAGAAGCGACCACCAAATAATACTAAACGGCGAAAAAGGAAAAGCAAAAGAAAGTATTCTAAACGCGTAAAAAAATCCAGAAAATCTAATAAATATAGAAAAATCAGAAAAAGACGATAATTAACATTCTGTGGGAAAAAAATAGAATGTTAATATATGTCAGACACCCACAGAGAAGCAATTGTTGCAGCCAGAAGAACGCGAGCACAACGCAGACAAAATAATGAGAATAGAATAAATGAACAAAACCGCATAGAAAGAGAGAACAGAGCAGCACAAAGAATAAAATATCATCAAGACAATGCTAATAAAATATACGAAAATGCGCGTATACGTAATAGTGTGAATTCACTACAAACGACATCTGGTGGAAAGAGGAAACCCAGACGCACAAAGAAGCGAACATCAAATAATACTAAACAGCGACGCAAAAAAAGAACACATAAGTCTGCGAGGACAGCAACAATTAGGAAAAAACGAAAATTAAAAAAAAAACAACTAAACAAAAATAAATATGGTGGCAGTAGATCAACAAACGTTTCACGGATTTTCCAACAGAAACAACAAACGTATACACCATTGTGGAATGAGATAACACCCAAAACAACACATAATGTATAAAATAAATAAATAGAATATTAATAAGAAATATGTCAAAAATAAAAATAATATATTCATATATTAATGGCTTGTACTAGATATAATTATGATAAGTGTAGAACATTAAAATATTTACAACAATCGTCAGACCCGGGTAGATATTATCTTAACACACCTGGAAACGGAACCAATCCTGGTTATGCTGAAGAACCACATATAAGGATGCAGGGTTGGGGGGGCAACCTGAGAGAAGTGCCAAATGGTCACCCAATAGACATAGACAGCGAACTTATAGGGTTAAATAGAAAACCTGTAAAATATGGATGTAAAAATTATGACTTTAATTTAAAGACTAAAGAGAGAAAATGTAATGGAATATCATTCAATATAGACGAAACTCGTGCAAGTCATCCGGCATGGCAATATAGAGAATTATCTCAAGCACGATGGGAATACCCGCTAACAAACCCACAAGTTAATACTGAAATACCATTTAGTAATAATAATAATTCTTCTCTCAATTATAAAGATAATTTTATACCGGACATACCAATACCGCTGAACAAATAAATTAATATGTGTTAAGTATATATGGCAGAATTAGCTATACCTCTTGTTGCTTTGGGTGGATTATATTTACTTAACAAAAAAGATAATAATTTAGATAACAATGAATATAAAAAATCAAGTAACTATACTGATAGATATTATACAAAAAACAAAAATCAATTTATTCAACATAAACGAAAGAAAAATAAGGCAAAAAAATTTCAATCATTAACAGGGGATACTGTTTCACACGGTAATTTAAAACATAATAACATGCAACCTTATTTTGGTTCAACTATTAAATCAATGGCGAAAGAACAATCTCATATTTTAGATAATAAAATTGGTGCTGGGACATTAAATACTAAAAAAAAAGAAATGGCACCTTTATTTACACCTGATGAAAGTTCAGTCTCACATTCAGAAGTATTAGGGGGCGTGCCTTCTAACACAGATTTTATACAATCTCGTATTGTTGGTTCTAGAAATCATACGGATAAAGGTTGGGATGAAATACATGTTGGTCCAGGTATAGGCGATGGTTATACAGCAGACGCCATTGGTGGTTTTAATAATGCATTAAATGCTAGGGATCTTCATCGTGAAAAAACTGTAGATGAACTTAGAACTATTAATAACCCAAAAACAACCTTTAGAGAAGAGAATGTTGGTCCAGGAAAGCATTTTAACAATCATTTAGGTCTACACGGTTTAGTGGAAAAAAATCGCCCAGACAGACATTTTGAACACGGTGAAAACAGAATTTTTGGTGGCATGTCTCATGTTAAAAAGGAATCAATACGATCAGAACAAACAGTTCCTTGTACACAACGACAGTCATCCACAGCAGAATATTATGGTATTGGACGTAAGCATGAAGGTGATAATGGATATATGGATGGTGAATATAGAGATCCTAAAAAAAATAATTTAGATTCATATCCTATTTTGAATCCATATAACAAAGATTCTTATATGTCCAACGACAATGACTATGGTGTTGGTGGTTATAATGCATTACCAAATAACAGATCGCTCAATAAAGATCGCGATGGTTCGTTTTTAGGTGCTGCTGCGTCTATGGTAGGCGCAGTAACTATGCCCTTTAAAGAAATGTTACAACCTACAAAAAAACAAAATTTAATAAACAACATTAAAAATAGTGGCAACGTTAAAGTTGAAGTTGGTGAAGGTTATTATATAAATCCAGGTGATCGTCTTAAAACAACACGTAAAGAAACCACAATTAACAATAGAAATAATATAATGAGGGGAGGTGAACATATACACAGAGGTGGATATTTAACAAGTGAACATCAAGAAGCAGCTACTAACAGGGGTGCAGTGACAAAGCAATATACTGGCATTGCTGGTGGTAATTTTAATAATCACGTATCCGATAAAGCAGAGAGAAATGCAAATATTAATATGACACGCGAATATACATTAGAATCAAGAACAAACCATGGAAATATGAGTCTTTTAAATAGTGATGTAAATATAACAAAGTCTAGATATGATAAAGACAGAAATAATAATAGATTGTTTGTTCCACAAAATTTAGGAATTAAAGTTCCACAAAAGAAAATATTAGGCGAATTTACATCTGGAAATAACGAATATACACAAATTAATCACACAGACCCTGGCATTTTAAAAGGATTAAATAGTAATCCTTATGCGATTCACTTTTAATTATGTAATTATATCTAAATAGGATAAAAACAATTATCCTATTTAGAGTATGGAAAAACGTTTAGAATCATTTATTCGCGATAAAAATATACCAAATATACTATTATATGGTTCAGAAAATAGTGATAAAGAAAAAGTGCTGGACGACTTCTTAAATAAATTATATAATAACGATAATAAAGGCGATAAAACATTGGATATAAATTGTGCCGAGGTTAATCAGGGCGGTATTAATTTTATTCGCAATGATTTAAAATTTTTTGGAAAGACTATGATAAGTAATGATATAAATAAAACAGTAATTCTTCGTAATGCTGACAAACTAACACAAGACGCACAGTCAGCGCTACGCAGATGTATTGAAATTTATTCAAAAAATACAAGATTCATTATAATTGTAGATGATAAAGATAAATTACTAAATCCAATTTTATCTAGATTTTGTACAATATTTATAAAAGATAAATATGTTAATAAAGAATATTTATCAAAAAACAGTTTTTTTTTAATCACTATTAAGAAACTTTTAAAAAAAAAGGATACTATAACACAGAACGAAATTTTAAATTTTGTAGAAAATTTATATGATAGGGGAGTACATATTTTAGAACTAATGACATATATAGAAAAGTATAAGGATATTAATACAATATACAAATACAAACTTTTATCTTTTATACATTTAGCAAGACAACATATTTACAATGATAAAATTACAATGTACATGTTATTAAATTATTTTTTTTTGCGTTGTGAAATCAAATTAGAAAATATAACGTTTAATTAATGGATGAATTAAATATTACAAGTTTGTCTGAAGCAAAAGGAGAATATTCGATTAGATTAGTTAATATATTAACACCTTATATATTAGAAGGTATTAAATCTATATTTGATAGTGCAAAAAAATTATGTGTGCAAAATGATGAATATGACAAATATTTAATGACATTTCAAAATTTACTTGCACGCGTTGTTAATTGGAATGACTCATTAATTAGTGAAGAGTGTAAACGTATTATAAATAAAAGTCAGTGTAATTATATACCAGAACTTATTAGTTCTGTACATATTACTCAGGTAAAAATATTAACTTCAGTTAAATTAGGAAATGTTTGTAAAAAAATTTCTATTGACGTGCCTACAATAAACAAATTTTTACATAATGTTTATATTAAAGTTGCTAGGAAAATATATAGCAATGTTTATTTGTTTGAAGAAAATATATTACCATTAACTTATCAAAAATACATGCATGAGTGTGAACTATTTATACAACAAAGTATTTTAGATGTTATTAGGGATGGATTGCCGGTGGAAACAATATTAAGATCATATTTAAACGACATAGAAGAAGATATTGAAGAAGAAGTTAATGCAGTAAAAAGTGTAATTAAAGAAGAAAAAGTGGCGGAAGTTAAAGCAGAATTAGCAAATAATCCAACAATTGAAACGGAAAATAGTGCTGGTGGGGAAACAATGGTTCAGACAAGTAAAGCACAAATAAATGATGAATTACCAAAAACGATTAAGAAAATAAATAATGATCAAACACTATCATTTAACAACACCGATAAAGTATTAGATATGGGAACCAATAAAGAAAATCATCATAATGCTCCAAAGGACGTTAACACACTTGAGACAATTTCAAATGAAAGATACATTCAGAGAAAACTAGAAGAAGCAGAAGAAGAAGCAGACGAAGAAATGTCTTCTACCAGAATTAATATCATTGACACTCCTGTAAAATTAGATGAAATTATGGATTTAAATAAAACTGAAATGACACCGTCGCTAATACCAAACGATGATATTGAAATATTGGCACCTATTTAGTTATGTTAGCGTACCATTTATATACAGATTTTATATTTTGTTCATTTGCGTATTCTTTATTGGTGTCAAGTAAATATTTGGAGAGATCATTTATTACGTGCGTTACCCAAATGGTATTTTCTTGAAGTATTAGTTTTAAATAAAAGTAAGGTAATTCGTTTATATATAAATATGGTTGTTTACATTTACCAATCATATTAAAAATACATTCACCATATTCTAAAAATTGTTTATTAACATATCTTTTATAATTTGTACATATGACATAACGTTCGTCCGTATAGATATTTGTAGCAAATGGTTTTATTATTCTAATATTATAATAGTACATTAAAAAATGTAAAATATTTAAATGTGTGTCAGTATTCGTTGATGGAATATTAAATATTAAAGTACCATTATTTTTTTGTATAAACAATGAAACAAATATATTTGTTATAAACTGTTTGTAATCATCATAATGAATTATAATAGTGTCATGCATATTTTTATATGTATTTATAAAATGTGAGTAATTATATATAATTCGTTTTTTATAAGGACAAAGTTTATTCTTTGTAATAAATTCTATGTTTGAATACATTTCATATATACTGTTAATGTATTGTTGTGAGTTACTAAACAATATTGTTGGTTTGTTAATATTGTATTTATTTATTATTTCTATAATTATAAAATAATAAATAGGTTTATTAATTATTTTTTTTAAATAATGGTATGGTTCAAATAAATACGCGTGTTCGTTGATGTATGGACGAAATATTTTATAATAATCAATAGTATTGTTATCTATTACTTTATTTATAATATTAGATTTATATATGTGCTGTTTTAATATATTTTTATTTAGTTCTAAATCATATAACATTATATATAATTATATTTTATGATTATATATTTAAGTATCTTGATCTGTATCTAAATCTAATTTTATTTTTAATCCCTTTTTCTTTCTACCTTTTTTTTTAGTTTCGGTGTTTTCACATTGACCAGTTTCTTTGTTTCTACGTGTTCCTTTAGGACATCGTTTCTTTTTTTCTAACTTAACTGGACCAGGTTCCGGTTGCGGTTCTGGTTCTGGTTCTGGTTCTGGTTCTGGTTCTGGTTCCGGTTGCGGTTCTGGTTCTGGTTCCGGTTCTGGTTCTGGTTTTGGTTCCGGTTGCGGTTCTGGTTCTGGTTCTGGTTCTGGTTCTGGTTCTGCAAATACAGGTGCCACTACTCTATTTATCTTTTTAAATATAAATACATTGTTTAAGAAAGATATAAATCTTTCATCCTCGTTTAGTTTAAGTGTGTTACCATAATTTTTATTAAGTAAACTATTGTTTTCAACTTGTTCTTTTATAGTAGAGAATTCCGTTTGAAAAGATGTTACAGAACCAGAATATCCAATTTCCTTTAACTCTTCCTTAGTTAATTTTACAAATCCGTATTTTTCTAGCACCATTTCTAAATAGTCAAAATTTACCAAATATTCTTTATAGTAATCATTGATACTTTCTTGATATACTTTAATACCATATCCTAAACACGACGAGTCATTATTAAACTCATCCCTCTGATAATCTTTTATAATTTCGCATATTTTTTCATTATATACATATTTACAAATAGCGTCACCCTTATTTTTATCTTGCAACAATCTAAAAACTCGTTTACCATCATAGCAAGTACCTATGAAATAACCTCCTATTTTACAGGTATCGTGTACGTTCTGAATAAATCCATTAAGTGTTGATTCGTCTTTAAAGAAATAGTGAAGAGAGAACTGACAAGACACAACATCAAAACCATCCTTGAATTTGCCATATAGTTTATATGGTACTTTACCAATACGCTCTTCGTCTCTTGGACCATTTCCAAATAGAGCATCTGTAATTGAATTGCTTTTTTCATCCATCATCGCTTTACCACTTTTTATAGATAATGCTGAATTCCCGTTTAGAAATATGGCAGAAGGAACTCCTTTACTACGTTTTTTCGCATTCAAATAACGGGCACAAGCACCATCTATACGGTTTTCTATATTATCCCTATTATAGTCTATGCCCAAGACAAATGCCAATCCAGCACTCATCCACTTCGGTAAATCACCTCCTTTACCAACAGATAAGTCTATAAGATAATTCCCTGGTTTAGTAACAGCATTTATAAGTTTACGCTTAATGCCTAGATTATGAAAATCGCGAATAGCGAATCGTTTTCTATCATTATTTGATTTATAATATTTATAATTTAATGTATCAGGTATACCTTTGCCTGTTGACAATATATCTGTAGTTATTGGATTATGTATACTATGCCAAACGCTTTGTGCAACATGATACGCATTACCATAATTCTTTTGCCCTGATCTAAACTCTGCTGTTTTATCGTGTCTTACTCTGATTGGTATCCATTTAAATCCATCATCTTTATTACCATTATATCTAAATTCAACAATGGTATTATCTTCTATTTTGTCACTTTTATCCTCAATTAACATATTATTATTTTTATCCAAAAATAAGTTGCAAATGTGTGCCTTATTATCGTATGGCTCAGATGGATAAAATGGAATTGGTTTATATGTATCATTGTCATCTAAATTCTGTTTTTCCACATAGTCTTCATTTAGTACAGCATCACACGGATTTAAATATCCGTGTTTTGTTTCATCAAATCCTACACGTAATATAATTTGTTTATAGTTTTTTATGTTTTCGCCATATTGAGTAGATACACCAGATTCAAAAATATTTTTTACAATATCTGTGCTATCACTGTTTTTTTTAGTAGTAACTAGAAAGTCTATTGTGTTAAATTCTGGTGGTTTCCATTTAAATGAACGCGTCCAAGTTTTTTTATTGTTGGGTATACGATCCTTTAATTTTTCTTGTCCCACTCCAAGATTGCTTGGTGTAAATATTAAACCATCTGTTTCATACTCATAAATACCAGATTTTATGTTAGTTAGGATTGCATTACAACTTTCAAATATGGACTCATTGTTATAAAATGTTTTTACCGATATTTGGAAAATAGTTGTATCTTTTATAATATCCTTTGTGATATCAGTTAATATTTTTAAACGGCATTCTTTTTCATCATCTATAAAAGGCAACGAACGAACATCCTTCTTAGATAATATATAAATGTCAAATGCAGCAAAATGATTATAATATTCACCCTTTTTATTACGAATAATATGTTCACCATCCATAATAGTATTTAAGTGTTTTGTAGTTTTAACACCTGTAAATTGAACGTTCATATTAGTATCAATTGTATATATTTTTCCAGTTGTGTGAATATATAATAGTTTTCGTATACCATCTGCTTTATCGGTAACAACATATCCAGACAAAATATTATTCTTATTATCTTGTATATTTTCTAATTCAAGTGAAATAGATGAAGGACCTATAAAATTTCTTGGATATAATTTTTTTTTTAACGGAGCACCATGAATTAGTTCATAATAATGACTTTTTACACTATCTATTTCACTTTGTCCAATAGGGAAGTTAGAAGATTGTAATCCAGATAATATTATCTTTATAGTCTTTCGTATATGATGTATGTTTGGAACAATAATATTCATTTCGTTTTCTGGTCTCAAGCATTCTATTTCTATTTCATACGTTTCGTCTGAGTTTAAACAGTTTGATTCAGTAAAACTAAATTCTGGTATATATTTACCTCTAACACTTTTCTTTGATGTTTTTACTATGCTCATATCAACTTTTAATGCATATTCTTTATGACGAAATGTGCTTCGTTTCATTAATCTATATATTTTTTTACTATTATTCCAATCTTTTATGGTTGATTTTATAATGGCATCATTCTCTGTAAGAGGTTTTTCCTCTTGAATACTAATTCTAAAATTTAAATCTTTATAGTCAATAGGTTTTAATAGTTGACCGTCTCTATTAATATTACTCTTTTTAATAAAATTAACATATGATAAAACATTATATGATTTATCAACTAATTTGTCTGTTTTACAAAATTCATTAATGCTCGCCAATCCATTTATTTCTGTTCTTATAGATGACATTTTTGTATAACCTGTATTTGAATCAATGAATTGATTTTGTATTTTTAATAAATATTGACTATTATATGAATAAAACCCTAATGATTTTAATTTTTGAACGACGCGATTAAAATCTATTTTGGTAATGGTTTGTTGTTGCGTCCCAAATCTAACCTCAAATTCAGTATCTAGTGTACTCGTAAAAATTTTGAGGTAATCTTCCATTTATATATTAAAGTTATATTTTTAAATATATCAATTTTAATCTATTCTTTATAATTTCATACATTTCATTTTTCTTCTTATTTTTTACATCAATGCAAAGTTTAGATGCCATAATTTTTAAATCTGCAACTTTATATTTATTAATATTGTATAATAACTTATTATAGTCTTCTATCTGTATATAATTACTAACTAAATTATCACGTGTTTCATTTTTTAAAATAATATATTTATTATCTACATAATTAATAAATATTGGATCAGTATCATTTTTATTTAAATATACATAAGTATTATTGTTAGTTAATATAATAGAAATGTCAAATAAATGACATATAGCATCAACAGTATGTATATTTATTTGATTGTGGCATATTAAAAAAGGTTGTATTAATATATATTCCTTGTATAATTTTTTATTTTCAATAATCATTTCCATCCATTTGAACTTTATCTTTTTTTCTTCTATAAAATTATTATAAATAATATTATTTGGATAAATAATATTATAAATACACCAAAATAATGTATCGTTTTTTGTTTGTTTAATATTGTTCTTTGTTTTAATAGGTATATTACATTTATTAATTATATCTTTGGTAATATATCTATTTATAAATTCATTTGTTATTTGATATTCAAATATTTGTTTGCATTCATTCATTAATATATAATATATAATAATTTTAAATCATTATTTATGTAAAAAAATCTTCTCTATATTGATTTTTAACTTGTTCGTCTTTTTGTAGAAATGTTTTTTGCTCATCTAACCAATTAATATGTGTTGAAAGTTCGTTAATACACTCATCATTCATATATGACATGTTAATAAATATACCGTTAGAATTTTCATTAAATGGTATATTATATTTTTTTATTATTTTAAATATTTCAAAATGTACCGACTGTGGTAAATTTTCTATTTTTTTATGTAATGTATTTAGTATTTCAACGATCATAGGATTATTTAATTTTTATATTTAAATAATATTTTACTAATCTATTTAACAGTTCGTAAAATCATTTTTGTCTTTTTATTATCTTCAATTAGAGATGCAATTATAGAAATAGTATTGTCATTTAATTCAAATCGTTGTCCGATTACCTTTACGTTAATTATTCCATCAACATCTAATGCAGAAAACTGTTTTTTATCAAAATGGTGATCTCTTGCTATAAAGATTGTGAGAGGATTTTCATTTTCATCATTGATAGTTGCGCGAATACCAGCCTTTGTAATATTTTTTACAATACAATTATTAATATTCATTCCTTCAACAGGACAACATACTAAACATTCAAATAAAACATTATAACATATACCATACTCATCAACCTTGCCGGCAGATATTGTGGTTAACTTTACTGAATTTTTTTTAATATAACCCTCTTTTGTACACTTCCCCTCATATACCCTTTTTATTTTTTGTTGGATTAATGGAAACACATTTTTTCCAATTTCATCAATGCTTAAATATAATCGTCTTGATAACATATTTAATCCATATAATCCCACTTCTTTAATTTTTTTATCTCTATTAAACTTTTGAGAAGTGTCAGGAATTGGTTGATCCATATATTATTATAATACAATAATATTATCTAATTCAATTTATTTATTTACTTTGAAAATATTTATTAATTAATATTTCTTCATATGATAAAAACCAATGTTTTTCATTAATATTCTTATAATCATAATAACGATATAGTATCTCTAAATCTATAACCAATTCTCTTGAATTACTTATGTATTTTGTAGTTGCATTATTATATACATAATTTGTATTTGTAATTTTCAATATATCATTTAACATTTTTCGCAATTTTGCACGTCCTTTTTGTTCTGGTTTAAATCCAGTTTCTTTTTTAGTTGTATTTTTTATTTTAAAAACTATACTTTTTTTTCTGAAATTTCCCATGAATCCAATAGTTGTATTTAACATTGATGACATTTTTCTATTTTTCGGTATAATATCTTTACCTATTTCTCTTCTTTCTGTATCTTTTGATTCTACGAGATATATATTTGAATTACCATCCTTTTGAAGTGTGTAGTAGTCATTTGTATCCGTTTTATAGTTACCTATAATAATGTATTTTGACAAGATTAACATTTCATTCGTTACGATTGTGTGTAATATTTTTTCAAAATCTGATTCTGGTGTGTTATTAAATATATAATTTAACAATATTATTTTGGTATCATATTCCATAATAGCAAACATATGTTTTACTACAAATATATTATATGTCTTTCTATCAATATCTATTATATTATTTTTAGTATTTTTTTCATAAAATGTGCCTGCAACTTTATACCAGTCAATTTCTTTTTCCATAGATGTTACATCAATGTGTGATTTGTATGTTTTTTCTAATTCTCTATTGCATTTTTTTAACATTTTTGATATTTCTATTTTCTTTTGTGTTCTATTTTCATCTAACTTTATACGAATTCGTTTTTTACTTGTTGTTTTTCTAGTTATATTACGTTCGTGTGATGGTATATGTTTTGATGTTATTTGAATTGGATTAAATAGATAATATTTACCAATATTTATAACTCTTCCTCTATTATTATAATAATCAAATATGAATTCGCTATTATCGTTAACTAGTCTTGATAAAGCACTATTTATTTGTATTCTAGGATAAGATTTAATATGTGTTAATCTTTTTACAATATCGTCTTTTTTATAGCAATATCCCTCTTTAAATAATTCTTTAATTTTATTAATGATTATATCTACATTTAATGTTATGTAAGTATCGTCATATGTTTCATATGATATGTCTTTTATCAGTGATTTATTAAAGTTACATTCATATTTACAATTATCCATATAGTCGCAAACATATGTAAATGGTTTATCGCCTATCGTATGATTTATTTTAATATTATTTGATGATAAAGTTATCAGTTTTTCTTGATTTAATAACGCAATATTTTTATTTACAATACAATCAATTGCATTTTCTTTAAGTATCCGAGTTATTTTTCCAATTTTTATAGCTTTATATTCTGCTAAACGATACATATACATATCAACCGCTTCTTCTTCCTTGTCAATTAATTGAGTAGCATGTAAATATATTTCAACATTGCGTTTTTCAAATGGCAATAACTTATGACTACAATTCCGTACCGCTCTACCAACAATTTGTTCAATTCTACCTAAATTATACCATGGGTCAATAATGTGAACTTGGCGTATATATGATAAATCTATACCTTCGGAACCCGCTTCAGAAATAATTACAACCTTTATTTTTTCACCGTTTATATTATCTTTGTTAATTAATGCTTTTATTTCAGTTTCATTGTTTGATGATCCTGACAATAGTCCGTCGCCTGTTATCATCGCATATGTGGCTTTATGTTTTACATCAGTGTTTTTAAACGTTAACGCATCTATTTGCTCAGTTGGTTTGACGCGAAATAAGTTATCATTTCCATATCTAGAAAACCCTAACTCTTCTAGTGCTAAAGCAAATGGTAAGCACCCACCATCAATATATTGTGAATAAACTAATACTATACCTTCACTATTTAGTATTTTATTACAAATAAATGAAAATTTTGCACTATACTTAGAGAGAACGTCTGTGTGAAATATTCGCCCATACATTTCACGAACCGATTGTTTATATTCAAACTGTCTTTTAGTTGACTTTTTATATTTCATAACACGATGTAATCCGACTTTCCCAACCATTTTTTTGTAATCAAATTCTGTTCCATTTATTAGACTTTTGTCAAAATCTTCAGACGGATATGTTATTGTTAATCCTTGTATTGGGAGAGAAAGATGTTGATAACCCAACCCAGTGTTCATATCGGGAATAATCCTCTTTATAGATTGAGTTACTTTTGAATATAATTTATGTTGATATTCTGATATATTAGTTATACATACATCTGGAAATTTTAAGTGTTTTACTATTTCTTTACCATTTAATTGTACTATTGGTTTTATATAATCACTAAGTGTATTTTCACTCATAAACATGCTAGGCGTTATTTTAAAAGGAAAAGTATAAGGATTTTCTCCACGTAAATAAGAAACATAACTTCTAGATTTTTGTATAAGTAACTGCTCTCCAATATTCTCACCCGTTTCGGTATTTACTTTTAATTCGCCGTTACTATCAAAAACATCTGTTATCTTTAGTAAAGGTCGTCTATCGTTTGCATTCATTAAATTTAATAACCATATAATTTCGTCACTTGTATTAAACATTGGTGTTGCTGTTAAAAGTAATAACTTCAAATTATCAACATTTGAAACTAAATATAAAAGTTCTGTTGATATTTTTTTTGTTGGTTTATCACTAATATTACGAATATTATGTACTTCATCTATAACAATCATTCTATCAGAGAATACATCTTGGAGATGCTTTATTTTTGATTTTTTATCTTCGTATCTTGACGTTATTTTATTTATATAATTCGCAAACTGTTCAGCACCCATAAAATAGTAATTTTGTTTGATAATACGTTTTATGAGTTTTATTACTTGTTCTTTACTTAACCCACGCATATTTATAGGATTAATTTCTTTCAAAAACTTATTTCCAGTACACGCATCTAAATTCCAAAGACCATTTATCAATTCTAATTTATTTTCATTAAATAATTGCATTCTGAAATTTGTTTGCACGTTAGGTGACGCCACTATAATTATATGCTTGTTAATACCTAATTGATTCATATATGTCCGCATCATTTCTGTTACCGTAATCGCAGAACATGTTTTTCCTGTACCCAAACCGTGAAATAATAATAAACTATTATATGGTGTATTAAAAGAGAGAAAATTTCGTACGAATAATTGATGTGGTAATAATTCAAATAATTGTTGATTGCACATCTTTTCAGAAAATTCTTCAACATCTTTTTCTTCTTTTGTATACATAATGTCATAAAATTCCTTCTTTCTCATTAACTTTTCATTAAAAAAAGGATCGTCTTGGTGTGGATACAAAAAGTCATATTTAGTATTTATAGAAAGATTTGCTATATTACGTTGTTGTTGTTCTTCTAACATTTTTGTTTCTATTTCTATTTTTTTTTTATAACTATTTAATTTTCTATAAAACTCTGTGTCTGATGTTGATAGTTTTAGTTCGGGTGTTGGGCTTGACTCTGGCGTTGGAATTGGTTCGGGTGTTGGACTTGACTCTGGCGTTGGGATTGACTCTGGCGTTGGACTTGACTCTGGCGTTAGACTTGACTCTGGTGTAGGACTTGACTCTGGCGTTAGACTTGGTTCGGGCGTTGGTGTTAGTTTTTGTTTTTTTACTTTTCGTGTTTCTCGTTCTTTGCGTTTTGCTTCTCGTTTTTCATCTTTTATACGTTCTTTATCTACTTTTCTTGCTTCTCGTTCTTTATGTTTTGTATCTTTGTCTTCGCATAAACCTGTCTTCTTATTTCTACGTGTTCCGTTTGGACATTTTTTTCTTTTAGACACAGCATTATCTACCATGGCATAAGTGGTTGGTCGCATTTCAGTGTTTTCTGTTTGTTGGGTTGCTTTGCTTTTTGCTTCTCGTTTTTCATCTTTTATACGTTTTTTATTTACTTTTCGTGTTTCTCGTTCTTTGCGTTTTGCTTCTCGTTTTTCATCTTTTATACGTTTTTTATTTACTTTTCGTGTTTCTCGTTCTTTGCGTTTTGCTTCTCGTTTTTCATCTTTTATACGTTCTTTATCTACTTTTCTTGCTTCTCGTTCTTTGCGTTTTGTGTCTTTGTCTTCGCATAAACCTGTCTTCTTATTTCTACGTGTTCCGTTTGGACATTTTTTTCTTTTAGACACAGCATTATCTACCATGGCATAAGTGGTT
>Ga0209634_1000475_pt1 | contig 31401 bp, 43 predicted proteins | sample LinPmetageLP40_FD_184043 | JGI IMG/M metagenome (GOLD analysis project Ga0209634, IMG submission 184043) | Marine viral communities from the Pacific Ocean - LP-40 (SPAdes) (version 2) | ecosystem: Environmental > Aquatic > Marine > Oceanic | place: Pacific Ocean | collected 2010-08-26 | reverse complement strand
CTTGTGTACCCGGGAAGATTGCACTATTAATCTTTCTAGTATACTTTGGGTCGTTCCACAATATCATTCCACCTCTAGGACCACGTAATGTCTTATGTGTTGTACTTGTAACTACGTCTGCATATTCAAACGGACTTTGGTATGCACTGCCAGCAATTAATCCACTGTAGTGTGCCATGTCAACGACTAGTTTTGCACCTACTAGGTCTGCAATTTCTCTAAATGCTTTCCAATCGATTTGTCTTGGATAAGCACTAGCACCAGCAACAAGTACCTTAGGTTCTACTTGTTGTACAATTTCTTTTATTTGATCATAGTTAAGATAGCCACTTTCATCAACACCGTATGTATATGCATTATACACCTTGCCACTTAGTGTAGGAGGTGCACCGTGACTTAAATGTCCGCCACTTGCTAAGTCCATACCAACTAGTGTATCGCCAGGTTTCATAAATGCTTGATATACTGCGGTGTTTGCATTAACACCGCTATGTGGTTGTACATTGGCATAGTTGCACCCGTATAGTTCACAAACTGTATCTATTGCCAGTTGTTCGATTAAATCCATGTTCTCACAACCGTTATAGTAACGTTTGCCTGGATAACCTTCTGCGTACTTGTTGGTAAAAACACTACCACACAATTCCATTACTGCTTCACTTGCAAAGTTTTCACTGGCAATAAGTTCAACAGTATCCATTTGTCTGCCGTGTTCTTTAGTTAAAATATATCTAACTTGTGGATCTATATCTACCATACTATTTACTATGACTAGGCATTTTTGTTTCTAGGAACCAAACATGCTTTCTTAACTTAGGGTGATATGTCTTCTCACGGATCTTTTTACCTTCTCGTATCATCGAGGTGCTCTTCCTTGCAAGATAGTGATAACTGGCATTTTCTCTTTTCTCGCCTTCAGGTATCATCCATGCTTTAGAGTCTTTATTCTTTTTAACTGCCATTAGTCTCTCCTATTTGTATTCAGTTCTTCCGTTTCCCATATCGTTTCTGGTAACCATCGCTTCGTCTTTTTCGTATGTTTCTAATACAACCTGTCTGCATATATTTTGAAACCATCGATCAACCATATCGTTTTCATTGTCATCTTTATACCCTGCTTTGTGTAATCGTGCAATAAAGTGCTCATTCCAATCTAATTCAAAAGCACCATTGCCTGGATTATCAGCATCTAAATCAATATTGAGTACGTTTACCCAAGGTTCGCCTTTATCAGTAGCAAGTTGTTTAGGTGTTTTTTTACCTTTAGTCTTTTTAGTCTCAACCTTCTTGGCAGTTCCTAATCCTATTGCTTTTTTAACATCATCTAATAGTCCCATTCGAATACTTCTCCATTTTTAACTTCAAATTTATGCACGTTTTTAGGTGCGGTTACTTTTAACACAACGGCGGCGGCCCTTATTGTATGTGCATGACATAGAATTATTATAGGTCCTTTGTTATCTTCAATATCTTTTAAGAAACCTGCAATTCTGCCACATACATCTCTTAAACTCTCACCATTAGTTGTCTTATTATTATATTCTAGTCTTATGTTGTTATACTGTTCTGTTCCTATTAATATTTCTATCTGATCTTTCTTTTTACCTGACCATTCTCCGAAGTCTCTTTCTCGTAATCTAGGTTCAATTTGTATATCTAACTCGTATCCAGCACCTTCATTTATAATACTTGCTGTGTTCCATGCACGTCTTAAATCACTACTATATATTGATTCTATATGATTATACTTAGTTTTTAAAATATTGGCTAAGGCTTCTGATTGCATTTTCCCATGTTCTGACAATTCAGGATCGTGTTGTCCAGTTATTTTGTTTTCAGCATTGTATTCGCTCTCGCTGTGTCTAATCCAAATAGTTTTCATGCTTAACAAGTACCAAATGGTATACGTGTTGCTTTTTCCCAGGCTTTTTCAAATGCTTCACTACTGCGAGGTAAACGTTCACAGTTGCCCCAAAGTCTTTTGATATAACTATCAATCATACTGTCTATATCTTTTCGACTCCAGTGGCTTGGAATTAAATGTCCTTTAACCGCAAAAAATATTTCGTTTTCGTCTTTATTCGTCATACCATTCACCTCCATACTGCTTTTTCCACAAGGCATAACCACCATCCCAATGAGTCTTAGAACCAAAGCCACACTCTAGTTTATATATCTGTGTACCATCACCGTCATATTCCCATGGTCTTTTTGCTGGATCTAATTCAAATATCTGTTCTCTAAAGTCATCCCACTTCATAGTTGATCCTTAAAAACTATTAATACACCAATTACTTGTATCATTAAAAATATGAAGACGAATAATAGTTCGTCAGCAAGTTGTCTAAATTCACGTCTATTCATCTTAGATATTTATAATCTTTTGTTTCTTAACTTATCTAAATACAGTATATGGCAGAATTAATGGTTTGTCAACCTATTAGTGATCTTCTCTTGAATGATTAAATAGAATCTCAACTGCTCGATTAAAATTTAAATCAATATCTGCTTTGTATTCAGCAGTGTCAAATAATCCTTGTTGCATATAAACTTGGTGAATATAATCAAGTGGAGGATTGGTATAATAAAGTTTTAAATGTCCAGGAAAAAACATTGCGTTGCCTCCTCTACTACTTCCAGCATAGTCCGAAGGCTCATCTATGTATACTCTGCATAGTTTTCCAACATCGTCTATATACGAATTATCTATTGTTATAGAATGTACTTTAACAAACTTGTCATGAGTGATATTTCCTTGTTTATCAACTACTGTATCATTAGGTTTTTTATTTGTAAAGCAGACTTTAAATATATTTCTAGTATGATTTTTACTTACTGCAATTTTGAGAGTATGCTTGTGTTCAACTAAACCTTTATACACAATCTTTTTATTGTGATATACTTCAACTTCGGGCCATCCGTGACGGCCCTCTGAGCCATGTAGTTCTATTAAGACATCATGTGATACCGGTTCATGCTTGTTCAGGTACTTTAGTTCTGAATCTTTAAAAAGATTTTTCATTATGGAAAAAGTTGAGGAGTTTGTGTTGAAAAGTCTTGGAATTGCTGAGATTGTGCTTGAAGTTGTCTGAGTTCTCGATCAGCACTAATAGTACTCCATCCATAACTTTCACACACACGTTGAGCTACTAGTCTGCGACGCATTCTTTCCTTATAGTCTAACCCGGGAACTACAGCACTTTCCCAATGTCTAGATACTTGTAAACCTCTAGTAGAGGTTGGTAAACCAGGAGTAGTTGGAAATGTATATAAGTCACTATGGTTCTCTCCGATTGGAGCATCGTCTAGTATTGACATTGTTGTTCCAAGCGAGCATCCAGTAATTGTGCCATTGGCAACATACCGTTGATGTCTTTTAAAAAGATATAACGTGTCTTCAAAGTCTTGTTGTGTTTCGGTTGGATACCCAACCATCATAAGATAACTACAGGTTATTTTGTGTTTGCTAAAACCTTCCATAAAGAAATCAAAATCATCATTGTCAAACTTCTTTTGCATATGATGCCGCACACTATCTGATCCAGTTTCAACACCTAGTGCAAGATTGTATGCACCACTTTTAGCAGTCACTTCAAAATAGTGTTCTGGCAACCCTTTCTTGCGTCGTACGATGTATTGTCCTCCCCAAGTTATTTTTTTGTCTAGTGTACTATTGTAATCGGCTAACAGTTCGCACATCTCAAGATAAGTTTTTTGATTACCATTAATAAGACTATCAGTAAAATAAAAATGTTGTACATTTTTTTCTTGATGTATCTTTTTAATCTCATCAAATATATGTTTTCCTGTTCTCCAACGAAACGTAGGCCATAAGTGTCCAATGTTACAAAAGGTGCAACGTCGAATACATCCGCGACTTCCAGTTATTTGTACTACATTTTCTGCATAGAATCTATCATATTCACCAAGATTGTAATCGTTATAGTTAGAATGTCCAATAGAGTCAAGATCATCAATCTGCTTGCCAGGTGTATCTATTCCAGGATACTTTTTGTTGCCTTTAAGCAATTCTACAAGTGCCTCTTCGCCTTCATTGTAGATAATATGATCAACACTGCTTAGTACCTCTTGAATAAACTCTGGCTTGGAGGTGCCGTTGCCACCTATTAGAACTTTTTGTTTTGGGTTACGTTTTTTAAACCAAGGAAGAAAATCTCTAGCTGTGTTATGACTTTCGCCGCTGAATATACTAAATCCAACCCAAATTGGATTGTCCGCTAACAGTAGTTTTTCCCAACTGGTGTAAACTTCGGTTTTAATAGATTGATCAATTTCTTTGTCAGTGGTTGTGAATTCAAAGAATTCGTTGAATCTTTCTTTGCTTAACACTTGCTTACTTTGTAAATTTAGATCAAGAGCAGTGCAAGTAAAGCCATGCTTTTCTAGATGCCCTTTTAGCAATGCGGGTGCAGCCGGAGGTAGGTAGAACTCAAGTACCGGTAATGTTGCAATAGTAATATCAATCATATAGTTACTTATCATTGTCAAGGAAGGGTTGAAAGATTCAACCCTTGTGTTAAACAGCAAGGAAAACTCTTGCCTAACGACATGTTTCGTGCCGGGAATACTACCATCGAGCAGTTAGATCCATCTATAATCCTTTGTTTCTTAACTTATCTAAATCTATTGGAGCCTTCATTGCTTTCTCTAGTGGGGTCTCAGGTTCCCCAGGCGTTTCCGAAGAGACTAATATGTAGTCGGGGTGTAAAGCGCCATCCTCTTTCCATGCAGAGTCTTGCGACTTCTTGAACATTGAGAACATATTCTTCTGACCTACCACCCAACGGCATGAGGTATACAGGACATTCAATGCCTGCTTTCCTATACTCGTCAACAGCATGACCGGCTTCTGTAATATCGATTTCGTCAGCAACAACAAACTTGAGATACATATCGCTACCGACCACAGATTGATAATCACTAGCCACTTCAGGCTTAATAGCAGTTTCCCAAGATTCTCCACTAACAGTGAGTTTCGGGGAACAACTCCAAGTAACAGTAAACCTATCCTGATTGGAGAGATAATCTCTGAAATTGTCGTGTAACTTTTGTGTAGTATTTGTTTCAAAGGTAACATTCTTTAAATCCTTCATCTTAGGATGCTCAAATAATTCTACATACAGACGTTGCCATGCTAACAACGGCTCGCCGCCTGTCATTATTAAATGTATATCCTGTCCGTTGTCCATTGTCCACTTGCCTTCTGGCAGTAAACTTATTAAGTGCTCAACAACTTCGTCAACGGTTTTAAGCATATTAAACTCTTTAAACTCAGGGTAGATACTTGCATATGTATCACACCCTGTGTGTATAATTGGTAAGTCTGTAAACTTTGATGTACTCTTATGTATATTATTATTTAACAACCCTTTTACTTCTTCGTTGTATCTTATTCCTGCTTTTTGTTTCTCGTCTCGCATAGGCTCGCCTCTGGACAATCCAAAGTTCATACAACGAAAGTTACAACCAAAAGTACGCAAGAATACACTAGGTACTCCTACGAATTTGCCTTCACCTTGCACACTATAGAATGCTTCACTATATCTAAGTTTCATTTCTTTTTGCATACTGTTATTTACTGGATTTATAACTTCTTGTATATTATTGTCTATTGTAAATTGCACTATTCGCTCCATGTTCACTACATTCAACTTCGTATACCCAACAACGTTTATTAGTTGCTTCTTGTATTAGTTTGTCAGCAAACTCAAACGCATGTTTAGCAAACATTTCTGCACCAACACCGTCCATAATAACTAGTTTACACAGTTCTGCATCTTCTAATACATGGAAGTGATGTAGTTTAGGATCGTTCTCGTCTAACACTACTTTATGGTCAAAGTTATCTTCTAACCATTTTTTCAAAGGCTTTAATCCACCAAAGTCCACTGCCCAGTTCTTATCATCTAAATTTTTACAAGCAAATGTAAACTTAAAGCCTAAACTATATCCATGCAGTAACTGACAATGACTATGACTTGCGTTAGGTTGTCTAAAGACTGCACTTAGTCCAATATTGTGTCCGTATGTTTTTGTGCTATAAAATGCCATGTATATCTCCTAAGTGTTTACTTATTATAGTGTATTTAGGCAATAGAGTCAAGTTATCTTTTAAATCTTCTTTTATAGGCCTCGATGTGTACTGCTTGGAAAGCCAATATAGATCTCATTTCTGGACAACGTCTTTGTGGTCCTTTTCCTATATGTTCTATACTACCATCGAATGTAATTAACTTACGTGGTTTATATTCAGAAACTGCTGTTTCGTCTCCGTTATAAAACACTGTATCTCCTCCCCAATTTCTATCCCATATTTTATCAGTGTAAAGAACACCAGTCTGACTTACATCTGGGTACAACCAATCTGTATGTACATCTCCGTCTTGTCCAAATGTATTACTACTAGCCATACAACGGACCATAACATAATCTTCAGGCATCATATCCATAAATCGTTCGCCTAAGTTTTTTACTACTTGAGGACAATTATCAACGTATTCGTGTTTACGTATGTCGTAAAATACTTGAAACCACATAGGGTAATTTGGCTTGATAGTATCGTCACTGGTTTGACCAAACCTCCATTTAGGTACATAACATACTTCTGCTAGTATACTTTGATGTTCTTGTTCTGTCATCCAGTCTTTAAATTGTTTTATCATTCCACCACTCCTCGTACGGAAATACTATCCATACATCTTTTTCTGATTTGTTAATTTCGATTCCTGTGTAACTCATACCATACTCGCACATACTACTGACGTTATCAATTAAACATGCAAATCTAACATCATCTGTCCATTTGCTATCTGTAATATTCCAGTCTGTTATGATCCAGTTAAATGTAGCACCACTATCATTTATGTCGTCTACTATAAGAATTTTTTTACCTTGTTCAATCATATTAGGTAACCATTTATTACTCTCTGGGCCATCTAGTACACCATCACGTAATCTAATATCCAATGTAGTCATTGGTATATCCATATAGTGCGATAGCATTTTAGCAGGTAATAGTCCGCCTCTAGTAATACCCACAATATAATCAGGGAACCATTTATCTTGTATCATTCCTTGTACTATATTTAGACAATACGTTTTTATATTACTGTTTGTTAAGTATAATTTATTCATGATTGCTTTCCTAGTAATTTGAAGTCATCTCCATATCCTATAATGCAAACACTGTTGATATGTGGATGAAATTCTAGTATACTAAAAGTTTTTGTTTTTAAATTTACAAATATCTGTAAAGGTATGTGTACAGGTGCGTCTGCAAGTCCTTGTGTTTCTCTAACCTTTGCACTTTGTACACCAGTTATCAATGGTATTTCACCTTTGGCACGTACTGAATCAAGAGCAACTTCTTTCTGCTCGCACATCACTGGCTTATCATTCCATTCACCTGCTATAGCAATGCCTATTGCCACTAACCAAAATACTAAAATCATATGTAGATAGTTCATTATTTCCATCCTAGTTTTTTTATTCTATTAATTAGTTTTTTAGTTCCAAATTTACTAATTAGTTTTTTTGACTTATTAACTATACTGCTAGTATCCAGTTCAGTAATTAGGTTTGCTGTCTCAAGTAGTTCAAACGGTAGTTTTTCAAGTTGTCCTTTGTAGTTAGCATTTACACCAACTTTATATTGGTCGTTATTGTTTAAACCAGCAACGTTATATCTTTGTTCACCAAATGCACTTAAACTAAACTTTTCACTTGCATTATAATTCATACTTAAACCTACGTTATGTTCTTGTACTTGTGATGCGGCACTAACACTACCTTCATTGTATAAAACGTTGCCATCTAGTGTTCTTGCTACTGGCACTTTATAATCCATTGTGCCATTTGTTACTGTTAATGGTTGGGCATATGTTGCTCCGAAAGTTAATTTATTATTTACTTTATACGCAGTACCTATATTCCAACTTTGACTAGTTAGTCCAGAATACCCTGTAACTAGGCTAAAGTCCTTACTTGATTCTACATTAGTATAACCAACTTGATAGTTTCCATTTACACTAAGTTTATTGCTTAGGTTGTGGTTAAGTTTTGCAGTTGCATATGTTGTATGATGATTTTCGCCTACTCCAAGTACACCTTTTTGTACATTGTTTAAAAATTTACCAGTTTCTTTAACAAATCCTAATCCAAAGTCAATTTTAGTTGTATCATTCTCGTATGCATTATAACTGGAGTTTACGTTATAATCTCCATTTGTTTCACCATTATTAAATTTATATGTAGTTTTAACGTCATAGAAAGTAAATGTTGGCAAAGTATCACTAGTTTGTGCAAGGTTACCATATGCATTATAGTTTCCGTTGCTAAATGCTATTGTTTCTATAACACTACCGGGCCTTGTATCTATAGCAACAGTTTTACTAAGGTCAACTGTAAAGTCTCTCTCAAAACTATCTAAAACTATAACATTACTTAGTACCATGAATGAATCACTACTTATATTTCCGACACCAGCACCTCCATTTAGGTTTCCACTAATAGCACCATCTGTTCTTCCTGTTTTTGGAATACCAGTTGCACCCACAGGTTGTGTTGCTTTATTTAAATCTAATAATCCTTGTCCGTGTGTATTAACACTATATCCTACTAAGTTCTTATCAGCAGTTTTTAAAACAAGTCGCACAAGATTTTTACCTTTCATATGGGGCCACATCTGATTTAATATTGCAAGAGACCCAGTTACTACTGGAGCAGACATACTAGTACCTGTCATATGTACTAACGATCCATCTTTATAAGCAGACTGTATCATTGTACCAGGTGCAAGTATATAGTAATCACTAATCTTTGCGGCATCTTGACAAACACCATCTATCCAAGTAACACATACGTTACCTGCTTTATTTCCATTAATATTTCCGTTACTAATTGAATAGTTACCTACTATTATCATTTTACCGTCTAGTATTAGTTTACCATTAATATCTGTTGCAATAGCCATTTGACCAGTGCCGTATGTAAAGTTATACCCTTGATTACCAGCACTATTAACAAGTATCATATCGTTGCCTAATGCAGTTTTCCAGTCAGATGCAGTCTGTTTAGCACCGTTATATCCATTTATACCATAGTAGTAATGGTCACTTCTGTATTGGTTATTTCCTAAGTCAACTATACTTCTCCTAAAAGAACTATCTGCATTCCAGTTAGCACTTATGTTTATTGCTACTGCTTTATTGTCACGACCCCATTCTGCCGCTTTTAGTGCTCTTTGGAAACTATATCCATAGTTGTCAGTAATTTTAGCAACCATAACATTTGCATCAAATGCTACACCATGCATACCTGATCCATTTTTTAATCCTGCAGCGATACCCATTACGTGACTTCCGTGTCCAACATTATCTTGCATTGTTGCGTCACTTGTTCCTGTAGTCTTAGTTTCATTTAGTGTATTGTAGGTTGCAGTAACATTACCTAAGTCTTTATGATCTCTATCCCAACCAGTGTCAGCAATTACAATAGTTGAACCTTTTCCAGTCCAACCTCTTGAATATGCATACTCTGCGTTAATTGCACTATTAAAATTATCTCCACCACTTCCATTAAACTCATCAGTTCTATAACTATTTGCATCTGAGTTATAGTTAGCAGTTCGAGTACCCATGTTTACATGATCTTCGCCAATATTAACATCAACAATATTTTTATGATCTTTATCGATATTAATATTAATATCAACAACATTTGTACTCATTACTTGTGTATGATTTGTTACTTTTACATCATTACTATTTGAACTTTTAGTTGTAGTTTCTCCCCTTATAGTGTCTACATTATTGTTTGTCCATATCTTAGTTGTTACAGGAGTTGTCTTTGTAGTAACTGTAGTTTTAGTAGTTTTTGTAGTCGTGTAATAACGAGTAACTACTGTTGTAATTTTGTTATCTGTAGTTGTACTAGTTGTTTTGTCTTCGTGTACCACAACAGTAGTAGGATCATTTACAACAGTATCTGTGATTACTTCATTAGTTGTACTTTCACTTTTGATAATATGTTCTGCACTACTAGACTTTAATGATTCATTTACTGAAACTTCAATTTTGTCTTTAGTACTAGTAGTTACCTCGTCTATTTCATCTAGTGTAAAACTATGCCCATCTTCATAAGTGTATAAAGTAATTTTTGGGTAGATTAATTTAGTTGTAATAGGAGTTGTTTTTGTAGTAGTTGTCTTAGTAAAAGTTTTATGTAGTTTACTACCATTACCTTGTACTTCTGTTTTAACATAGTCTTTGTATACTTTAGTAGTAGTAGGTTCACCATTAATAACAACAGTTCTTGGGGCATTTTTCTCTTTAGTTGTATATGGAACTACAGTTTCAATTTCTACACTAGTAATTTTAGGTTTAAGTTTTATAGTTTTCTTAGTTGTTCTTTGTACTACTGAACCTATATTAATAACTTTCTTTCCGTTACTATATATTATAGTAGTTTCGGGTCTAGTACCAATTGTAATAAATTGGTCTTCAACTTGATTAATAGTTGTTGTTCTAACAGACTTTTTCTTTCTTACTAAGTTATTAGCAGTACCTCCAGTGGAAGTTGCGTCGACATCTTTAACATCTGTACTTACTTCACGAATACTACTTGTACTTTCATTAAACTCACTTACTGTTACTATATCTGTTTTTGTATGTATAATAGTTGGTGCATTATCATTGTAAATTATCTGCTTTTTCTCAACTATTCTTTTATTAACTGCTTCTGGCTTATCTAAAAAAGATAAGTCTGTAGTTTCGTAAGTGCCACCGTCTACAACATTCTGAACAACAGTTCTCATATCTTCTTTAAGTATCTTAATAACTGCTTCTGCTTTTTTCCATTCATCAGTTTGGATCTTAACTACTAGTGTATCAATGTCTAAACTATTTTTGTAACTATTCCAGTTATTAATAACATTATCAATTTCAGCGACAACGGCTTTTGCATTGTTTCTGTCTATTTCAGTAGGTTTTACTAGACTTTGTAAAGTAGCACTTGCTTGTGCTTGGTCTACCACTGTTGCCAAACTACTAATACTACTGCTAATATTACTAAATTCAATATTATTTCTTACTACATCACGTATTGGAGCACCTCCGCCACCACCGCCACCACATGCTACAAGTGTAAGCATTGTAGATCCTAATAAGATAGATGTTTTAACTTTAGCCATTTACTGATCCTTATTACTATTACATCATACTCTTATAATAACATAAGATAGTAAAACGTCAACCTTTTTGCTCTAATAAACTCCAGGCTTTGTAGTGTTGTTCTAGTTCTTTGTATTCTTTAAATTTTTCTTTCAGTTCAGGGTACCGGCCTATCAAATATGTGTCAACAACTAGTTCATCTTCCCAAGGGTTATTCCAGGAGATGGCTCCGTCCTCTGACACTTGAACTTGGAATCTATTACTTGGGTCATCTCCAAACAATCTAGCATATACAGTTTTTCCACCGTCTGGACTTTCGTATATGTATGTTTCGTCATCTTTTAGATCAGGGTTCATTTATATCTCCAAATTCTTGATATAGAGTGTACTCTGCAGTCAACTCTTCGCCGCTTGCAATTTTCTTAATAGTCATTAAGTATCTAACAGGAATCTGGTGCCAAAATCCTTCAACATTCTTACAGTTAGGATCGGTTGAATGATTATAAAAGGCACCTAATGCAGTACGGATACTGCCGTGTGGAAAATTCTTATTCATAACATGAACAATACCTAATACTACATCTGCATCAAAATCTTTTGTTGCAAATAGTCCTAGTCCTTGTACTTTTGATTCTTTTATTGTTAGTCCGTTTGGTAGAGGTCTATACATTTTACTTTTCCCTATGTAAATCTAATGTAACACAATGGTGTCCGCCACCTAGTGTTCTGCTATGTGTAAATGGCACTATATGACTTAGTACTCCGTATTCAAGTAACTTTTGTTTGAGTGCAGGTGTATCGTCAATAACTGCTAATTTTGGATTAATCATTAAAAAGTTTAATTGAATGTAGTTACTTGCAAATGCCTCGCCTGAAAATTGCTTAGGAGTTAAGTCATTATTGCCTAACCAAATAATATCCCAGTCTTTAAAACACTTAGGAACTTGTTCGTAATTTACACGATCCTTATTAATAACAACTAATCCTTGACGTACAGGAATAAATGTACTATCAATATGTATGCCATTGTAAGTATGGGTAACTTCTACTTTATAGTTTGGAAACTGTTGTTGTAACCATTCTGCACCTTGATAAGTTCCGCTTGGACTAACAAGGTATAGTAGAGTATCGTCTATTCTACATACGTTAGCGGCATCGAACCGTAGTTGTTCTTCACGAGGTACTTTTATTATTGTATTTGCACTATTAGTTACAAAATCTAAGTATTTTATCTCTTGTTCTCTACAATCATATTGCATATTGCAATCAATAACAGTATCGCCGATAATAAGTAACCTGTCTCTCGGACAATAATTATACATACCTTTAGTCTGTGTAAAGTCGTTATAGTTTGGTCTATAAACAATAACATCTTCTTGTTCTAGTACTTGTACAAATCTATTTAATTCATCATCTGCCTTAACAGTAATTAATTTGTCGTATGTACCAAGTGTTTCAAAATGACAACCTTCTGGTTTATTAGCACCTCGAGCAATTCCTACTACAATACTTTTAAGAGTATTCCATTCGTTATGAGTTGATACTTGCATGTATTATCTTTTAGCAGGAAAACTCTTGTTGAAGTTTAATGTTATCCATAAACTCTTTTTTAGTACCCATGTCTTCACCAAATGCTCCACGTAGAACAGTTGTTTGTGTCAAACTACTGTGTGCCATAATGCCTCTGTTCTCGCAACAACCGTGTGTTGCCTGTAAGTAAACACCTACATTTGGACTACCTGTTGCTTCTTGGATTTTATTTGCAATTACGTTATTAAGTTCTTCTTGTAATGTTCCACGTCTGGCACACCATTGTGCAATTCTTGTATACTTACTAAGTCCTATCAATGTCTCTGCTGCAATAATACCAATATATGCAACACCACTTACTGGCTGGTGGTGATGAGAACACATACTTTTTATTTCACTGCGTACGACTAGCATACCTTTGTAGGCATCTCCTTCAGTATTAGGAAATGCAGTTGCATTAGGCATAGGATTATATCTTCCTGCCATTAGTTCATTAATATACATTTTTGCAAGGCGTCTGCCAGTATCCATACTATTAGGATCATTAAATCTATCAATTACTAATCCATCTAGTACTGCTTCAAACTTAGGTGTTAATTCTTGAATTAGTTTTTCTTTATCGCCTTCTTGTAATACTTCAGAGATATTATCTCCTGCCCAGTGTCTTATATTTTTATCTTCTAGTCTTGCTTTAATTGTCTCACTTATCATTTTATTCTCCGAGTTATAGTGGTGTGTCACTTTATAAATGTTTAAATTTATCTTTATGTGATACTTTTAGTTCCATTAGTAGTTGTTTATCAACACAACTAAATGACATGCTTTTAAGTTCAGGTCTTAATTTAAACATATCATTCATGAATTCTTGAGGTTTAGTTTGGTATTCTAATTGACAGGTCTTTTTGTTATTAAATGTGCTCTTCATAACAAATATTTCAGGGTCTCCTATTGTAGTAGAATAAACCATTGCAATTATAAACCACACAGTATTACCTTTTCTTTTAGTATATTGTATTTAGACAGAAAAGTCAACATTAATCGCCTTTGCCAGGTTTATCACTAAAGTATTGAATTTTACCTTCTACATTATGCCATTCTTCAGCATCTTTAGGAACATCTTCAGACCTTACTTGTGTAATATTGGGCCATAAATTTGAGTATTTTTGATTAAAGTCGACCCATTCTAACGCACTGGCTACTGTATCAGGTAGTATAGCATCAGCAGGACATTCCGGCTCACATACTCCACAATCTATACATTCATCTGGATTAATTACTAACATGTTTTCACCTTCGTAGAAACAATCCACAGGACATACACTTACACAATCCATGTGTTTGCAGTTAATACAACTATCGTTAACTATGTATGTCATACTCTTTTGTCCCAAAGTTTGCTAAAACAAAGTCTATTAGATTTACCACCTCTATTGTATTCAGAATATTTACTGTTACGATCTATACCGAATATCACACAATCACTAGGAGTAACATCTAACTTCTTACACAATTCTTCTTGTTTTTTACAATATGTTTGATAAAGCCAGTTGTTATTATATTTTTTAATTAGTTCATATCCTATATGAATACTATTAGTATTAACATAAGGAGTACTATTATTGGTATATGCATTAAGTGAGTCATCGTCATTGTGTCTATTCATTCTCATTCCTATACGAAGTGTCTCAACTGGAAACACTTTACTTAAACTTGTTGCAATAGTTTCGATACATTCAAAATCTAAATTAAATTTTGTGTGTTTACTTATATTGATATATGCCATATCAATTAGTACAGGAACATTTTTAGCACAACATTTTTGCATAACTTCTTCAAATCCTTGTACTGTCATTCCTGTATCACTAAAAGGTAAACTAACAACAACTACATCACCAACATGTATATCGTCATCTGCTATCCAACTAAAATTACTATAAAAGTTTTCTCTTGCAACTATTTGATGATAAAAATATTCGCCTTTCCATAATCTAAGCCTACGATCCAGATGTTTCATATAAAACTTGTCAAATACTTCAGTTGTTCCGTTAGCAAATGCAAGATGTTTATACGCATCTATGCCTTTTAGTTCATGTCCTTGTTGCATCCAACTACTATAATCTTTTAGAAAACCTTGTATGTCTGGTTGTGCAAAAGCATCAGTATGTAGCCCAACAAAGTTAACTGTTTCAGTATTATGTATACTCCAAGCACCGCCATACGGTTTACCTTTAAGATCTGGCAATGTTTGTTTATTTTTCTGTTCGTTGGTCATATGGGATACCTTTTTCTTTATCGAACCAATATAAACTACGGTGCGGTGGATTAACTTCATCCGGTTGCGATTCGCTTGTAAGATAAAATAGTCTAAGTCCTTTTCGACATTCATCTTCAGGGCAGGTCATTGGGTCTGGGTAACCATGGTATACTAAATTCTTATAGGACCAAATTAACATATTTCCAAAGTCTGGTTTAATACTACTTAACAGTTTTTCATTTCTTGTATCGTAAAAATTTAAACTACCTCCCCAGTCTTTATTCCAATCTTTGTTAAAGTAAACAATAATACTAACTGCTCTATTTAACTGTAATTCTTCTACCCAATTAAAATCAGTGTGTACTTGTAATGTGTCTCCACGAAAACTTTTCATATATCCTGCACCTACTAAGTGTGGATCGTTTAGTAATTTTTTTACTCCAGTTAGGTCTTCTAACCATTTTATAAATTTACTACTACTTAACGCATGTACTAGTTGATCTGCATAAGGCGTTTCTTCTAAGTTATTATGCTCATACATACAACTACCTTTTCTTGTAAAATGTTTACAATCTTCTAAAGGTATCCAGTCTAATTCATTTGCACATATACTAGTTAACCCATCTGGTAGAAAGTTAGGTATGTTAATTAGACCGTATTCTGGATGACTATGATATTCTTGTTTAAGTGCTTTCATGTCTAATGTGTCGAGTTTTTGTAATATCTCTGATTTAAACATCATTGGTGTCCTGTAATCTGCATTGTATATCTTGTTTCTAATCCTATATTAGCCGCCATATGTGCAGTGTTTCCTTGCCAAAATATAAAATCACCTTTTTTATAGTTTGTAACACTATGACCGTCTATTTCAAAAAAGTGTCCAGGATGCCATTTATCTAAAAATACTATTGCTCTCATACAACTTTTTAAACTACATTTAAATAATGATCTATATTTTTTAAACGTATCTTTGTGTGTAGGAAGTATAACACCTGTGGGCATTTTATATAAACTTACACCTACATTTTTTGCACCATAAGTTCTTTCAAACCAACTTATAAAATCTTTTATGTACATAGGTTGTTTATCATTTATATCACATAATAATCCGGTAAAGTGTTTATGTGTATACCCTTGTGATTTCCATTTTACTAAATCTTTATTGTTATTAAATAGTTGACGTTTGTAATTTAACTTAGTATAACTCGTTTTGCTCCAAAAAGGATTAACAAACCCTTGATGCCAATTTTCATTTTGTCTTGTGATTATTGAGGTAAGATGCTTACTCAACTCTTGTATCTCCGTAGTGTATTACAGTATAACGGCTATCATCTTTCGGATAACTTCTCCAAGGATCGACTATTACACTTCCTTGTTCTAATTCACAGTACAATTCATCTGTTTGTGTATTGTTAGTATAATCATAAGTTACTTTGTTATTATGTGCTAATAATACAACTGCTTTATAAGGTCCTGGATCGTTGTGTGTTATTACATCAACAAGTATTGGATTATGGTTATGTTTATTACAATAGTGTGCTACTAACAGACTATAACTTCCATCTAAGTATTCAACGCCTGGTTTGTATGATACTCCATGTATTAGCACAGGTAACTCATATTCTTTTGCTTTAGCACATAAGAGTTTTGCCATGTTCTCTGCTTGAACCTCTCTAGATTGCATTACTGCGTCAAACAAGTCGTATTGTAAATCTAAGTTCTTTGCCATGTAACGAAGTGCAATGTTATCTCTAGGATGACAAGCACCTCCGTCTCCCATGCCTGCAGTCATGTATTGTTTACTAACAATCCTTTTATTACAACTTGCAAGTGCATCAGTTACTACATCAACATTAATATTACCTTGCTTTTGTGCAACATCCTGCATCATGTTAACAAGTGCAAGTTTTGTACTAATAAAAGTATTGTAAAAAACTTTAATACATTCACATTCGTCCCAAGTGCCAATTTTTATAGGTGCATTATTTTCTACTACAGTTTTATAAAAGTCTGTAAGTTCTTTAGCATCACCGGTTGCAGATCCGTCTTCAGTGCCTATCATCATTATATCTGGGTTTAAGAAATCCCATCCTACACTCCCCATAGCAATTAGATACGGGTTGTATACAAATCTTGTGTTAGTAATTAATGGAACAAATGTTGATCTTGTAGTGCCAGGTAATACTGTACTAATTAAAACTAGTAATTGATCTTTATCCATATAACTGTTTGCTTCAGTTAAAACAGATTTAACAATTTCATAGTTAAAGTCTTTAGGTTCTAAATGTGCTGATGGTTGTCTACCATCATATCCTTGTTCGTGTGGAGTAGGCACTGCAACAAACACTATATCAGTGCCTTGTACAGCTTGCTCTATAGAGTCTAATATTCTTATATTTTTTGATTTTACGTCTGCTTGGTCAAATCCATTTACAGTATGTCCTTTTTTGGCTATTTCTTCAGCACAAGGCATTCCAAGTTTGCCTAAGCCTATGAACCCAATATTCATTTTTATTCCTCTAATAGTTTATTAATCCCTTGGATATAACTTAATTTAGGGTTATATCCTAATAACTCTTTTGCTCTGCTGATGTTTAGTGTTCCTCTATCAGGATAATTAAAGTCTTTAGTACTAACTACTAATTTTCCTTTTCCGATAGTTGCTATAATATATTTTGCAACACTTTCTAAAGCAACACTATCGCCATAACTTAAATTAAAAGTTACGTTGTGAGAATTTTTGTTTTCCATTACTAGAATAAGTCCATCTATTAAATCGTCTATGTATGTAAAATCTAACATAGTAGAATGCCCATTAACAGTTAATGTTTCGTTATTTTTTGCTAATTCGATGAATAAAGGCATTACACGACTCTGATCATCATCAGGTCCGTATACTGCTGTTGGTCTAACAATAGTATATACTTCTTTATGAAGTTCTTTTACTATGCCTTCGCCTGCTAGTTTTAACTGTCCGTATAAGTCTAACGGACCACATTTGTCTGTCTCTGACATATCGTAACTATCCCAGTCGCCATATACCATGCTACTACTGACGTAGACAAAGTGTGTGTTTGGAAATGCTTCTAAACAATTTGTTAATCCAACAGTCATTGTTTTAATTGCATCTAAAGGATTAAGTTTTACTGCTTTTAAGTTTGCTTCTGCGGCTAGAAAATATACTATATCATAGTGTTTATTATTCTCATAGAACCCGTCATTAATATTTTCGTTAACTTTTTTATCTATTATATTAACAATATGCCCATTTGAAGTTAGTCGTTTTTCTAAGTGTTTTCCTATAAAGCCAGCACCTCCAATTAGTAGTACTCTTTTTGTCATATGCTTTCTCTAATTGTATTATATAATACACTGCCATGAAAGAAATCTTTCTCTAACATTGCAACTTGTTGTCTAATTTTGGGAATATACTTATCGTAGTTGTCCATATAATCTTTAATTTGGTATATGATAAGTTCTTTATGCTCTATATATTTATCAAAGTTCTCAGTCCATTCACTTGCATATGTAAATACATCTAATGCCATTTCACTGTAACTAAGTCTATCAGGCACCATAGGAATAGCATCTACTAATGCACCTTCGTACCAACTAATACCTAATGTTTCTTGTAAGTTAGCACTAAAAACTAGTTTTGCTTCGCCTAATGCATTATGATATTCATTTTTTGTATAACCTTGTTCTTGACATATAATAAATTCATATTCTGGCAAACTCTCTGCTAAGTCACGGAATATTTCAGGTTGTTTCTCAGATGCAACTCTGTGTGGGAAGAGTATAATGTCTTTCTTCTCCATATTTTTGTACAACAATAAGTCACTGCCTGCGTATTCCATAGGCCAACCTGTTCTCACAAACTTTTCAGTAAAATCTGATCCAGATCCACCAAATGTTTTACAAAACAAATCAATATGAAATTGTGTTGCAAAGAAGTTATGATCATAACACTCAAACATACTTGCTTCAGCATACCGTACCCAAGGTTTGCTACCTATAAGTCTTCCTAAAAAGTCTTGTGGGTCATAACTACCAGCATGCCACATGCCACCAATCTTAATATCAATACCAAGAAGTTCTGCCATGTAACGTAATTGAATTACAGTAGGATTCCAAGCATCAGTATATAAAAAGTAATCACCATTGTTAATTTTTCCATTACAAAATAGTTCACCTATCTGTTGAAGTTGATTACTTTTGTAAATATTTGTGCCACCAAAGTTTAAAAAAGCACCTGGTGTTGTTGCTTGTGGAACATCTCCGCCACTAATAACTTCTACAACATCTAATATAACCACATCACTAAGTAATGCTTGTTGTAACTGATCTGGCAAATACTTTTTCCATTCAGCAGTATATCGAGTATCAACTGCTTCTAAATCAACAATGTATACTGTCATCTTTGTTCTCCTAGTAATTGAACTAATATTTTGTTTTTTTCTTCTTTAAATTCTATACAAAGTGCTTGGTCCATATCTTGTGTCCATCCATTGCCTTCCCACCACCAATCTTTTCGATATATCAATCCGTGATTTCCTAGGAAGTTGCTGACTACAGCTAATGCGTCTACCATTGTATATCCAGCATTAAGTGCACCGCCCTCAATCGGCAAATGATTAGGACGGGTACTTAGTGCATCGATAGATAGTTTTACTTGATGTTTAAACACTAATAACGTCTTCGTCCAAAAATGTTTGCACCGAATAACTTGGCATCTCTCATCCAGTTATTACTAATCCTCTTACCTTCTTTAAGATTTCGGTAAGTTTGCCAGTTCTCGTCGTCTTGTTTATAAAGTGCTTTTTCATCATATGGATGACCAAAAGTTTTACAAAAACGAAGATAGTCTTGAAGATCGTCATATACTTTCGAATACACTTTCTTCTGTTCAGGCGTCATTGCCATTTTCTTATTCCTTATTTTCGTAGGTTGTAATAGAGCCATTTTCTCCATCTTCACTTACTTCGATGATAACACGTCGACTCGGATAACGTTCATTAATTTGTAAGTAAAGGGCGTCACTAATCATTTCACATGATTTGTAATCTAATTCTAATGTTTTCTCAGAGTATAGTTTTTCTAACCATCTCTTAAATTGTATAAATTCAATATCTCTATCGTCATGAAATACTTCAATTGATATCTTGAACTTAAAAATGTGCCTATGTATATAACCTAAAAAAGAAACATCATATTCGTCGCCAGTTGCTAGAGCAGGATCATCTAATGCCGCAGGGTACTTGTGTAAACCTTCTTTTTGAAAGGTAACCCAAATCATCTTAGATGCAGTTTTAAGTGCTTCTTTTTGTGCTTCTTCTCTACTACGTCTGACCATATAATCCATGTGCCTTTCATCTGCATTCATTTTTTTCTCCTAGCCGTACTTTATTATATCTATATATTGCTTCTTTAGTGTGTCTAGTTTATCCATCGCACCTGCCATTGCCTCAACAAGTTTGTCCATTTCTTCAAGATGTTGTGGATGCTCACCTATACCTACTGGATTAGTTAGATATATCTCTAGAGTAGCATATGCTTGTTTATAATCACTTTCGTATTTAGATACTAATGTGTCTAATAATTGTTCTTTCATTTTCATCTCCCAAAGGTTTGTTGTTTATTGTTATTGTAGTACATACAGACGTGTTTGTCAACATTTTGTTTCTAAGGCGAATAACTCGTCCTTAACTAGTAGTTTTTTCTTTTTAAGTTCTGTATACTTTTCCATTGTAGTATTACAAAAAGGATTATACATAAGTTCTTTCTCAAGTTTAGTTGTGGCTTCATTCAGTCTAGTATGTTGTTCTTCTAGCCGTTTTTTATTATCCATAGTATTTCCTATTTAACAAACGTATCGCCTTTGTACTCACTCCAGTCTGTAAACCTTTCGGTATCCAATAAGTTGTGTAATCTATGACACCATACACCTGGATTTGTTTTACCAAAGTCTGTGTCATCTAACTTAACTGTTGTATTGTAATTCCAACCTAGCAAATCTGGAGTCTTAATACTTAACATAGGAATAAACTTATCATACCCATTACAACTTAATTCTTTAACTGCTGGTCCATAAGGTATTAAGTCAAAGTCTAGTGTTACCCAAAATCCTTCATCTAATACGGCACACATAACACTATCCCAATCTTTATAGTCTTCTGTGTCCTCAGGATTGAATGTTGTGCCTGTACCAAAATATACGTTTGTACAATCATATTTATATGCATACTTAATGATTTCTTTTGCTTCAGGTAATCCTATTACAAACAATGTATTCTTTTTGTAAGCAGGAGTTTGCTCTACTTCTATGTTTACAAAGTAAGTTGCACTATCTGTAGTAATAGTCTTACCATCTTCGGTATCGTATGTTCTCATCATTACCATTTGATATATCCCCTATTGTACCCAGATTGTCTATCGTTCGCATCACTAAATGCTTTTTCCCATTCACTATCTCTGTCATATCCTCTAGTCCAAAAACCATCAACTGATATTTCACCTGCTTCGATCCATGCTTTACTTAATGCCATTGCTTTAAAAAATTCAGAAGATCTTGGACTTGGAAACAACATTGTAACACTTTTCCACAACAAGTTTGCAAGTGTAGTATCAATACCGTTAGGTTTTTCTGAAGCCATGACAATTACACCATTATTGTTAACACAATTTTCATTAAATACTCTATCATCTTCTTTAAGGTCAAATATAATATCATATGTATCTTGCCCACTGTCGTTTGTAAAGTCATCTAATAATGTATAGTCAAAATTATCTTTATACCATTGTTTATTACTACTACCAATAATGTCTATTGGAATTTGAGGATGACGTATTAACCACGTTTGTACTATAATTTTTGCAAGAAAACCACTACCTACAATTACTGCTCTAGGTTTTGGCTCTGGATTATCTATAGTAACTTCAAGTAATCTTGCTACTTCATGCCTTACTCGTAGTACACAATTAACTCCACATGCTACTGGCTCTATAATATATTTAGGATCGGCTTCCGGGACTCTTACAAATTGTTCTGCTTTTACATTATATTCATCAGCGAATGCAGGTTCACCTCTAGTAGCAACATAAGCACCAATCTCAAGTTGTTGTTTACCAACTAAATCCTTGCCTATTTCTAGTACTTGTCCTAAGCCTTCATGTCCTTGCATTTCTAACGGCAATGGACCAAATTTTCCATTCATCATAGCAATATCGCTACGACATATACCAGTAAATACAGACTTAACACGAATTTCGTTATCTGCAATATTAGGTATATCATAATCTGTACGTTCTTGGAAACTACCTTTTCCTTCTGTGTATAATAACCTAGTCATTGTTCGCATCTCCTATTACAGTTTTTCTACCTTCTACACCTATTTGCGAATCAAGCATTGTTTTAACATGAGTTAGCATTGCACATGCCATCATCAGTATCTCTTCACTACTATCACACATCAGTATCTGTTGTTCAACAGGCTTGCATAACTCTTGCATTCTATCTGTTATTTCACTCATTTATAATCTCTCTAGTTGTTTATGAATCCATATATCTTTAGCAAGTTGCTCTTGCTTGTACTCTTTATTATATATATTTTCGTATGCACTGTCAATCATTTTACTATAAGCGTCTTCAGGACATAGACCAAGTTCTTCTGTATGTATTAGATTCCCCATACTATAAAACTTTATATTAATAGCATCATCTTCTTCTTGTTTCCATGCAGTATTCAGCATAAAGTTTATTTTAGGTCTATCTACTAGATATATTTGTGCAAAGTCATCTACATCATACGTTCCGTTTTTTGTAACCTCTCCGTAGTCAGTATCTCCAATAGTATCTAGATTATATCTTTGTTCACTGTCGTTATATACATTTTCTATTCTAGTGTAATCGTCTGCTAACACTTGTACCCAACTTAATAAGTGAGGCATTAAATCCCTACTAACTCCTCCATAAGCAAGTTCTTTTGTTGTAAACCAACTGCCAGGATTAGGTACTCTATTTTTATTACACCAATTCAATACTAAGTTGTCACAATTTTGTGTAGTTTCTTTAAGTATATCAACGTTATGTCTATGCTGATTATTCTTAACCATTAGTATTAGTGTTTGTGGGAAATCTTTTACTAGTTGTGACCAAGCATTAGCATTTTCAACACCTGGCTTCTCCACAAATACAATTTTACATTTGTCTGCAATCTGTCTAGCAATCGATTCGTGTGTAAAGTTGGGAGTGCAGATGTGTGCAATATCAAACTCACCTTGTACATCTTTTACTTCATTATAGTCAGCAGTTTTAGTTAAATCAACAGTTTGAAATTCCCATCCTTTTTTCATATAAATTTGGTAATATAGTTGACCTATACCCATTCCTATAATTAATGCTTTTGGCATTATGACTCCGAAAATAAACTACTAAATTGACTACTTGCATTTACTGTTTTCTTGCCTACATACCCTCTTGTACCGACAACCATCATCCACAACTTTTGGTGACTATCAATTAGTTCTAGTTGTTTGTCTTTATCGTCTATTTCAAAGATTCTAGCAATAACGTCTTTAACTTCTGTTTTATCAAACTTCTCGTCTACTAACATATAAGGATATCTTCCTTCATCAAACACTCTGTTTGCTTCTTGTACACTTCTTAAATGTGTGTATACATTATGATTCATCATTAGCATATAACTAAAACTATCCCAACTTGTATTAGTAATATTACCCATTCTATTAGTACATGTTGGCGAATAGATAGTAACATCATTAAGTTTCATACCTTTTGTAATTGGACTAGGCATCCAATTATCATACATACTATCACATATTTGGTCATAAGGTGTTGTATCGTTACTCCATGCTTTATTATCAGGAGAGTTTTCCATCATGTAACTCCACTTACCATCTTGCTCTAAACGATATCCTGTGTACTGTTGTCCGTTTGCAGTACATAAGAAAGGACTAGCACAATCAAATGTTATCTGGAAGTTCTCGTTAAACTGTTTACGGATACCTCTTTGTATTGCAGTAAGTACCATTGCCCATTCTAGTTTACTTGTACCTAAGAAGTGCATTAAGTCCTGTTTACCTTTTTCTAGTAATCCATCATGCCCTAATATTACTACTCTTCGAAGTGCTAGGTGTAAGTCACACATGTTCTGTCCGCCCATTGCCCACCCATCAAAATGTTCTCCAGGGTAATGCTTTGGATCACTAAACTTCTTCATCTGTGCATACCAGTCATCTGCTTGTGCAAAGTTTTCGCCTTGTAGTACATTTAAAAACTTACAATTACCATTTCTGTTTTTTATAAAGTATTCGTTGTTAAATGCAGTTCCGTCTACTGCTTCTTGATAACTACTAATTTTACTAGCCGCACTACCTTCTGGACTTCTGTCCACCCATGCTGGAATATCAAGTATCATTCCGTAATCCATAAATGCGTCCATCCATCTAAGAACACCGTCACGTTTCTTGTGTGCTTTTTCACAACCACTGCCTGCTCGCCAGTCGCCTTCCCATTTACCTTTACCAATTTGAAAACCGCCACTGTCGCCTAGTAACCAACTATAATTTTTATCACGGTCTCTATACTGGTCTTCTCTAAACATATCTTTTTGTAAATCTAAACTTGCATGACCTGCACTGTGTAAACTCCATTTATATCGCCATAGACCTTTACTATCCAACCAGTTCATTCCTTCCATACCACCTAGTATACTTGGAATCCTTGCTGGATCAACGTAAGGTTCTCCTATTTGTAATCCTCGTCTTTGTCTGCCGATGAATAGTGCATAGAATGTACTAAGTGCTGGCAGAAACTGTGCATAGTCGTTTTGCTCAGAAGTTAAGTCTAATGGTAAGTTTGTCATTCACTATCCTTTATTTTAAATCTATCGATTGTATCATAATTAAGAATACCATCTAAAAAGTTTTCTATTGCACTCTCTACATAATACATACTTTTGTCACTATAGTTAATCACTCCTAGCATTATATTATTCTCATAAAATTCCACATGGACGTCATTGCCTATTCTTTTAATTTTTGTATCTCTCGTTTCGATCATATTTTGTCCTTCTCATATTCTTTTAAAGAATACTGCGTAGTCACTTTGTAGTTCAGTTAGGTTAGTTGGAAGTTGGGTCACTTTTATACCTTTTATTTTCATCAATTAATTCATAGTCGAATTTAAGGGCATCATTAAGAGAGTTGTTTAGTTGTGTGTTATCTTTTAGTATCTGTCTTAACTTTAAGTTGATTGCTTTTTTAGCAGGAGCATTTGTATAAGGGTTAGTGCGTCCGTCCCAATTTTTAAAGTACTGACTATCATATCCTATATTAGTTAAATATCCAGATAAATCTCTATGAAACCTATTACCATTTGTAGTCTCATTGCCCATGTAGATGTATGTATAATCGTTTGTGTGTTTTAAAAATTTATACATTGCTTCTGTATGGTCATCGAAGTGTGGGTTTTTTAAGATTACTTTCCAAAACGTAGTATTATCCAATAACTCTGGCAATTTATCCATTGTATCATAGCACTGTGCAAATCCACTAATCCACCTATCCATCGGATCTCGCAACACACAAAACTTTTTTACTGCTGGAGACTGCTTGAATGCTTTTAGAATTGCCGGGTCTCGGTATACAATCCATCCGTGATCATCTAATACTTTTTGTATCACACTGCTACCACATTTTGGAATGTTAACCCAGCAATGTTTACTTTTTGGATCTACCATAATAGGATACTCACTAGGACAAAAATATCCGTATTCATGCATCTTTTTAGTTTCTAAAAATATTTCAAACGTCGATTTTGTCACTTGCTTTGTGCTGGAAGTAAGTACCTGTATATACCTAACCCACTGTCTACAGTAAGTTCAGTTACACCGTCATCACTAACTTTGTATTGCATATCGCCACCAAGACTTAAAATCTTACTAACTTGCTCAACGGGCCATGCCCATGCTCTATCTAGTTTTCCACCTACATCATTTTGAAAAACAAACTTACCAGCATGTGTACTTGCATCACCAAAATGGAATACTAGATCATTACCTTCTGTCTTTGCCATAAATGTACGTTCTTCACTATTTGCACTAATCTGCATTCTTAATCTACTAATACTTGCAATAGTAGGAGAAAACTCAACTCCCCATTTAACATCTTTCATTGTTACACTTTTTAGTTTATCGTTAACAACTTCACTACTCATATAACGATAGTCATTATGAAAATCACCTTTTGCGTTCTCAAAATGTATTCCTACCGGAATTTCTTCACCGTTGCGTTCTTGTGTATTAACTGTAATTTTAGCACCTTCGTTATATTCTTGTATCTTTAAGATAATGCCAAGTTTGTCTAAGTTAGGCATACCAAATGTGCCTATAAACTCTGCTACTGGTTTCTTAAATTCTCCTTTTAAGATAACACTTCTATCTTCTGCAAGTCCTTCAATTACTGTTTCTTTATCAGTACCAGTAATTTTTACTAGGTCAATAAAACCTAGATTGTGTGTATGCGACACAATGTCAAGTAGATAGTCTTTCATTAAAATATCCTTTTTCTGTAAAATGTTTATAATGTAATTATAGTATATTTAGGTGGATTAGTCAAGTTTTTTGTTAACTATTGTTACAGTTGGAGTGTTTATTCTCGACGTCTCTAATGTACCAGGTTTCTTAACCATTATCCAGTTCCATGTACCGCTGTTTGTTGAACCATTGTCAATTACGTCATAACCTTGTCCGTACAACATATCTGTAATTAATTTTTTAGTTGATAAGGATCTAAGTCCATTTTCTAACAATTCTAAACTCACACGTTCTTCACAGTTATTATATGTAATGAAAAATTGTCCACCAGGTCTTAAACAATTTAAAACTTTTCTTGTGATCTCTTTTATAGGTTCAAGAGGCATGTATTCAAACAAATTAATACAAGTTGCAAAACCAATTTGATTTTGTGGTATATTTTCTAATTTATTATAAAATCTTAATCTTCTGTTTGCGTAATATTCATTAAATTTATCTTTAATGTTATTTTTTATTTTGTCATCAGATGCTAGTATGTATTGTGGTTCTGAACCTAATCCTTCCCTTACAAATTTTCCATCAGCAGGGTTTACATCTAAACTAGCAAATTGTGCAGAAGTATTATGTTTTATTGTAGTCCGACACAAGTGTTCAAATTCTTCGCTTATATAACTTTGTCTGTCTCCGAGTAATTCTAAATGTTCTTGTTTATCATATCTTTGATAGTCATCTTGCATAATTTTAAGTTCTTGTTTTAACATAATGTTTTTCATGTTATTACTAAGATCTACAATACTTTGGTTGTATTCGATTAGTGCATCTTGTAGTTTTTTAAAATTATTTTTTACTCTGTGGTGAAATTCTTTATCTCGATATTTAGGTAGTTGTGAATCTAGAATCTCTTCAGTATGTATACCTGATAGGGTATCATTAACCGATAAGTTATCCAACTGTCTTCGGTGGTAATCCATAATACTATAAGATTTATACAGTTTTCCTAACATCTAATCCCTCTACTGTATTTATATGCGTACTTAATCGAAGGAGAATAAACTGTCAAATTCGTTTGCAGTTTGTGTCTTTTCTCCTAGATCCCAATCTAATACACCTAATAAATTATCAATTTTCTTATCTACAATAGTTGCTTCCATAAGTCCGTGGTCGAACGGCAAGTCTTTAAACCATTGTGGTATATGCATTTCATCTGTTGGATACCCAACACTTGTATATCCTAATGGATTTTGTTTTAATTTACATACAATAGTTTTCATGCCATCTACAATGGTTTGGCTATAATTATCGTTGTTAAGTTTCCTTAAATAGTTCCAGTTCATTGCCGCTCTAACATGCCCAGGCATATTTGCTTTGCCTTCTTTTTGTTCTTTCGCAGTATACATTGTTAAATTGTTAACTCTCTTAGGAGTACCTTTTTCCCATCCTGGTCTATCGTGGAATTCATATTTAAATTCTTTAATGCGATCAACTATATGTTCTGATTGTTTGCCAGTCAGTACGTCTAGTAACAGACTACTCATAAATTGTTGCATAATAGGAGGAGTATCACTACGTTTTAGATCTAATCCCATTGCTTTTACTTTACCTGGTTTACCTTCTGTATCAGTTCTAAATCCTTCGTTATCGATTACTAATACTGCATACCGTTTCTTAGTAATATATAATCCTTTTTCTGCAACTACTTCTCTACCTGATGCAATTATTTCTCCGTGTTTACGAGGACAATGAAATGCTTGTTCCATAAATGCTGGAAACGTTTCGTTAACTGCTTCGCCTAATTGATCGTATAATGCAATACAAGACTCCTTGTTCCAAGTCATCTTACCACTGTCAACTTGATCTTTAATTACGGGCCATGCACTAAAATACACAGAGTCTGTGTCACCGTATATAACACATTTACCAACATGATCGTATTCAGTTGTAAGTAGTTCATTTAGTTTAGCACTCATATGTTTTGCAATACATCTACCAGTTAGTGTAGTTGATTGTCCAATACGACCATCAAAGAATCTACAACCTGGATTAAGAATAGCACCATACAAACTGTTTAAGTTAATTTTCTTAACAAGTTGTCTTTTGTCCCAAAACTCTCTTTCTTCGCCGTCTGTCTCTCTCATCTTTGCTTGTAGTTCTTTACGTTCAGCATACCAACGTTCTAGTAGTCCAGGAACAACACCTTTTTTCTCTACTGTAAATATTGTGCCGTTAGCACTTAGTACCCAAGGTTTATTGCTATCAAACATTAAACGCCAGCAATCGGCTGCACTAACAATATCTTCGTCACCGTTTTCCCAGTCAATAGTAAGTTCAGTGCCTGCTTCCATATTCATAACTGCTTGGTATTCTTTACTTCCAAACTGACCTTCCCATGCATCAGCGAATGTTTTCTTTTGCGCCATTGCCGTCTGTACTGCATGATCTGTTAGTATCGGTCTAAGTTGACCTATGATAGTTTCTGGACCCATATTTAATGCTCTAATAACACTAGGATATAGACTGTTTAAGTCAAGACTACCAATCCAGTCATGCAAACCTTTTTTAGGATATGCAACATAAGCACCAGCCGCACCAAGTCCACTATCTTGATGCTTACGATTAGGCACTATAAGTCCTTGCTCGTGTGCATGGTTAATAATTGCTTGTTCTGTAACTGCAACTGCACCCATTGTAGTTGCAAGTAATACAGTATTAGAGTGTGCCAACTCGTTACTTAAATCAATAAACTTTAGTTTCTGATCCATTCTATAAAGTAAGTTAACATCTTGTCTACTATAGTCGATAAATGTTACAAAGTCTTGATTATATAGTTGGTCAAGTGTGCCTTCGTACTGTGTTTTACGTTCATCTAGTTCGTATTCACCGATAGCATCTAAACTATAACTATGACGCTCTTCGTATGTATATTTTCTATAAAGTTGCATATAGTCTAAGTGTTGTCTGCCAATTAAATCAAATGTAACGTTCTCTGATCCAAAACGTTCAAATGTACGTTTCTTAGGATACTGACCCCATAAATTAAATTTACGAGTGTCATCTTTGCTTAGTACTCTTGTGATACGGTTAACACAATAAGGTATATCATATCCTTCACTGTTCCATCCACTTAGTATATCAGCATCATCGATTAGTTGTAAAAATGTTTCCAGTAAATCTGCTTCACGTTCAAACAAGAATGTATTAGGAAAATGTTTAACTAGATCTTTTGCACTTTCCATGCTTAAACTCTTAGGAGGTACTGCTAGTGTAATTAATTGATCTAACCATCCTAAGTGTAAACTAATAGCAGTTATAGCATTGAAAGGGTCACCAGGACTGCTATACCCTCTAACAGGATCGAAGTCTACTTCAATATCGAAAAAACAAATGTTTAGTTTAGGAGCATCAACACCTAAGTAGTTTTCAGCAAGACAACGGAACACAGGATTAATATCACTTTCCCATATCCCATGTTTGCCATGCATCTTAACTTCTTTATGAAATTCTTTACCATTCCTTGTACTAAAACGACTAACAGGATTTCCATATATAGTTTTAAACTTGCCTCTAGCATCATTATAATAAAATACATAATTTACAGGAAGTTCTCGATACTCACGTTTACCGTTGACTCTCTCTACAACATTAATTCTATCACGTTCTCTGTCAAAATGTGCGTCGACGTAACTCATACAAGGGCTCCTATTAATTGTATTAGTGCATATATGTTCATTATAGTAAACCAAGAACATAAAACTATAACAAATGCCGCTTTTCTTATTATAGCACTAACTACACCTAATATGCTACCTAAAAGATATAGTGGAACAAAGTGCCAACCGTTTGGATCTAATATAGTAACACTTAGCACTGCACTTGCACTAATTAGAAATGCCGCTTCTACCATTTCACAATAAAATGCAACAGGACTAAGTTTGTAACTGTCTTTAAAAAACTTATATATTTTCTGCACTAAGTTAATTTACCAACTGTAGCAAGTATGTTCTCAAGTTCTGATAAATCCTCACTATGTTTAGCAAAGTCTGCTTTGTACGCAGTTCTTACTGCTTTTTTAAGCACACCAGGTTTAATTTGCATTTCTTCTGCAATAGCCTTAACTGTATCATTAAGTCCTTCTGATAGGTCATCTACCTCTTGCATCACAGTAAGACCTTCGTTAATCAGTTGTGTTAGTTTTATTTTTTCTGCGTTATTAAATACTCTATCGCCGTTGCTCATACTTCTACTCCTTATTGTTAAAGTTATTATACTATAACATTGGTACTACGTCAATAACTATTTGATAGTAAATAATATAAATTATTTAAAAATAAGGATTATTAAAATTTGGATCGTCAACACCATCAACGCCAGTTACTTCGTCTACATAGTGTACGAGCATGTTTTCTGCACCCATTTTAAGTGTGATACTACTACTTGCACATCCACTACAACTACCTTGAAGTAGTACATTTACACGACCTGATTCCATATCAAAGTCTTCAACTTTTATGTAGCCGCCGTGTTGTTGTACTGCTGGTTGAATATAACCATCAACGACTTGGTTTATTTGTTTTAATATTTCTTCTTTTGTGCGTTCCATATATGTATTTATTGGCTCTGGGGGAAGGAATCGAACCTCCACGGTAAATATATTGTAATACATATCCACCACATGATTAACAGTCATGCACGTCTACCTATTTCGTCACCCCAGATTAAACTTATATCTTGTTGATCTTTTCTAATGCTGGAATCATTCGTGTAATACCAATGCCCCCACCTACTCTTTGGAAAAAGTCAAACTTTAAGAATTCTTCTAGTTCTGCTTGTACACGTTCCTTACCAAATAGTTTGAATAGTAATTCACTATAAGCAC